>Ga0307514_10004881_pt1 | contig 12188 bp, 15 predicted proteins | sample 16_EM_MG_FD_203088 | JGI IMG/M metagenome (GOLD analysis project Ga0307514, IMG submission 203088) | Populus trichocarpa ectomycorrhiza microbial communities from riparian zone in the Pacific Northwest, United States - 16_EM | ecosystem: Host-associated > Plants > Roots > Unclassified | place...
ACGAGGTCGAGATGTACACGGAAGTATGAAGGCAATTGCGTGGGTTGCCAATATAATACCGGCGCTGGCGGGTCGCGGGTTAATTCGAGGTCAGGGTCAGGGTTTGTAACATTATGATTGCTGTTGGACTCATCTGGTATGAGTCTTATACTTCCGCATTTGGACATTCCCGTTCTCCATTAAAGAGGCTGTTTTCCACGCTCTATTATGGCTTTCTTCTTCACTCAATTTCCTACCTATCAGTATAGTTAGTAATAATCAATACTCGCTATTCTGGTCACTTCTTTTCTCGAACTCAATCACTCAATCACTCTCTCTATCTCGAGCTCCTGTCTCATTGCCTTTGTGCAATTAGCCAGAACCTCTAGATACGTACCTACATAGATAGTTCCTAGTATCCAGCTGCCCTGGGTACTCGCTGTCTATATAGGCCACCATTTGCATTTTTTTGACCTACATTAAGCAAGTATAACTTTCTTCCTGAAAGACTTAATCACGCTTACGTTTACTTTGAACCATCGACCTTCAGGACAACAGAAGACTTCAGTGTCATGACTCGCCTGTCGTACCTCCAGAACAGAGCTCTCAGTAGCTAGTACTTGTATTCCAAATAATACAGACTGCCACTGCTACAGTCTTATCCTACACAATATCGAACTGAATAGCTCAAAGTACTAAGCAGAATCCCTATGCTAGCACCTATATCTGAACACAGAAATATCAGAAAAGCAACATGTCAGTTGTATCAGACACTAGGTCCAGTCGAAGACTGTCTGGACAGAATCCGGAAATGCCTCCCATGGTTAAGCAACCTTCCTTACACCCATTCAGAACTGGCTCTAGAAATACTTCTAGGCAGCCTACAAGAGAACCTTCACCCAATCCTGATGCTTAGTATGTTCAGGAGCAAGCACAACAAGAATACGAGAAGCAGAATGATCCTGTGACTCCTCCGTAGATTCAGAAGGGAAAGGCACCTGAAATTCAAGTTATTCATCCCACTACAAGTCATGCAGCACCCGAACAAGAATGGGAGGATGATCCGTCTCAGCTTCCTCCCACAGAGGACAAAGCAAGACAAATAGCAAACCTATACTTTACTCTCTCAGCGTTGCATAAGAAATGGGATCCAAAGGCTCCTCCCTTTGAAAAATCTCTAAACGGACTGATACAACTTGCCACTACAATGAATGACTTAGTTAGGGATAATCCAATGCCTTCAATGGCTGGAATGTATCCTGAGATACCAAGGAAGCCCTCACGTCCCTCCGCTGCATATCCGGCTTCCAGATCCGCTCCTAAGAAACCCGCTGGATACCTATCCAGGACTGCGAGTGCATTAGGACTTTCGAGACTCAGTACAAGTCTATTTGGGACCAGCAATCCCACGCCAGCTCAGTCTGCTCCTAGGACATTGACATCTGCAGCTCTATTGCCTATGCAATACCCTGCAAACTTTCCACACAGTTCAGCTAGATTAGGCCCTACACCATTTGGGTTTCAGAAAACGCCAAATGTTACCCTGAACTCTGGAAATCAGAATACGTCACAATACACACCCCTGCCTCAACAGACTCATGATGAGCCACTGTCAGGGGGTCTACCAACCAGGGTATCCTTAGCACCTGGTGGCGACCCCCCAGATGACTCATCCTCTTCTGACTCAGGTGTGTCATTGCCTGATAACCAACGCACTCCCAGGGGTCAATCTAGAAGATCCCAGACTGCAGATACTACACGCACCTCTGCTAGTTCCACGCCAGGATCTAGGGGCTTGAAACTTCCCAAATTGGCAACAAATGATGGTACAGGCATCTACAAGACTGCTGCTGTATTTGATGCATGGGTTAGAGACTTAAGAGATCATCTCGAACTTGCATAGATGGATCTTGAGAGTAGTTATGCCATGATGTAGGTTGGAATGCACCTAAAAGATGGTACTAAGATGCTTCACACGCAGTTTAGAGCGAATGAAGATACAAAGCATTTGGGAGTTAAAGAATTCTTGAAAGCTCTCAGACAGTATTGTATCCCCTTCACTAGCAAGGAAACGCTTTGGAATGAATTCCAAGCAATACGCGAAACGCTCAATAGCAGAACGCTGCCTATTCAGGATATTGCCAACAGGAGTAAGCAATATCAAATGCAGCTACCATAGATTTCCAATTGGCAATGTTATCAGCAATTACTCGAAGCCATCAATGCACCGCTACTTCAAGCTGTTCGACCATTTATAAACGAAGATATGGAATGGGATAAGCTTATCAAACAGCGTGAGATCCATGATTCAGTTAGAAGAATTAACAAGCAGTCCTTGCATAATTCTTCCAGACCTCACCAGAAACCTCATCCGCAATCCAAGCCTTACAACAATACTACGGCATTCTCGAACTCCTTTTCCAAACCTCATCTGTGATTGGACCCATACACATCAAAAGTCCTTCGGATTAATTAAACAGACGCTATCTGCTGACCTGGCAGTTAGGCCGCTGGATTACGAAAGTACGGAAACAAGATTCCTTGTCACTGATGCCAGTCTTATTGGCACAGGGGCATGAGTTCGTTAACGACCCAGTGTTTCGGAAATTCGACCAGCTGCATTCTATTCAAGAAAGTTCAATTCAGCATAATCAAATTACTTGAGATTTGATAAGGAACTTTTGGCTATTGTCGACGCATTAGAGCACTTTCGACCTGTACTATCAGGATGCAGATTTACGATCCTTACAGATCACAAACCCTTAGTGGCATTCCCCAAGCAAACCGAATTGTTGAGTAGACAAGCTAGATGGCAAAATACGATCAATCATTTCATGTGTACTATCCAATACATTGATGGACACAAGAACGTGATTGCAGATGCCTTCTCGCGAGTCTTTTTAAACCCAGAGGTTCTGCCTACTCTGTCAGATTTTATTCCTCAAAAAATCAACTCTCCAGAACCTCCTGCTTCTACTGCTATCAATGCTTCTGTATCTGCCGCCGCATACTCCGCGAATAGCCCTCTACATCTATCCTCAGGACTTACATCTGTTGTCATGTCAGCTGCCTCTACAACTCGTTCTATGGCCAAGTAGATTGAAGAGACCCCTCGCCATCATCCTCTTCTTGAGATTCAAATCCCCAAGCATCAGGAGACAGCTTCTCCTCGTGCAATTGCTATTCCTACAACTCCTACTGTCCTTGCCTCTCCTCCTCCCGCTCCTACTCCTGCTCCTTAGTCTGCTGTCCAGACTATTGAGCAACTTGTCAAGACTGACGCGGAGCATTACAAGACAAAAAACATGCAGTTGCCTAGACATGACCCCTCGAACGAAGCATCTGTTGAAGCTCCTGGCTGGCGAGCATAGCACGAAATGATGCATTATACAGCTTGTGATGACCCTACCTATGTTATTCACCACTCCTCTCATGAGTATAGAAAATGTTTTATCACCTGGAATCATTGTCAGTACTGTAACAACAATGGACACTACCCTGGCTCATGTCCTGTCAACCTTCAGGATGACACTTATACGGAATCCACAAAGCTGCCTTCGCAATGCCTGCAGCCTGGCGTATCAGACTGGGTCTTGCAAATGGAAAGCCTTTCTAATTTATCAGATGTCTCTGTCGGTCTTCCAGTGACATCTCCACAGTCTACTACTCCTCCCGGGGCTCCTACATCGCCACTCGATCTCGATTACGATTCCTCTACTTCGTCTGAAACAATGAACTTATCTACTCCGTCTCCTGTTATGAAGTTGGCTCCTCATCCTCGCTCTCCAGAACCCAACTACTTCTCTGATCCTGAAACTTTGTCCTCTTACTCACCAGTTCCTGAAGCACAGGAATACAGGTTTCGTCCTAGGATCGTCTACAACGATGGTGCAAACGAGACTACAGAAGAACTTACATTCAAATCATTTAACTCTAGTGAGCCTGACATAGAATCTCATCATATCCCGATTGATGGCAAAGGAACCAAGTCATAGGAATACTTGCAAGCTGTGGCCAAGAAGGCCTTGAAGAATATTAGAGAATTCCTCGGTTTTGTTGACATCTCTTACTCTGAACTCATTCCTGAACTCCAACATTGGCATACTGTGCTAATCCAAGGGTGTCTTCATGACAAGTCCTTCCAGAAGATACTTAAGCAATCGAAGAGTTTTGGGCAAGGATATACAATCCGAAATGGCATTCTGTACTTCACCATGGACAATCAGGTACGACTATGCATACCAGATTCCACGGATTGCAATGTATACATCAAGAATGGCCTCCTCGATAAAATTCATCAGTCTTTAGGCCATGTCTCATATAGCAAGACCTACTACACACGCGCTTCTCACTTCTATTGGCCAAATATGGCGAATGATACCTTCGAATATTGCAGGACATGTGGTATCTGTCAGTTAACTAAGCAGTCAACTCAATGCCCTTTCAGACTGCCCAAATCTCTGCCAATTCTGGCCAGGCCCTTTACTCGCATCTCTATAGATTTCCTATTTCTACCGCAAGTTACCAACAAGACTACAGAGGTTTCGTATGATTATGTTTGGGTAATTGTGGATAGGTTTTCCACGTATACGATTATTCTTGCACTCCTCTTGAACTACACAGCAGAGCACCTCATCAATGTCTATAACAATTCCATATATCCTTTCTTTGGCTTGCTACGGGATATTGTTATTGACAAAGATCTTCTCTTTACCTCGCTGGCTTGGAAGAAGTTCTGTATAGTCAACAACATCACTCAGTCTATGTCCTCTGCTTACTATCCCAAGACAGATGCGCAATCCGAATTGCCAATAGGTCTATCATAACAATCTTGCATTCCAAGTTGTTCACACAAGAACTAGATTGGCTGGCTGCTCTCCCCGCTGTGCAAGTGGCAATTAATACTGGTATTGATGCTTCTAGGGATGCCTCCCCTCACACTCTCTGCATTCGTTTTACTCCCAAGTTCGAAAAAGGAGTTGTCATCCCTGCTGCCTCTCTCCGTCCTGACATGATATTTAATACTCTTTGGGATTCTGTCAAAACCAACCTCGTCTGCAGCCATGTTGCAATGACGCAACAGGCTAACAAACACCGCCGTCCCTCTTCTCAGTACCAAGTTGGAGACTTGGTCAAGATCTCTTCCTCTTGCTTTCCCAAAGACATGCAGTTCAACAAACTCCAGCCTGGCTTCATGGGACCCTATAAACCTTTCCGCTGCATCCCCGAGACGGACAACTCCACCGTCGAAATACCCTTTGCTCCCTCCAGTGCTATGACTGTCCATACTTCTCTTCTGGCTCCCTGGTTGGAAAATTCAGATAAGAAGTTCCCTTCTAGGATACATACCGTTCCAGGTCCTATTACTACTGATGCTATAGCTCCAAGATACGAAGTTGAACATCTCCTTAAGGATCGAACTCGGAAGGACAAGCTTCAGTTCCTTGTCAAGTGGCTTGGATATAGGCATGAACATAACTCATAGCAGAATAGGGAGGATATTAATAAGGATGTTGTTAGGGCATATTGGGAAAAGAGCAGATGGTCTGGAAAGGTGCAGAATAGGTGTGCAGGGGGTAGGAACCACCCCAGTATATGAATTTCTTATCTTGACTTTGGGTTTCGCAATTGGTTTGGGTTTTGTATTGGAATATTGGGATTTCCGCATTTTATATTTTGGCCTGGTACCCAAGCTTCTTTGTCTTTGGTGATAAATCTTGTGCTTCTATGCACGTTTTATGATTGGGTTTTCATTTGCCTTTCCCTCTCTTGTTGTTGTCTTAACTTTGTGGGACCTCCTATTTGCGTTGAGTATGTCCTAATTGGGTAGTCATTACCTAATGAGGGAAGGATGTAAGGAATCTGTGTTTTTCCCGATTTCTTATCATGTTATATCTGCTTATCTCCTTACATTTACGTCTTTCTTACAGCGTTATAATTGCGTTATGACTTGATTAAGCAAGTATGAGCAATTCTCACGTTTTTTGAGTCTTTATGAGTCATCTTGTATACCAGGCTGGAGCCTAGGTTTCATGTTGGTATCTCGACGTCAGCTTACGCTCCTGATGACGTTTTTGTTATTTCTTTATGACTCTTTGTATTGCTCATAATGACTGCGTCATTATGATTGCTGTTGCACTTATCTGGTATGAGTCTGGTACTTCCATATTTGGACATTCCAGTTCTCTATTAAAGAGGCTGTTTTCCACGCTCTATTATGACTTTCTTCTTCACTGAATTTCCTACCTATCAGTATAGTTAGTAACAATCAATACTCGCTATTCTGGTCACTTCTTTTCTCGAACTCAATCACTCATGAACTTTCTCTATCTCGAGCTCCTGTCTCGTTGCCTTTGTGCTATTAGCCGGAACCTCTAGATACGTATCTCCATAGATAGTTTGTAGTATTCAGCTGGCCTGGATACTCGCTGTCTATATAGGCCACCATTTACACGCCTTGTTTTCGAAGCTTGTGGCCTCATTGATAGTCACAAGTGATGCGGGTAGTTTGGGGAGTGCTTTCCTAACTGTCTGCCAGATGGAGGAAGGGCTTGTGTTCTCAACTACTGTGTTCCAGTTATCTTGGGTCGCTTTCCAAATTGCTCATAGGTAGGCATCTTTGACTTTATTGTACATATGTTTGTCAGTCCTGCCAGCCTGAAAATCTCGGAAGGTGGTGTTCTTGACGTGGCGTATTTCGGCCAGGTTTGGATCTCACCAGGGGCGGGACCACTTGGTGACCCATCTAGTAGGTGTGCCGATCCGGAACGATCTCAGTATTAGGTGGTATAGGTGGTTGAAGTCTTGTTCATCCTGGATGTTGACTTCCTCCAGCACTGGTAGTAGTTCAGCTACTCGGGTCCAGTTGGTATTCTTCCAGTTGTATCTCCTGAATTCCTGATGCGTGCCTGACTTGGGCTAGGCCTGGTGTGAGATTGGGGTGTGGTCCAGAGCCTTGTGTTCGAGATGGGTGTGCTAGTTGCTGACTATGATTTCATTTTGGTTGAAGAAAGTAAGATCCAACACGGCTGGCCTGCTGTTGTTGATTAGGTAAGAAGTCAATGTATTGGGGGTGTTTGCGAGACGAAAATTTTCTCCATTGCAGATGTCTACCAGGTTTTGGGCCCACTGGGCTGGCTCGTGGCCGGTCTCCCATCTGGAGTGGTGCTCGTTCATGTCGGCTGCAACTAGATCTGCAAGAGCGAAAATTTCGTGAAAAAGGGTGTCAAGGGAGTGTGTTGGTTGGTCGCAGGTTCTCCAGTTCCAGTTCTGGAGCCTGTTGTAGCAGTTGGGTATATTTATTGTTGATGGTTTACAGTCTTTGCTGTGTAGTATCACAGCTACTACCAGGAAGGCTGTATGTGGGTCTGAAATGATTGAGGTTGATTTGAAGCTTTTCTTTCTCACATAGATCACTGTCCGGCAGGCCTGTTTGTAGGAGGGGAAGCAGTGGAAATCGTCTAGGGATGGGGGGGTTCCATTGAGGAGTGGGGGTTCCTGGACTAGCAGGATGTTTGTATATATGTCTATAATAGCAGCTTGCATGACCTGGAAAGCTGTGAGAGACTTGCCAGTATTGTACGGCAGGATACAGGCTGGGCGGCGTGCTCCGTGTTGTTGTTGTGGTGTACTATTCATTCTTCCATGGATTGTGGATTTTGTGGTGGTATGCTCTGGCTGCCTCTAGGTGTGTTTCGTACCTTGTAGGTAGGGCAGTTGTGGTCTAGTGAGTAGTGGTCACCTGTGGTTCCGCACAAGTTGCAGGTGAGTACGGTGTGGTGGCAGGGTGTTTTCTCATTACATCCTGGTGCTGTGCACTCATGGTTGAAGTGGTTGTGGGTGCCGCTGCAGTAACTACACTTTGGAATCTTGTTGCTAGCCATGCATACATCGGTGGGGTGGCCGAACTCAAGGCAGTTCTTGCACACCGAGTTCTTGTGGTTGGGGTGCCTGCATTCTGCCTTGCAGGACCAGTTGTAAATGCGCTTGGTGGTTTTCTCAGCTGGGATGCGTCCTGGAATGGCGAAAGTTGGTTCCTGGTCGAAAGTGGCCATAATTGCTACAAAGTTGCCTTTTGATTTGCTGTTTTCCCTATGTTCCCTGTTTCTGAGAAATTTGACCATAGTTGGGGGGGCCGCTGTGTTGGCTGCGATCTGTCTGCCTATAACGGGGGTACTAGAAGTACGTCCGTGAGATCAAGAATAGAATCAAGAATAAAATATACATGAATAAATTTAAGCTATCACTTCCAGCTAACTCGACTCCTATCTAAATTCATGCAGTCGCCTAGATGGTCTCTTATATAGACATCTGCTCCTGCCTATGTTATAATGTTCTACGAGTGTGGATTTCATGCAGGCTACTTGCTATCACAATTTGCTAATGATTATCATGATCTGGCATCCACTCACTCTAGCTACTCCCCTGTCTAGCAACCACTTCTAATAAATGACTTGGGTATTGCCTACTGGTTTGGAGAGCCTCCTTGCTCCGCTTTTCAACTAATAGTTATATCTATAGCGTCCCACAGAGTCTATAACTAAATAGTCCCGAATTGTGCTTGTCACACTATGCGTAGGATTGACCTCAGTACTTATGGTGCAACCATACTATCCTGCAAGTCAAGTCCTAACATATGGACTACCTAAACTAGATAATTGTGTCCATACTCATGACACTGCCCAGCTTCTCGAGGTATCCCTGTTCGTGTTGGTCTTGAGTTTTGATGGTTCCTCACTCGAATGTGGGAACCACGTGTATGAGGAAAGCGATCCCTGACTGGTGGTTGTTGGTAGTTCTACAACTGTTTCCCATTAGTGCAGAGAGTTGGGGGAGGAGGGCCTCGATGTTAGCTTTGATACTCGATGCTAGTGCCCTGGGCACTGTGTTGATCACAATGCTTCCTTTTTTGCTCTGGCGCACGCCAATTGGCAGTGCTAGTCTGTTGTTGCACTTGTTGAGCTCGTCGGTGATGATGCTGTACAGTTTGGGCAAGGTTGGTGTGATGTCTGTCTGGCTGCTGGTAGAGATGATGAGGTCTCTTTCCTCTCTTGGGTAGGTCTTGGCTCGTGCCGGTGCTGCTGCTGGTGCTTGTTGTTGTTGTTGTTGTGGTAGGGGGCCTCCTGTGGTGGCTCCCTGTGTAAAAGTTTTCACCTTGCTCTAGCCTTTTCCAGACACTTTAACTCAGTTATCAGCTTGGATATGAGGGGCACTGGATGAGGCTGAGGATTTTCTCCTGGGTGGCCTTAAGGCTCTGGGTAGGTATTTCTTTTCTTGTGCATACTCTAGAGTGGTCTAGTATATATGCTCGCCGAAGTGTTGTCCTGCCTCGAGGTTCATTACTCCCAGTAGAGGTGGTAGCGGAGTGTCGGGGGCATAGCCTTGTGGGTATGGTTGTGGTTACGGTTTGGGTGGGCATGGTGCTGGTGCTGGTGTCTTCTGCATACGGCCGGTTTCTTGTTGTAGCTTTGCAACTCCGACCCTAATTCGGTTGGTCTCATCTGCTAGGAAGCTGATTGTGCTTGAGGTGGAGGCCTGCTTTTCGGCCAGGGCAATGACTTGTGTTTGGAGGTAGTGGATGGCCGCAAGAATTGCTGTTATAACATCTCGATTCGTGTAGTCTCTGGTAGTTGCGTCTGCAATCAGGTCTTCTCCCGATTGCGCATCATCAATTGATTGGTTGATTACATGTGCCCAACCTTCAGTGATAATGTAGTTAGGCTGGTTGGAGGGACGTGGGCGGGGGGGGCTTCGCTGTCTGTCCAGGTATTCTTCCAAGGAATGGAAGATACTTGAACCGTATGGGCCAGGTAGGAGGAGGGATGGTTGCAGGGCCGCTGTGGCTGCCGCAGTAGAGACAGTGGTGGACAAGGGGCGGAAGGGACAGCTCTTCTTGGCAATCCTGGAGGCTGTTCTTGGGATGGGGGCGGGCGTTGGGCTACTGGCCTGGCTGCAGTCCAGGGGGTTCGTGAGGGTGCAGGAAGCTATTGGGACTTGTATTGGGTGTGGCGGGGCATAGGCCTTGGGGGTCCTCTGTGGCTGTGTCTCCATTTCGGAGTCTGAGTTATCTTTCAATCCTCAGGATGCCTGTGGGACATTTGAGTCACCTCCCCACTAGCCAATCTGGGCCGGGCAGGCTGGTGTGGGTAACCATGTCACTGGCACTGAGCTTTCGGGGTCAGAGGGACCCCCCGGAGTAGGTTGGTTGCCAGACATTCTTCTGGCGAGGTTTGTGTGTACTGGTATTTCCGCCTAAGTATTACCCGGCAAACAGCCAAAGATATCTCAACTTAGGGCGTAGATAAGAGTGTACGAACAAGATCAAGCACTTGCGAGATATATACAATAGCCCAGAAGACATCGAAGACTATTGGGGGGAATTAATTCAATTTGCATGCGATTTGGGAGCGGAAGTATTCTCTTCGGTTGGAAGGGGAATGCAATTTTTTTTTTTTTTTTTTTTTAACTCCGATATATTGTTATACTAGGTACATAACAAGTGGCATATAGCCTTGTGGCTATGGCCTAAGAAACAGGGACAGGATCTAACTAAGTGTGCGATAACAAAGAACATTACATTGTTGATTCGTGCAGTCTATCCTGCTTGTGGTATGACTATGTCCTCCTGAATGGTTCCTCACAGTCCAACCTTGTTCAGCGTGAGTCTCTCGATGAGTTTGGCTAGGTTCGAGTCCTTGTATGCAAGCTCCCTAAATGTGAGTCCGTTTGTTGGGTGAGTGGTGGGGTGTGGTATAGTGTTGCATTCCATAATCAGGTGTTGTTGGTTTGCATTATTGGCACGGTACCAGGGGCACTTTCCAGTGCGCTGGCCTAGGCGATTGAGGTACTGTGGGAACCAGCCATGTCAGAGTCGGATGCCGGATATCTAGTGTCAGAGTCTTCGAAGGAGGAGGCCCTTCGCACCTGTGTTGTCTGGTGCTCGGGGTGTTGGGACATGCATTCTGCACCCGGTTCTTGTGTTATTTCCCTGGCTTATACCATTAATTCTCAGGTTGTTTCATCTATTTCTAGTATCTCTTATCGTTATCTCTGTTATCTATTACGATATCTCAGGTTGCTCCTATTCTTATTCGTCTACAAGGATATTCATTTCACATGCTTCTGTTCACACCCTTGTTTCGATATGCCACACTGTTTCATACAAGTCTGACATGCGTTTGACTTTCCTATTTATGGACTTCTTTACATTACTTCCTATCACAGTTAGTCTCTTCTACTACGCTGTTCAGTCGCTCTCTCTTGTATTTAGTCACTGGCATCTCACTCTTAGTTAGAAGAATAACGACACTTTCTCCTGCATATACGCACTGCTCGCTCAAATATCTATGCTCGCCTGCTGCACACTCCGCTGGTTCAACGATATCCCACTAATACTTACGTTTGTATTTATGCTAGCATGCATGCTGTCTTCACACCCGCATATCCTACTACAATTGGTTATGAGCCCGGTGCTCTAGCCTTTCTCATACTTTAAGTCTATCCCCTCATTTTAGTATTCTTGTGTCGGATATCTCTCCTCTGCTTCTACAATGGCTGGTGGCGAATCCTCCTCCTCTGGTTCTGGATCTGGCGGTGCTCCCCTTCCCCTTTCGGAAGATCTCACACAGCCAATGCAGTTCAAGCTTGATAACATCCCTCGCTTAACTGATGGCGCAGGATACAGGGCATGGTGTTCAATTGCGACTCTTTACCTTCGATCTCGCTCCCTTTGGAATGTCGTCAATTGCACAGAAGCTGCCCCGTCTGATCCTACTGAACTACAGAAATGGGAAATTCGGAATATAACAGTACAGCTCTTCCTCATCTCCATCATCGACATGTCTATTTCACATATCGTTTCTGAAGCACCTACAGCAAAGGATGCCTGGCAAGCATTACAAGATCGATTCAACTGTCGTAACCCTACCACTTTGTATACCTCTGTCAAATCGTTCTTCACCTCTATGTCCATGGCTAATAGCACTACCATGCTTGATCACATTAATAGATATGAGACCTATTTAAGGCAGTTGATTCAATGTTGCAAAGACACATCATCTAACGATCTATACCAATACTTGGTGAACTACCTCAGTGATGAGAAGATCAAATCACACCATCTCCTCATGACACTTCCCGAGTCTATGGCTAATGTGGTTGATAACTTACAGTCGAAAGTCGATCTCAAATATCTCGACGTTCGAACTCGA
>Ga0307514_10004882_pt1 | contig 12186 bp, 6 predicted proteins | sample 16_EM_MG_FD_203088 | JGI IMG/M metagenome (GOLD analysis project Ga0307514, IMG submission 203088) | Populus trichocarpa ectomycorrhiza microbial communities from riparian zone in the Pacific Northwest, United States - 16_EM | ecosystem: Host-associated > Plants > Roots > Unclassified | place...
TCCCAAGGGGTAGATATTGGGTATTAGGTTGATTTTGGCGGGACTGTTATAGAGCGTACCCCTTTCATTGATATACATTTAGCTGGAATACTATGAAACCACGATATCACAGAGTGGTCTTGTAGAGGTGCACTTACAGAGGTATATAACAAGGGTGCAGCCTACTATGCACATTTAGGTTAGCAATGGTAGTCTTATAGAGTACTAGAATTGATGCTAAATCAAGTAAGATATATACACTAGGTATGTAAACGTAATAATAGAAGCACCCTACGCATGCCCATACAGCTTAGTGAAGTGGTGTCGAAAGTTCTGTAGAGAACCAATAGACAGGCAATACATACATACCCTTACAAGGCGAGGCAGTGTGTCAAAGTATCAGTGGTATTTTCTTTTCGGCTAAAGCAGGATATATCAGAAAAATGACTATAAAAAGTATTATGATACCTATGAATCCTCCACCTAGATATAAACCAAAACCCGCTCTGGTGTGTATGCAAGCTTTTCATTATTCCCTGGCATCTTACCCTCGCACCTCCAACACCCAATGATTTCCCCAAGATTAAGCCATTCTGCGCCATTCCTTTCCGTCCTTGATTCCAATCTAACCCAATGAACCTGGCACTTTTACCTGTATTCCCAGCAGGTCCCAAAAATCCAATACTACAGAGCCCCGAACGCACTAGTCCCTTCCTCCTACCAATACTTACTTCACAGGAAGTTCCAAAATATACTTAAATACCAAAACTGCATTGACAATCTCTGCCGCTGCCACGGGAGTCATCTCCATACTCCAATTCCCCACTGGTAACTTACACCCCAACTTCTCCTGCACCACGCATCCATTCTGAGAAATCGTTGTGCTGGCTTCCAGTACCACCGGCGCCGTCGTAATGTCCCTCGGACCCTTCACGGTGACCCTAACATCTTTGTCTGCATTCTCCAAAACCAGAAACACATCCTCCGCAAACACTGATCTACCACTACCTCTAGTCCAGAAAGGCAATTGCTCAGCCAGCCCAGTCAGTGTCAACTTTATTCCCCCTGGCGGCGAGCCCTGAGCTGCAACTGCCTTCCGCCACTCTCCCGCAAAATCCGTCTTGAGGTCGAAAAATGCGTAGATACCCTCTCCCGCCTGCTTCTTCAAGCCTTTGAAGTAACTCTTCACGTCCTCAAGCGCCTGCAAAGCCAGACTCCCTCCAGAATTCCTCGACGTATATTTCATATGCATAACCACATCAGAAATTGTATTATAGTCAAACTGGCGGAACTCGCTCGGGAGTTCTAATTTCCAGGTACTAATGACCCCAGCCCCTTCAAATGGTAGGTATCTCTCGTCCTTGAAATCCAGTTCAAACACACCGCTGTCCTCTTTTCCAGTACTGACAGCAATTGACGCGATCGGGACTCGATCTGTGCGGAATTGGTTAACACCTCCGGGGATGGCAGAGATGCGGTACTTATGCTGGAGAAGTGTCAGGGTACAGTTGAGGGACGTATATTCACTAGCTCCAGATGCGATGGTTATTGCCACAGATCTAATTCGTCGCAAGTAATGCCCTGGGAAATCTAAATCGAAGAGGACCTCCGGGAGTGAATACTGTGCCGTCCCCGTACCTCGGAGGGCCAAAAGTTGCAGAGGGTCGAGCCGTTTCAGTGAGATGATTTTCGAAATCTGGAAATCGTGGGGTGATCTCTCCATGTGGGCATTCTCCAACCGCTTGAGGTCTAAGTATAGCCGCTGGGAGGACAGTAGTCCATCACGGCCACCGTCCCAGTATCCCAGCGTGCTGAGGAATGTCTCGGAAGTGCCGCGTTCAAACTGGAACGCCTTCTCCACCTTCTTTGCAAGGTCGCTCGTCAGTTGGTACGACGCATAGAAGTTCTTGCGGGTCTCGTTCTCAATCCAGGTATACAGCTGCTCGTTGGTGTATTTATTTCTGTACCAATCGCTCGTCGCTTTTGCGTCCTTAATCACCTGCTCCTGCAACTTGACCTCCTCGTCCGCTGCTGCTTTCTTCGCCTTCTCAGTTGCAATCTGCTTGTCCACATATTTAATTTCTAAGCCTGCTAGATTCGCTTGGAGCCTCCGCTCCTGTAGCTGCTGGGCAAGCTGCCCCCTGCGCTCCACCCGTTTCGCCTGGTGCTCCAGTAGCAGTGACAAAACGCTGGTGGCGTCTGCAGAGGCCGCCAAGTATTTCCCCACTTTTGTAGCATCCCAACGGAGGGTCACGCCTACTCCCATCGGTTCAGCTGCCTCTGTGACGTTCGGTGTGGCCTTTAGCGCAGCACCACCAGCTTTCAGCGTGCCAGCAATTTGAAGAATTGTCGTAGAGGCAGCTGTGAGATCCATCTCCTTCTGCTCGCTGGGGGTGATGCGGAGATCGCCGTCGCTAGGTTTTTCAATGACTTGCTTGATGTTGACCCAGTCCTCGTCCTCCTTAGGTGCCTGTGGCTTTTCACCAATCAACTCCAGGTAGTACTCCAACCTATGCACATAAGATTTTCGCAATTCCAATAAGGCATCAATCGATTTTTGCGTTTCGTCTTGGTGGTGGGTCTTGATCTTAAGCACCAGATCCTGCTGGGCGGCTGTGTTATTTTGCAAGGCGAAGAGGGCCTCTACATCCTTCTTTTCTATTGCCTGGAGAAAAATCTCACCTAGTGACTTAAGCTCAGAGCACATCCAGAGAGCCTTGTGCAGGAGAAAGACGAAGCGGTAATTAGGCATGGGACTTTCTAGATCACGCAATACCTGACTGGGCTTGAACCCCCCTGCCACTGCTCTAACCAGCATACCGGGATCGATTGGAGGATCGAAAAGAGGGAGCGACAGAGGGTTTCCGTCGAGATCCAGCGAGTTTCGAATCTTGTAAAGGCGGTCATCGATCATGTTCCGAAGTTTCATGATTTCTGGATTTGGCGGGACGCAGAAATAAGCGGTGCGGAGGAAACCAGGAAGCCCTTGTTTGGGCACTTGAGCTTCTACGGAAACACCCTTGCAGCTAAATGGAAACTCGAGCTCAAAGTCGAACGTTAAGTTGGAGAATTCATTGAGTTTTCCCTGTAGCTGCGCGAAGGTCTTGATAACGGGCTTCGTGAGTCGAGGTACCTGCTGCGGCCTAGCGCCAAACACATGGGAGGCTTCGATATAGTGTTGAATAGCAAAAGGTATAGTTTCGAGTGATTGTTGACGGAAGTACTCATCTCCTCTGGCAATCAAAATCTCGATGTACTTCATCACTACCCTCTTCATGTATGAGATTGGCCTCGCCCGTGCCACCGCGTGAGGGTTAAATGGATTGTCTCTCCATTCATGCACTGCAATATCCATGAGCGTCCGCACCATGTTGGTTTCGTCCCGCTTAAGACCACTAATCAATTCCTCGGACTCTCGAATCGTAATCTGTTTATCGGCGAATGGGGCAAAAAGCCAGCAACGGTTTGGCTCCTTCCCTACGATCGTGGGGTCAAATAAATACCGGGCGATCTTCAGCGCAAGGTCGAATTGCTGTGTAGCGAGGAAACGCTCCATGAGGAGAGATACGGCATGGACCCCTAACTCCCAATTGTAGAGCGAGAATGGCTTGAACTCCTCGTGGTAGATTGTGTAATAGGACCCAAAAACGGAATCACTTGATTGGCCATTGGGTACCTTCTGGAAAGTCTTGAAAACGGAGGCGAGATTATTTCCGCTCTGGGTGGCTGCTTCCATGAGAAACGATGATAAGCTATGATCGAGGGGTGTTGTTATGGCACGGTTTGTTATGGGGGCGTTCGTATCGGTACCAAAATGATCAGATGTCGGCGGCCACGTGAAGAAACTCAGACGGCCACGCTCTTTGGTTAATACGTCCACCACAAGGCCTGTGGGAGTTTTGTAATTCGATGAATCAAAGGACATAGTCCAATTCGGTTCTGAGGTCTGATCTTTCGGCAACGGCGAGAGCAAGAGTAACCCTTTTTCGGTCGGGGTAGCCGTTCTATATGCAGAGATTAGACCCGTATAAGTTTTTACAATGAGACAGCTGAATATACATACTCCTTTAACTTGGAAAATGACGAATGCAAAATGTTCGGAGCAACTTCCATATATGAGCCCTTGCAGAGCACCAGTTCACCCCCCCTCAGCTCAAAGACCCCTTCATTCATCACCTGAGAGTCCCCGACAGTATCCACGGCGATTAACAAATTCCCATCGACTCCAAAACCATAGTTTGCACTTTGGATGGCATTGCTTCCTGGAATCCGCCCGCCGACCCTGAATCGAAATGCTGAAGCTGCGACTAGCGGCTGTTTGTCGGCGGCCTTGATTATCAGAGACTCATCGGGTATTTTCGTTGCTGACCAGGACCCATTCCGGTATTCAGATACGCCCATTTTCAGTTCCCAGTATTTTGGGGGGGTGTTGGTCGATGCCTCATCGATCTTTGTCTCTAAACTAGTAGGTTTACTTGCGCCTGCTGGTTTTGCCACTGGCTTTTGAGTGTGCAAGAGAAATTGCGGCACGAAGAGATATAAGCGACCTCTCGCTAATGCTGGTATCAGATACGACCCACTACTCTTTTTCGCACCGGGCGTCTGTGAGACGGAGTCAATATTCTGTGGAGGCACGTGGACACCGAGCTTGGTCCACGGCGACCAGTATGGATATCGATCAATCCCATAAGTCTTCAGCTCCATTTTACGGTAATAGAATTGAAACGGCTCTGACCTCGTCCGGGAGAAGAAATGGAATCTTCCGCTCTTGTTGTCATCTTTCTCCCACAAGTATGACTGAATGTCGAGATTCGCAACCTCGTTTGCGCTGTAGATGTACTTCCGAATGGCTTCGTTTACCACGCTGTCGTTAACGTTACTCTGCATTATACTGGACTCGAACTCCTTGAAAAGCTCCGTTTTGTTATCGCGAAGTGTAGGGTCAAGCCAGTTTTCTGGATAGAGAAAGACCTTCCTGTTGGCCTCCCAAAGTGTGTATCTACCCATCCACTCCCACTTACTTTGAAGCTCTTCCGTGTTTGCGGGTGTCAACTCGCAGCCTGTTTCCATCCCAAGAAAATACCTCTGAACGAAGAGCTGAACTGTTGAAATTGCCTGCTTTAGACGAGAAGTCTGTATTTTTTCACCCATATTAACGTCAATAAGGAAAAATTCGAACAAACTATCGGAGTCTTTGCAATTCTTATCCTTGAAGAATTTGTGGTTGAGGAGGTACTCGACAAGGACCTTCCGCTTGTTGCGGCGGAATTCATTTCGGGCGTTGACGAGAGACATTTTTGGCGCTCCAGTACTACTCAGCATCGACTTTGTGAGCGTGGTGACAATTTCCTGTTCATCTGCAATGGATTGAGCAGTCGTGTCAGGTTGTCGAGGTGAAAGGGGCTTCGCCCAGGTAAACACCTTTCCAATATTGGCAGGGGGGATGTTGATACGCTTAAGGTAGCGGAGAATACGAATGAGGTCCGAAATCCCATATTCGCCTTGGAATACGTCCCGCAACTGATTGCCTTCAAGACCGGGATATTTAGCGTCCACTATAGATGAAATTTCTGGCGCTGCGTAGTTCGTGAGTTTGGAGAGATGTTCCACAATCATGTCCTTTTTGACAGCGCCAGCCTGGGAGATCCACTTGAGGAAGGAGATCAAACGTGAAACATGATTTCCATCAGAGGAGTTTTTTCCAAGGTCAACACGAAGGCTTGCGTAGCAAGCGAGCCGGCTCATAAGATCCATAGATAGTGCACATATGTTAATATTCAAGGCACTATCTTCCTCTGGGATAGGGCTCCGAGTGAGAAATCCAAACTCTTCTGTAGTCAGTGCAAAGGTCTGGACAAGCAAGAGAATCCGTTCAACCTCCCCATAAATCCACACAATTTTGTCCACAACTGTCCCATCAAGGATTTCCTGCGGCGTAAACTGTCTCGGTATGACGTCCGTGGAAACCTTGATGCTAATAATCTCCGACGGTGAACTAGAAACAATACGATAAGAGCCATCTGCCAAACAATCCACTTCCTTAGCCCAAACATGCAGCGTATCATAGTATTTAAAGACAAGTAGTTCACCGTTGAGGCTAACCGTTGGTTTTTTATCCTTGGTGCCCGGAAGACTCATGACATACTTTGCGGACTTTGTGGGGAAAAAGAAGATGTCTTGCGGAGGTTGTGTGACAGACTCAGACGGGAGTGTTGCAGAAAAAAGAAACTGGGTCGCACTTTGCTTGACTTTATTTCCTTCACCGTCTGTTGCGTCAATGAAGATGAGATTTGTGAGAATGGTTTGGATAATAGAATCATCAACCCCAGAGGACCCAAACGCTGCTAGGACCGTGTCCAGAAGAGACTGAAACTGATTTCTCTTCTGCAACTCGGGGTTCACATTTTTCAGGAACCAAGTTCGTCGACTCAGGACCTTTGCTTCTGTATCCGGTTCCTCCACCAACCAGTCCAGTATTTTGGTGCTGTCTTCTGTCGCCGCTAAATACCGCGAACAAAGGAAAGAGCCAACAAGTCGAGCAGCTTTCGCATCTGCGCATAGTTTACCTGTGGGAAGATCAATTAGTCCGCGGATACCTACCATGTAATAAAAATAAAGGGGAAGGCTAATGGTACCTTCAATGAGCGCAATAATACCGTCGGCCACCTCTTCACTGAATAATAGTAATGCCGCTCGCGAAATATCTTCTACTAAAGGATCATTCCCATTTCTGTACAATGGAGATACTTCGGCTGTCGAAATTTTTCCTCTCGCGATAGATTTTGCTAGTCCTAGAGAGCGGGTAACGAGATCTTTATCTGTTGGTGGAACGACACCATGAACCAGGTGGTTGAGAAGTGGGAGGGTACACTTGAATTCGACTACAGCTGACCACTGACGGTAAATGGAAACCGCTGCAAGGGGGCCATGATAGAATTTGAACTCAGGCTGGAATACGGAGAGAAGGGCAGAATATAACTCCACGGGGATCTTGAAAATTTTGCAGGCTTCAAGGATTCTGTATACGGACGAAACATTTTCTAAAGTTAGCTCTGAGTCCCTGGTCAGGCCTGCGTAGGCCAGAAGTCTTTGCAAATCCTCCTCTGAGACCTGGAAAACAGCAGCCAGAGGTACTTCGAAGATCTTTTTTGGCACCACCCCGTCGGATTTACTCAATTTTGTTGGTAAATAGCGGCCATCGCTTGAGGTGAAATTTTGCATGCCAGGGATATGGCGGAGGTCTGGGCGAAAGAAGAGTTGGTGGTAAAGGGAGGTTGGACCGCTGGTATAAATATTGTCCCAGAGAGGAAGCAGCTGCGAAATATTGAGCCCAGTAAGCACCGATAGTTGTTTTATTGCGGCCAGTTCCTCAATTATGTCTTCGTTGATGTTTCGACTGCTTGTCTCACTCATCTTCATCACACAGTGAAGCGCGGCGTCGGTTTCATATATCGACCACCCCAATTTTTTCCAGAGGCGCAGGAATGCTTGAACTTGATCGCAAAGGTCTACAGTGAGTTCCCCCGTTTTATTCACCAGAATTGATGACCTCAGCCTCATATCCTCCAAGCTATCCTTGATTCTCGGAGATCCATCGCTAGAGGTAATGACGAGCCGGCACCCGATAAACTGCGTGTTCAAGAGCTCAAGTAGCTCAGTGACGGAGATTCCGGACCGCGGCAGGAATTGGGTCTTGATGAATGAGAGGCCAGTACCGGTAGTATAGTCCAGCATGTCTGCATCGGTATTATACCCCCAATATGCCCCGCCCATGTTACCCTTGATCCCGCTTCCTTTGTCCTCCTTTGTGAATTTCCGTCCAATCCATTTTTCATATTCCTCGGCAGTCATAGCAGCAGACACGCTAGGTAGTGTGCGGACGTATTCGTGTGACTGAAATGCTCCGTGAGTAATTGCGACAAACTCCTCAAGGTTTAGACCCAGATATTCTGCAGCGATGGCTGTACGAGTCGCCCTGTCTGCCAACAGAGAGGATCTCGACTTGTTCACCTCGAGATCATTCAAGACTCTATCGACATTTTCCAGAGACTTGTGCCCAGAGTGGGGTTGAAAGACTGTAAGCAACTCGTAGCGGGATGTGTCCTGATGTTGAAGCAAAAGCCGCATCTCGTCCAATGCAAAATTGTAAGGGAAGCTGGTGAGTGGAAAAACGATGGACTCAATTTGAGGACGGTACGTGGTGGGATTGATTCTATCATCACCCTCGCCGACATAGGAATTCTCGGAAGGTGCGTTGATCACAGCCAGCGTGAAAGGGATTTCTACTTCGGTCCCATTCTTGAGGTTCAAGGCAATGAAGGACGCCATAATCTCATTGGCAATATCAAGGTAAGGAACCAACGATTTTGTGTTTGCGCATGAGAGTTCAATATTTACCAAATCTGGCCTCCGACCTTGTAAAAAATCGAGCATTGTCGGGCCCTTTATCGTCTTCTTCTCTCCAAGGAGTTTAAGAATATCTGCAAAATACGCAGCAGGGCTTAGGACGGACAGGCACTCATCGCCTTCGGGCGCCTCTAATTCACGGCAAAGATTGGCAAGGGTGCTAGTATCCTGTGTGAGCAGTTTGCTGGGATCCCTCCCAATTATGTCTCCTGACTTGTCCTCTGGAGGTTTTATAGCTGGGAACATCGAATCACTCCTGGATTTAAGGAAATACGCCCAGGTCTGCTCGTTGCGCATGTAGACAATGTCTGCCTTGTCACAAATCGATGTTGCTACCACCCCTGTCAAGCCGGTATCCTTTCTGAATTTGGGACGTTGAGCGAACACGATTTGACGTGCGGAGCTATATCCCGCCTTCATCAAAGGGGTAAGGTGCTCAGGGTCTGCAACCAACGCCAGCAATCTCTGAATAGTCTTGATACACTCCAACACTGTTGTTCGGTTAGGTTCAGTAATGGTGGGAAGAATTTTTGACTCGTCCTGTAAGGTAGTGAGGACCGAGGACTGTTGGATATCAAATCCAGATACCAGTAGTTCCTTTAGCAAATCCGCTACAAACTGCCTCAAGGTGCTGTCTCCCAGAGCCAAATCAAGACCATTTTGTACAAGTCCATAAAGCACAGCGAGGGGCTCCAACGAGAACAGGGAGGATTTCCACAGGAGTAGCTTGTCAGCCGCGAGCTGAGGCGCCTGCCTGACGTTTTCAAGCTCGTAGTATTTAGTGGCGATACCGATCAAACCACTAACGTCTCTATCCGCGGTGATGAGATCGACAAGTGCGGTGTAGTCACCTTTGCCATCAATGGTGCGCAGAAGGTCTTGCAGGGCCGTACGCGTTGATGCCTAGGACAATGTTAGGCTTCCTGGACAATATAATTTATGTCTAAAAAACACGAAGCTTGAAGTACTTGCCATGTTGAATGCGATTGGGAATTGATATATTCGGAAGAACTCCCGGAGCCGGAGCTATCAGCGCAGAGAGGGCAACAAAAATGCCGTGACGGTATCTGAAGAGTGGAATTTCTCGTACTCAGTTACTAGTCAGGATTGCTGATTGCTAACTAGATGAGCAGAACTGCAAGAGCACACACAGGTTGGATCAGATAGCGGAACTTATAAAGAATCCGTACCACGTTCGATACACGCTCTGGCTTGGGAGCGCAGAAAAATTGGAATGATACAGCAGCGTTTGATTCCTCAACGAGATAGACAGCTGAATCCGCAAAATCTAGCCTGTGCAACAGGTGTGTTGTAAATCTCACTGAGCATGGACTCGAAGCTAAGCGGGGTACATTTCCAAGGCTGTGCAGGGTAGTGTAGCGAATCCCTGCAAATACCCCGCCTGTCCCCGAAGCATAATTATTTTAGCGTAGGTAGATAAGATACTGGGACCGACAACACCCCCCCTGTTACCCCCTAGGTACGGGGGGTCGTGCAACCAGACTAGCCTGTTACTACGTATACAGTCCACCCTTGCTATAACGGACCTCGCTATACCAGATCCCTTGCTATACGGGACGGACCAGAGGCTTCAAGATTTCACACCAGCAAATTACCCCTCGCTATACAGGACAGAGTGTAAGGGTTTTCATATCCCTGTTCCCATACATTTCTCCCGCAGTGCTCTGTGTTTTCCTGCACATCTCAGCATAATTGATACTGGTATCGCTGGTATTGCAATTGCAAGAGGGAATCCAGAGCTTCCCCGCTCCAGATCCCATACTGTACCCACTCCTCATAATCCAAGCTCAACCCCTGTCATTTTCTATACCAGATCCCTTGCTATGTATATGTACCGGACAGAAAGCGCTGGACTTTAACCGTCCGTTATAGCAACGGTGGACTGTATGACACCGTATTTAACGACCCGGCGCTACCATTGGTTCCCTAAGCGTGGTAGGTTGACCGGGGTCGAAACACTAGCTGTTTTTGGCATTCACGTAATATCATACGAGCACAGTGGTGAGAGGCCATTCCGGGTACATTCAGATCTATAGAAACAGCTATGCTCTACAACATGGTTCCCCTCACGTCCCGTCACAATCAACCTAATACCCAATACCCAATACCCTCCTTTGCAATATTACCTCCCCGAAAACACCCCCCCTTAAGCTTCGCTCCTACAGGACATCCTTAATACCCATGAACAGGCCTCTGAAAGCTCTAGGAGGTCTAATATGCCTCATAGGCCCCTCCCCTACCCCCCCCCTATACCCCCCAAATAACCCCCCCTATACCCCCCTATAGGACGAATATTGGAAGAATGCACGGATCTATGGCCACATGCTAGAAAGCTATCACCTAGCCATCTATATTTATTACTAAAGGGGCAGCCTGAAGATGGCGAAATGGTAGGGTCTTGATGGAGGTATTGAATGCAAAAATGGGAATTTCATCAAACAACTCCTTCATATGCTACTCTAAACTTCCTACCTCAATCCCTTGCCATAGCACCCGCCAGAGCGTCCTTAACGACCACTAGGAGGTCTCCAATAGCCTTAAGAGCTCCAATACCCGTCCATTTTAGGCTACAAGGATTGAATTGGTCATGGCAGTATGCTAACAATTTCTGAGGTATTTTAACCAGCATGTGATAGTACAAGTATAGCTGATATGCGCAGGGCGATATGAGAGCTACATAGTTGGACACTATGCTCGATTCAATACTGGATGCTATGTCATCTTTGATGCCAGATACTATATTAGATGCTGCTTTCAATACTAATTGGGAATTGGGGGCTCAGACCAGCTAGGTTGGATGTTAAGTTGAACTCTGTGTTAGCATTGATCATGGGCATAGGGTACGTAAGGGAGTCAAAATGCCTCTGAAGACGCCAGCATACTCCTATGACCAAAGCGACCCTTGCAACCAAGAATGGACGGGTATTGGAGCTCTTAGGGTTATTTGAGACCTCTGAGTAGTGGATGAGAATGCTCTGGATGGCGCTGGTGTAAGTAATTGACGTGAGAAGTTCAGCATAATGAGGAGGAGTTGGTTCGTTCAATACAAATTCTGCTTGCACATGATCGAGAGTGCCCCTCATTGAGACCCTCCCATTTCGCCATAGTGCAGGCACCCGCTCCAGTATTGATGTGGCATGGATATACATGGTAGGTAAAGGCCTCCTAGCAGCCACAGGCTCACCCGCCTGATATTCAACCTATATATAGGCGGGGGTTTGGAGGAGGGGAGGTCACATTGCAAGGGAAGGTATTGGGTATTAGGTTGATTGTGACAGGACGTGAGGGGAACCATGTTGTAGAGCGTAGTTTCCATAAATCTGAATTCACCCGTAATGGTCTCTCTCTACTGTGCTCGTATGATATCACGCGAATGCCCAAAATGGCTAGTATTTTAACCCCAGTCAACCTACCATGCTCGGTACTCAACCTTACCTAGGGAACTAACGTTACTCAACCTTAAGGATTCGGAACTAACGGTACTGCGGTGGCAACAAGGGTTGATAACGAGCGACTTAACTACAATTTATTTACAAATGTACTGTAGGAAGTGTGAGAGTACGGTATCATCGGGACCCTAGATCCGATCGAGCATGGTCATTCGATTGCCAGTAATATACTAGCTGCTTTTGGCAACCCCGTATTATCATGCAAGCACAGTGGTGAGAACCCATTCCAGCTAAGTTGAGATCTATGGAAATGGCTACACTCTACAACATAGTTACCCTCACACCCCACCAAAATCAACCTAATACCCAATATCCCCCCGGGCAATATGAC
>Ga0307514_10004886_pt1 | contig 12182 bp, 8 predicted proteins | sample 16_EM_MG_FD_203088 | JGI IMG/M metagenome (GOLD analysis project Ga0307514, IMG submission 203088) | Populus trichocarpa ectomycorrhiza microbial communities from riparian zone in the Pacific Northwest, United States - 16_EM | ecosystem: Host-associated > Plants > Roots > Unclassified | place...
AGCTTTTGCCGTCATCAAACTTTGATCAGGTTGAGGTGTCTCCTTCACGTCTACACAGTGATCGTTCGTTTCAACTGTAGATGTGAGTGGATCGGGTAGCAGTGCAAGGTTCGCTTGATTACAGTGCGGGCATGTCCACTCTCTTGACCTGTCAACAACGGGTCAGCCATTTTTATGGATGGATGGAAGTCACTGACAATGTTGCTAGTCTCTTCCTCTCACTCGCAGGATACTCAACCGATCCAATTCCGACTGCTGCTTGGCCTTTCAGAGGGAAGAATCCCTGTAGGCCAATAATGGCTGTGACAAACAGTAACTTAGCTTCCAACGACGGAATGAAATGACGACAATGAACATACCAGTCCTAACACCCCATGCAGGTTGCCAGAGTTCTTCATGATCTGTAGTTAAATCAGAATCGGTAGTCATTCCAATAGGGGAACATTACAATTCGTGAAGCTTATGCAAATCTGTCGTTGTGTAAGTCAACTTCCTGAGAGACAAACTAAATGAAATGAAGAACCTTGGTATTTAGCTCAAACCTCCCGTTCGGCGTAAGCACCATGATCGATGGGGGACGGAAAGGATATTCTGCGGGTAGGACGATACGAAAATGGTAGAGACCGCCTTCAAATTCCGTGCCTACTGGACCGCGCAGGGTGCAGTGCCATTCCTAATAAACAATCCAACCATTAGTGACTAATTGTGGGTGGTAAGAACCGTGGTGACATACAAAGATATCGTCCTGAAATCATATGTGATCAAATGCTCAACCAAATTACTTGATAAGATAAATACCTCTAAGGGAGCAGCAGTGTAGTCTGTAGAAGGGTCTGCTGCGAGCTCTTTCGCCTCTTGCATAATACGCTTTATGGCTAGAAGATGCTCAGTCACGGTCAAACACTTGGCATGCTTTAGGTTGACATACCAGAATTGTTCTTGTTCAGAGCTGCCATTGCAGATAGAGTCAAATTATAGAATTATAAAAAGAATGGGAAATGTTTAGAGGACGCAAAAATATGAACAGGTAGTGGTCGTGAATCAAATGGGTTTCGAGAAGCACTGCCGCTGCAATGTGGAACCACGTGATCGAAACGAGAATATTTTGTTCTTTGAATTGTTAAAACCACTCCATAACGATGCATATCAAAAAGCTCAAGGTTCGACCGCGAAAAGGCGAGATGTTTTTTCTTTTTGAATACTTTATTCTTAAACTTATGGTATATTTAGTGGCACAAACCGCCATGTGTGCTCCTCAACTGTCGGCGATGCTGGCTTGTTGGGCTGCGAGTGGGGATTTGCACAACAGAGCGTTGTGCAAGGAAACGGCTGAACAGTTGTTCCAGTGTATGCGGACGACAGTGCGTTCCATGTCATTTTGTTGTTTCTTCGCAGGCGTTGACTCAATTTATTCGTGTCCATTAAACAACCGTTGATCCCACGTTTCGTCTCCTCTGCTCTAAATGTGCCAGCCTATGCCAAAGAAAACGCATAAATCAACCATAAACTACCACCTTGCTAGACTGGGGAAATCGATTCAATAATACTAGACTTCCCTTTTATTTTCCTCTTCTAATGTATCCTTATTTGAATTAGCAATCATTTGTTCCTATCCTGTGGTAATGACGCTCAAGTATACACCACGCCCATACCTTCACATCGATGGATCTCAGCTTTTGCCGATTGGACAACATGCTCGTCAAAATGGGGCCTCATCTTTCTAGGTGTATAAAAGGGTCCTGGGCTTCAGGCTTCCGCACCGCACGTAAACCTACGCGAGGTCGTGGTCAATCTAGAGATCATGATCGTGAAGGGACGTTCAACAGCACGGTTTCTGATTCCCGAAGGTAGCGTACCTTCTCGGAAGCGTGTACAAGTCGCCGTTACTGGAATCGCGGCTGAAGAAGTTATGCAAAGCATTTCCGTTTCTTCCATGAGGTGGGTAAGCTTGAGTTTATTTTTCCAGCGATCATCTGTTGATACCCTTATTGTCCAGGATAACACAGTTTGACTCTTGCTCTCTTTTCTCAGTCACGCTCTGGTGTCAGCTTTTATGCTCTGGTTAATGTTCTCGCCTCGAACGACATCCGTTCTCATGACGCAGTTCTGCTGACGGGCTTTATACCTACATTCATGAGGTGTCCTCATGCTCCTCATGTGTATGGCAAGCGTTAACTGGGGTGCATTTCAGTCGACAGTGGCAGCTTTAAATTCTGTTCCTTTGCATGGCAGGGTCAATAAATCTTCCCATTTGACTGTTCCGGACCCTGCACGATCTCCTAAATATGAATGCTCACAACAAAAAACCTGAAGATGTTACCATCTTCTGGGATTTCGGTTAGTATGTGGTGCGTTTGAACGTTGACGGTTGGCTTATCTCAGGTTCCCAGAGAGTACGGCGTCGACAAGCGCGGCGTCCGCTGTTTCCACGTATGGCATGATAAACAATATTCGTTCCGTTGTCGCGCCATACGGGCCTCTTCGATCAATCAGAGTGTACTGGGATTATGCTAGTTACTCAGACCAGTCAGTGGCCATGCGTATCAGAGGGCAACTTTCTTCATCTGGAGTTTGTCTTATTGACTGTCCTGCCGAAGGGCGAAGGGCGGCGGCCACAAAGAAGATGCTGGGTAAGCTATTCTCTCCTAATTGCCGACATGCGATTATTCCAAACCTCTTTAGTCGATCTGATGTTTCAAGCATGGGGTCATGGTGTTGTGCAAACTCTTGTGGTGATCACCAGTGATAGAGATTTGTCCTATGCGCTTGCTACATTGCGGATGAAGGATTTCTGCATCATTCTCATCTCCCCAGCAAACTCGCATGTGGACTTGGTTTCGCAAGCTACAATTCATTTGGACTGGTCAAGAACGGTTCTTGGTATCAAAGGTAGTGTGTATAACGAGAAAGACTTGTTTCAAGACCCTCCGGCTGTTGGTTCTGCAACCCCAGGCGGCCCTCCTCTACTTCCTTCCAGTGTTGCTCCGCCACCAGCTTCGACAAAGTTCGAGTATGGGACTCGCAATCTGCACTTTCCTTTAGAGCCAAACGATTTTCCTTCTCAATCCCGTGAATATAAATCGCCCACTTTCTCCGGGCGTGATGCTGGTTTCGGTGTCTTTGATCTTCATTCGGTGTATATGACATCTCCGAAAACTATGGCCTCGATAGGGCTTGGAGATGGCCCTCTTTTTCCCCGTCCCAAGTCTACTGATTCGAAAACGGTTAAACTCGAAGCATTCCTAATCGACGATGTTCCAGGTAGTCTCCATCACTCGCTGTCCGAGTCGAGTTTCAGATCAAGGAACGCTCTTACAACCAAAGCAAAGGAAAAGGACTCCAGCTCTTCTCGCTACCAGGATGAAATCGCTCCTCCTCCACCCTCTGGATCAACGCTCGCGCCACTCGATGAAGACGACGGTACCACGTTACGTGGACTATGGTCACTTGACAATCCGCCCAGAGATGTTTCCGCCTCGACTACGTCAGGTTCGAGTTCGCAAAGTACTACATTCAGTTTTGTTCAGGTGCCAACAGCCTCAACAGCCCCTACGTCAGCGAAAATGGACGAGGAAGCAAAACCGGCAGGTGATGCCTTAGGACTACCCCTTCCTCAAGATTCTAATCCGAGCTCTGTCACCAGCGCCTTTCAGAACAGTGTCTTACCACGGGGTCAATCAAACGATTCACTTCCACCAGTATCAGCGGCAGTTCCAGAACAACGAGCACAGACGTCAACTCCGAGTATACCGAGAACTATGGCACCCGCACAAAGACTCCCCTCAGCAATTCCAGTACAACGACCACAGGCCTCAACTCCGAGTATACCAAGAAATTTGGCACCCGCTCAAACACTCCCTTCAGCAGTTAATCTCCCACCCGCTTGGATCCCGTTGATTCAAACTCTCCGCAAGCACAATGGCGTCCTTCGACGAAATATCATTGCCCCAGAGCTTTTGAGAACGAATCTTCGAGCATTTGAGATTGCAAGCACCAATCGGATCGTGACATATCTCCAAGCTGCTATGACGGCTGGGATTGTGGGGAAGGAAGTGCGTAGTGGTGGTGTCTATATTGTTCTCAATCCAAAGTACATGTCATGAGTTCAAGTTGGACATAGGATGATAACGGTGCATGGGGCAACTCGTTCCTCTCAACTTTCAGCTTCAAAAGTTGTTACTAGGCATTGGACTTGGCGGCAGTAACCCTGCAGCAAGGCAGAACATTGTGTAGTAGATCTATAGAACACTCTGATCAGGAATTTTGAGAAACGTTTGGACTTGTCACAAGTGACAAGATATTTTGTCCGCAATCGCAAAAACATTCTTCTCTTCTATGGGAACGATCACCCCCAACACTCTCTGCCTAATCAGAGTAGCGGGCATAACGCATGAATGTTGATGGTTTTTACTCTTTGACCCCTGAAGGCCTGACCGGTGACCGTCTGCGCAGTCGAAGCAAATTATTTCCTACTGCATACCGTCGTCATGAAACGGATTACATCCTTTCGTGAGGTCTCCTCGTGTTTTTGGCATGTCCAGCAACCGTCCAAACGACTATAAGACGGTTTGTACACTCACATTTGGAATGTTTTGTACTGGTCGCTTTTCTTGAACTTACTCAAGAAATCATCAGAATCAGGAGTAAATGGAGGACCTCCGTGAAGATGTTACCGTCTTCTGGGATTTCGGTTCGTGTTGTACTGGTGTCCGGTTGAAGTTCTCTTGATATTTTTGGTTCGATAGAAACGACGCTTCCTTCAGGAATATCTTCCATCTCAAGCTATGACATGGTTAAGAATGTTCATTCTGCCCTCAGGCAATATGGCCCGTTGAGATGGATTCGACTGTATTGGGACTACTCCAGTTATCCCATTCAGTCGGCCTCCATGCGAATTCGAGCCGAATTTTCTGCATCTGGGGTATGTCTGATAGACTGTCCTGCTGAAGCTCGCCCTGGAGCTCCAATGAAGAAGCTTTTAGGTGAATTTCAATGTAAACCACCTCGTCCGAATCGTTCTTATTCCAACGTTCCCTTAGTCGATCTCATTCTCCACGCATGGGACCATTCTATTCGACACACCTATGTCGTCATAACAGGAGATAGAGATATAGCGTATGGTCTGGCCATGTTGCGAATGAAAAACTACCGAGTAGTACTGATTTCACCACCGAATTCGCACACGGATTTGGTCTCACAAGCGACTATCCATCTCGATTTTTCCCAGACTGTTCTCGGGATAGATGGTGGTTCTGCCGATGACAAGGCTTTCTTTCCTGACCCCTCATCGATCTGGCTGCCATCAATAGCCAACTTTCGTCCGGGGTATCTCAGTGCTCAGAACTCTTCTCGTTTTGGGCGAAATCTGATGAGTGTCCCAATCAGTCACAGCCGTACACCACCTCTATCAAAATCCTATCACGGTGATTCTGGTATTGACGATCTTCTTTCGACGCCATCAAGGACCACAGGGTTGCCCAAACCTGGAGATGGCCTTACTCGTCTACGCTCGACAACTTTGGAAGCGACGGCATCAAGGTCTATCCTGCCTACCAGCACAAACCCTCCGCAAATACGAGTCCCACCAGGACTATCCCTGGAAAGGCGTCTCGAGCCCTTAAGCCCACTTGAACCCAAGGGAAAGGAAAAGGACCTTCCCGTCTTTGAGTCAGCTGATTTTCGCTCAGGTCCCGAAGCGCGAACCAACAATTCGTATTTTATGACAACTTCCAAAGCGGTAGAAGGTGCACCACAGCCCCATGAGCCCTCGTATGCATCGTCATTTCCTTTAGGTGGCATGTCGAGAAGGTCTTCGTCATCTTCTAGCAGGTTTTCCATCATCCAGAATCCCGAAGTATCGACTGTTCCGACCTCTGCAGAAAAGAACAAGGAGGATAAACTCAACAACGTTCCTGAAGCAAGTCTGGCACCAGTCACGGATCAGTTATCGCAGAGGAGCTCCCCAAAGAGTCAGGCCAGCCCGTCGGCATATGAAAAAATCCTATCTGGCAGTAGTTCCCAAGCGAAAGGGATACTGGAACCCGAAGCAAGGATTCAGACGGCAGACCCCGTAGTCGAGCAGAAGCAAGTCGCTGTACTGCCTCTGCCTAAACCCATTTTGCGGCCAGCTCCTAAACCTCAGGCTGTTATGCCGAAGGCAACGTCAGAAAGCAAACCCACCCTCGCCACAGGCAAGCCAAGTGGATTGGCCATGGGGCCGTCATCTACGCGCACCAAGATCTTACCTGCTAGATGGGTTCCGTTAATCAATCTTCTTCGTCTCAATGGCAAAAAATTGCCAATCGAAACCTTGCCTGCTAAACTTATCAAATCAAGCCCAAATGCCTACGCGACAGCTGGACAGAAAAAATACTCGAAGTACATCAAACTGGCTGAAGAATCCAACATTGTTATGTTGCTGGAAGATGATTACGGTCAAGTTTTTGTACATCTCAGTGAAGAGTATACATAGCTTCCTTCTGTCCCCATGCATATTTAACGGATTTACGTTTGTGGATTGTTCGAATTCGAGCTTTGCTTTGTGAGAGGTCGTTCTGTTTCCAGTTCCAGTATCCGACACCTTAAACTTAATTAACCGGCCTCTAATTCCGGTCTTGTGCATGGACAAATACACGGGTTGACTCGGAGAACATTGACCATCGGATTCTTTGCATTGCCTTCCATACCTTCGCTGTGAAGACCAACAGCTTTCGAGTAGCCTGCTTCACCTCTTGCCCCGTTGCCCAGTTATACCTCATTCTATCGAATAAGCTTTCTCGGGACTCCAAACTTCCGACGCTCACGGCAACGCCGTGAAATCAATTGAATCCAGAATCTAACTTGACAGACCGTTACCCAAACAAATTAAAAAGAAAAGACCGAAGCCCACATTCAGCACCGCCCACTTGCAATGCGGTGTTGAAAGTGCCAACGTCTATATTATTCTTGGAATGCTCCTCCTCCAAGTCGTTAGTTGCAAAGAACTACTTTTATTTGGCCTAGAGTACGCGAGCGAAGCTTGGAAGAATTCTATAGCAAGAAATTTCAATTCGTTATGAAAGGCTCCTCCGATACAGTTGCAGTGTTCTGGGATTATGGTGCTTTTTTTGTTCCAATATTTTCATTTAATTCTCCTCTCAATTTTGTTCTTAAAACCACTAGAGAACTGTTCCGCACCATCAAATGGCTCTGGTTTCGCTATAGCCAGCAACATTGTCTCTCTCGCTCGCCCGTTTGGCAGCATCAAAGTTTTCAAAGCCTACCTTGAAATATCCGACCAGCCTCCCTTTTCCAGGTCTCTTGCCCTGAGATCAGAGCTACAGTCCTCAGGAGTCACTTTAGTTGATTGCCCCCATAATGGTAGGAAGGAAGTTGCTGACAAGATGATCATTGGTCAGAAACCCATTGATATTAAATGTTTTCTTTGCTGAATTCCAGGTCTGTTAGTCGACATGTTGGCGTTTGCCATTGATAATCCAGCTCCGTGTACCATCGTTCTGATAACGGGCGACCGCGACTTCTCGTATGCTTTGTCAATTCTGAAGCTACGCCAGTACAGGGTCGTACTGGTTACATTACCCAATGCGCACCCTAGCCTGAGATTCCAAGCGCCCATTTGTTTTGACTGGTTCAACGATGTCGTTAACCAAAGCGGCGCCCCGACTTCACCAGAAGTGCGTAGATCACGACAACCTGAACGCAATCGGCCCTCAGAACCTGTTTTCAACTCTGGGCGCTCAAGTTCTTTGGACGCCACAGTCGTCAACTCAATGGATCCGGATACGGACGAACTCGTTGACTTCGAGAGATACCTCCGTAATCGGGCAAAAGAAGTGCCTATCTTGTATCAAATTCCTTCTCCTGGACGTACAAGCCCAGAGAAGCGTCGTAGAGATATCTCCCCTAGCCCCACAACAATTACACGGGCGGCATTACTACCTCCAACTCAGCAGTGCGCCCCAACCACCCCCACAGAACCTACACAACGTAGCATGCAACCAGAGTCTCTTCCAACCCCGAAGAGTAAAGTTCCTATATTCAATTCCTTGGCAATGAGCTTGCTGGGTGGAAATGACACTCGAGTTAATGATGGGAAATTTGTAGAACCCGCATGGTCCATACCAGCCGGTTCTGTGGACCTATCTAATCATCCGAGTGTCGATGCGTGGTGTCATTCCAATCGGATGGAGGAGACGACAGCACCTACTATCCAGAGCATGAAGAATGCGTCATCTTCTTCCGAAACGCCACTTATGTTTACACGGCTGGGTTCCACCCCGGATGCGGCCACAGAAACCACACTGGATGATGATTTACACACCAGCCATACACTTATCAAACAGAGCGAGAACGAGAAAGTCGATGCTTCTCCCTATGTAACTCCTCCCTGTATTCCAAATGACTTGCCAGAACCCACCTCAGTTCCTGGAAACATGTTCTTTGGCGGTGTCTCTTCCACAGAGTTCAGCGGACAAATGTTAGTGGTGAACAAACCCCGAGATATCTCACTACCTACCGCCGCAACCTCATCTACTCCAAATCCTCCCGCTGAGCGCCTAGTCATACCCCCAAAGTTTACCATTCTCGTGCGAACCCTTCAAATGCACAGATCCAAACGTAGCTATCGTCCGTCTCGTTCTGAGATTGCTATCCAAATAGCAAATAAAGGGGCCACGTATCGAAATGCCGGGGTCACCAAGTTTAGTCAGTACATGGAACTCGCAGAGAAGGCCGGCATCGTAGAACTCGGTGGTGTGGAGGGCGACGCATGGGTTGGCTTAATGTCCCAATGGGTCAATGGTGTGCCTGGCAATACGTCTTGATTATTTTGTTGTACGATTATTGAGTCCGCAAGTATGTAGCTGTAAAGTCTTGTAAAGTAGGTAGCTTGATTCATTTGTTATCTTGTTTGTCAACCCGGGTGAACCCGATTTCACCCGTTCGTGACGAGCCCCAGATACTTTAACGAATCTCAATTTATCATGTTTTACAGAGTATTCTGTTTTGGAACACTTATTTCTGAATTAAAATCAAAGTGTTTTTGTAACTTAATCTCAAAATAATTAGTATGGTTGGTGTGGCATTATGCCCACCTGGGCGATAAAGCGACCCAAGCCGAGTTTTTATCCCCACCGAGCTCAACAATCCCTTCCCTTTCCGCTAAAGCCAAATACTCATGAATGGTGGTGACTCCAGCATTCCGATAAGTAGTCCCATTCTTCCATACTTTCCCTGCAATCACAGAACGGAAAGAACAAAAAATCCCTTTGGATCTGTGACCACGAAGGACATTTACCAAGATGGAGAAGATGGGGGGAACAGATCGAGGCGAGACTGGCGAGTCGGAAATAGACATGTCGCTGTCAGTGCGAGATATGGATGGTGGACGTGGTAAGTTTGAACCAGTCCTCGTTGTCGTCGTGCTATGGTTTGCTGCCAAGGGGGCTAAAGGCAATGACGGCACGTCGTGCGCAGAGATAGCTATCAGGGAATCAGAGAGGATATTTATCCAGCTCCACCGGCCATACCTGATTTCGAAGAAGAAATATACGTGTGCTTTGTTGGATTTTCCTGGAAATTCAGTAGTTCTTTTATTGAGGTGAGGCCGTTTAAAGTGACGCTTGAACCCCCGAGTAATTCTTTATCATACGCTCGTTCGGAATACGGTGTATTGATGGTAGGTTTTTCTTCGTCAACCTGAGAATTTCTTGGGACACTATTTTTGATAAGCATCGGGGGTGAATTTATTACAAATTCCGGATTTTGTGGAGGTGACTTGGTAGAATGAGTGAGACCATTCCGAGCAGGCAAGAATGATGCATCTCGAGTATTCGTCATGGTAGTGGGAACGTCTTGACGTATTTTCGACGTTAAGAATCCATTAGAAGGCACCTGAGAATCGTGGAAGTATCGCACAGACTCGATGCCTTCTTCTGCATACGAGCATATAAAGTCTACGCCTCTAGCACGCGGTGATGAACGTGTAGCCTCTGGAGCAGAATTCGGAGAGCCTGCTCTGTTGACAACGTCATTAAACCAGTCAAAACAAATGCACGCCTGAAAGGTCAGACTGGGGTGTGCATTGGGTAGGGTAATTAGTACAACCCTATGCCGGCGTAGTTTTAGGATTGACAAAGCATATGAAAAGTCGCGGTCGCCTGTTATTAAGACAATGGTGCATGGAGCGGGATTGTCAATGGCATACGCCAGCATGTCAACTATTGAAATTCAGTGAAACCATAGAAAAAGATCGTGCATGCAACTTTCTGACCAATAAGCATCTTGTCGGCGACCTCCTTCCTACCATTATGTGGACAATCGACTAGGGAGACACCGGAAGACTGCAGCTCTGATCTTAGCACCAGAGACTTGGAGAGCGGCAGCTGGTCCGGTATTTCAAGGTATGCTTTGAAGAGTTTTATGCTGCCAAAAGGCCGTGTGAGGGTACATATGTTGTTGGCTATAGTATAACCGGAAACGTTTGAGGGTGCAGCACAGTTCTCTTATGGTTCAAAAGGACTTTAGATGAGGATGAGCGACAGACAATAAAGAAAGTACCATAATCCCAAAAAACAGCAACAGCTTCATTGTTTTTCATTATTGAAAAGAGAATTATAAGTGTGCCTTTGAAAGTAAGAAGTAAGCAGTGTGGGTCCAGACTATATTTGTGAAGTCAACTTTGAAACGCCGCTGACACGCCATTTACCATTTCGGGTATGAGTAAATTACAACAATCATCCTGGTTACCCTCTTGTATCTGCATTCTCATTTCTGCACCAGTAATTTAAGCCGTATTTATTGACCACCAACACCGTCAATGTCTTATGTCCCACCATGAAAAACTCTGATGTTGTTGCCATCTTCTGGGATTATGGTGGTTTCTTCTCGCATTGCAATTTGTCGCTTATAAGCTGACCCTTTCCCCCCAACTGTATCTTCAGAGAATTGTCCTGTGCCATCGAACGCGTCTGGTTGTGCCATTGCGAATAGCATCTGCGCTTTGACCCGCCCTTTCGGCTGTGTCAAAAAATTTTGCGCTTATCTCGAAATAACTGAACAGCCGCCCGTTTCAAAATCTTTCACACTTCGCTCACAGCTACAGACATCAGGCGTGCGCCTCATTGACTGTCCTCATAATGGCAGAAAGGAGGTCGCTGACAACATGATTCTCGGTCAGGATTTCATTTTTTTGTGATTGAGTCTAGGAACAACATTTATCTGACTGGAATCATGGCAATCGTTCTTTTAGTGGATATGTTGGCATACGCCTTTGACAACCCTGCATCCACCATTGTACTGATAACCGGTGACCGTGACTTTGCTTATGCCTTTTCGGTTCTGAAGCTTCGACGTTATCGAACTATTCTTGTTACACTTCCCAATGCACATGCGAGTTTGACATTCCAAGCATCTATTTGCTTTGATTGGTATCGTGACGTCGTCAATTCTGTTATTTCAAACCTGCAGGCGGGACATCATCTCACAGATGCTGCATGCATTTCTTCCTCGTTGAAGCTTGCCACCCAGGACCAGAATGCTTCTGCACACTCGGTTAACACCAGAGAAAGCGTCGATATCATGCAATATCTTCGAAATAGACCACAACAACGGACAACCTCTTCTTACCCAACTCAGGCCCCAGGGGACACTTGTACATGTATTCTTGTACCAACATTGGCCGGCCGTGAAACGACAATTGTGAACAACGCTGCTGACGACTGTGAACCTCCATTTACGTACAGCCCTCTGATCGCTGTTGATGCAGTTACAACTTTATCTCGTTCATCGGAAGGATCCGTTTTCGAGCCGAATACAAGATCAGATATAAATATAGTGGAACAAGATTATTTATATGATAGCGTTCCAACAACCAGCGTCTCGTCATCCTCCTGGTCTGCCGAAAGGGCCACCCTATCCTCGAGTTCGGGCGGACCCGCAGAAACTTGGCATAACCATCAACGGATTATACCGTCGAACTTCTTCCCCACAGTCTACATCCCTCTCGTCCGCAGCCTTCAGACACACATATCTCAAGGCAGATCGCAGGTATTACGCTCCCAAATTGGCGGAGATTTAAAGCATGAGAACGTATATCAAGAGGCTGGTGTCAGGAAGTTCAAAGAGTATATAGCGTTGGCTGAGAGCGATGGTGTTGTGCTTGTGGGCGGTTCAGGTGAATATGA
>Ga0307514_10004887_pt1 | contig 12182 bp, 10 predicted proteins | sample 16_EM_MG_FD_203088 | JGI IMG/M metagenome (GOLD analysis project Ga0307514, IMG submission 203088) | Populus trichocarpa ectomycorrhiza microbial communities from riparian zone in the Pacific Northwest, United States - 16_EM | ecosystem: Host-associated > Plants > Roots > Unclassified | place...
TCGATATTCATGTATTAGCATCAAAGACAGGAATGAAACAATTATGGGCATTTATAGCACAGAACAGTAAGGATTTATGCAATCTACAAACGCTATAGAGGTCAAGTGTGTTGGGTTTTTCAAAACATATACACACAATAAAAACAATAAATTTACAAAAACAATTGGAGTCTCAAGATCCTATAGACAGATCAAGAGTTGTTTAGTGTTTATAGAAAGATTACTTGAAGATCAGATGTTCTTTTCGGCTTTAAATAATTTCTTCAATACTAGGTTGTTGCAAACTACAAGTCACCCAAGTGTATGGTCTCAAATGATAATACACACGAACCACCAATGAGAAATATCATAAACCCTTTTAGGAGAGAGGAATTGTTGTGTCTTTGAGTGCTAGTTTTTTTTATGTTTTTCAAGTATTCTGTAACTTAAACCTGAAAACCTTATAAATAGCAAAATATCAAGTTGTCTCCTGAATAATATCACAAATATTGTTTCAGAATAATTTTATAAATTTATTCAATCAAGTCCTTGCTTGATTTTTCTAGGTTTAGAATTGTAATTTTCTGTATAAACTACACTATAGTCCTTAATTTCTAAAACTTATTTACAATCAAGTCCAACTTGATTAATCATCACATTTTAATTTTTGACTAATGATTCGTATATATATGACCCATTAAGTTCCCAAATAAGGTGACTCAAATATAAATCATAATCCTAAATAAAATAGGATTAAGTAAATTAACAAGTAATTTATTATCAATTCAATAATTGATTGATTTATATTTGAAGATCAAGTATAATCTCTAGCGACCTATCATAATTCTTTAATTATTAGAAAAGTCGTAAGTGGTTTGACTTAACTTCTTAGTGTAATTATTATCATTTCATCAACATTGTTTCTGATTTAAATATTATAGCATGTAGTTTGTCTACTATGTCGAATCATCTTTGTTTTCAACATCATAGTCATTTATTCCTTAAATATGATTTGAAAATCTTTTCAAATCTCATTTCACCTAGATTTATAATCAATACTATTTGATAACAAATGAAATATTTTCTCTAATTCACTTAGGATGATAAATCCTCTTTTGATTATTTAAATACATTTATATAGTTCATGTTAAGCCTAATATTTGCTCATTTGTTACCTTTGATTAGGACAACATGTAGTAGGATCAAATCATAACAACACAACCATCATGTGAGCCTTTTCATGGGTACATGTGATCTCTACATCTGAAATTTTCATGTGGGCCAGTTCAGTGCACATGTCATCTGACAAACACGTATATATTAGTTTTAAGTATCCCTCATACCTTGGTTTATATGAACAACTATTTCTTTTCATAAAAAAAATATAATATATATTAATCTCAACAATTCTAATTAATATTCAATCTTGATAGAATATTGAATGAAAACATTTTAGGAATAATATTTTGATGCAATAAAAATTCTATAATTATAACAACTTTATAAAAGAATGATCAAAAGATAAAGACAGGTAGTCAAAGAAATATTAAAATGATGGTGAACAGAAATTACTTAGGGGTAAAGGAAGCTGTACAAAAATACCATGAATAGATAGGTCTTCATTAAAAGTGGACACAACATAGATAACATCATCTTATTTACGATCTTAGGGGAACTGAGTGACAAATGACTTGATTCCACTATCTTTTCAAGCTTTAACCTTGTTACGGATGTAAGTTTGAGAGTCTTTTTGGTGGCCCGCAAGAATGTCAGCCAAGCCAGGCACTCTAGCAATGAAATCCCTCATCCCCCTAACTTGGTCAACAATTATGTGGCTTATTTCATCCGCAATTAACTTGCCATCAATTACAAGAGCATAAGTAGTAAGAGAAGCAGGACCTTCATTAGTTATGTCTGTGAATGTATAATAATTGAATTAATATCTTTTTACTAACTAGTAATTAAGAAAAAAAGAGAGGTAAAGAAAATAATATACAACAATAAATAATTGGTGGGATTGATGAAGGACAAGGAGGCCCAATTTCAAGGAGGTCATGAGAGAGCAGAAATGAAGGAAATTTAAGAATATCATTGTTGCTCCTTGCACTTATTACACCAATAGTAGTAGTTATTGAAAAACACTTGATATTTATTCTTTGGCTCGTAATATTAGTAATAAGACTCATCGTCCTTTCCATTATCATCGTCACCTCAGCTAAACTCTAAACTTTAAACTCTAAATTCTCAACCGATATATTCACCTAGACTACCACTACTAAAAATAAATTAAGGCTATTAGCATTAGATTTTAGTAATAGAATAATTCAGTTGCTAATTTAGTAACAGATTTGCAACGGATTATATATATTATTTTTTTAATATCAATAACAGACTTAGCAATGAAAAATCTATTGTTGAAGGCAACATAAAATTTACAACTGATTATCTATTGCTGATTGGAAAAAAAATATTTAAATCTTAACCTAAAACTAAAATTATACACATTGTTGATTAGCTTTGACATTATGAGATCTCAAACATTTATTAGCCTAAAAGAAAAATTCTAATATTACACTCCCCCCCTCCCTCAGAAACGTAAACACAACAAAGATAAAAAAATTAACTTGCAGTCTCTTCATCTTCTTTGTCCCTAACATCCATAACTCTAGAAAAATAATTAACTTGCACTCTCTCTTCATCGATCTTATTTTCCTTCGTCCCTAACTTTTATCTTCATTTTCTTCTCCTTCATCTCAATAAATTTAATCTTCTTTTGTAAACCACCAAAAACACCAACCCATGGCAACATCTCACTAGACCCATAATTATCACCATCGAACATCCTTGATTTACCCCCTCTCTTTATATATGGGTTGGGTTTTACACTCTTCTCTTCAATAATTCAAGTAATTTTAGGATTTATTGTTTTATCTATTGTAATTTAGTTTACACTAAAAGGTTTTTACCTAACTTTCCCAATCTCATGTGTTCTTCTCTCGTGTAGATTCCATCTCGCTTGTCTAGAACTCAAGAACGCAAGTAACAAATTTTTTTTTATCAATACTTTGAATAATGGTTTTAGGTTGTTCATTTGATAAAATTGAGGGTTTATGAAATGGTTTTACCATGATTTATAACCTAATTATACATGTTTAATTGAAAATTTATCAAAACCCTCAATTTAATTTATAAGGTTATAGATCATAAATTGTATGATAATATCTTTTCTGAGCTTAGGACTATCTTTTTTCTTTCCTCATTCAATACGAGTTTGTATAAAATATCAATTGAATGATTTTCTTTTATTAAATCTAATATTGAGTTTCTTTTTGGATGGAAATTGTAGGACCAAAATGAAGTCTAGGAAGCCAAAATAAGTGTTCCTGAAACTGACCATGACATTGTAAGTGCATGAACATATAATATATCAATTACCTATAAATTTATGTCCATAGAATAGTTAATTATTGTTAAATACTAACTGATGTGGAGGTGACTGTATATCTTAAGGATATGGTATCCAACATATTGTTATCAAATTGCCATGTGGAGTTGAAAAAATAATAAAGAGTATGTTTAAATTATTTTACATTAGGTACATGTCTTAAATTCAATTTCTATATTTGGACCATGTTATGAACTTTGACTAGAGATTTATGTGGTACATATTTTATTTTAAATGATTGTTTAAGTACTAATAGTTAAGGAAGTATGCTTATTTTTATAACGTTCTGAGTCAAATTTTGAAGCCAACATTTAAAAGAATTTATTAAATTTCTTTAAGTATACAGAGCTAAATTTAGGGGTATATTTTTAAAATTGTCTTAAAAGGAATTTAGTTTTGATCAACAAGCAAGTTGATTCAAGTTCTACCTACTTAGGAGTATTGTGTATTATTGATGAAAAAAAGATTTATTTATATATGATACATAGTTGGGGTTGATTTAAGTGTGTAATAAATTTTAAAAAAATATAAAATAGTAATTAACAGAGTTGTTTTGATAATTTGTTACTTAACGTTTTACTTTTAGATTAATAAAAATATTAAATTAAATAACATTCTAAAATGTTTGTTTCTAAAATGCTTATTGGTGTTATCATGTTAATTAGATTATGGATGATCGATCGTGGATGTATCATCATCTTATGCATGGTTATCTTTGTCCTGAATACATTGCGGGTGTTAGAAGATTTATCAATTTTGCATTTTCAATTGATAAAAATGTATCCTGGGGAAAATTAGATATCCTTGTGTGAGGTGCAAAAATCAAAAGTTTTTAAAAGAAGATGATGTTTTTAAGCACCTATTGATAAAAGGTTTTTTACCTTGTTATGAAAAGTAAATTATACATGGGGAGCCTTATGTTACAGAACCAATGTTGGCTGGACCTTTATCGGTTGGGATTAGTCATGTTGTGAATGATGTTTGTCCTGTGGTAGCAGAGGAACTTCCAAATCTGAAAGCACCTAATTTTTATAAACTTTTGAAAGTTGTAGCGGAGCCTTTGTAGGATGGGTGTACCAAGCAATCCAAATTATATGTTTGTATACAATTGCTTAATATAAAGTCAACTTTAAATTTGACTTAGACTGCCTTCAACAAATTTACTGGTTTTACCAAAAGTTGCATGCCTAATGATAAAAATTTGGTATCAAAATTTTATAATGCTAAGAAATTTATGCGGCCACTTGGACTTGGTTATGAGAAATATGATGTGTGTCCTAATTATTGTATATTGTATTATGGAGTAAATGCAATGAAAACAAATTATGACTTTTATGGAAATTCACGATACAAACCTAGAAATCCAACTAGTAAAGGTTCTAACAAGGTAAAGCAGCAATTCCGATACTTTCCCTTGACACCAAGACTTTAAAGAATATTCATGTCTCCACATCATGCCAAAGATATGACATGATATCATTTTCATAAGTCAGATAATAGGGTTATGGTGCACTCATCTGATGGGGGGTATGGAAGGGGTTTAATCGTGTCCATTAAGCTTTACGTATTATCCAAGAAATATTTGATTAGGGTTATGCACTGATAGGTTTTATCCATTTGACATGTGTTCAAATGCATACTCTTTTGGCTAGTAATTATGATTGTTTATCATTTGCCTCCGTGAAAATGCATGACTAGATTATTCATGTTTTTGGCAATGATGATTCCAGGGCCAAAGAATCCGGGGAAAAAGCTTGATGTTTTCTTAAGACTTTCGATTGATAAGTTAAATAATTTGTGGTTTGTTGGTGTTGAAACCTTTAATGTATATAGAAAGAAAAATTTTCAATTAAAGACAACTTTGATGTGGACCATTAATGACTTTCTAGCATATGACATATTATCGAGTTGGAGCACTCATGACAATTTATCTTGTCCTTATTATATGGAGCATAACAAGGCTTTTAGATTAAAAAATAAAGGGAAAACTATATTTTTTTATTGTCATCGACGATTCCTACCCATGAATCACCCATATAGATGTCAATTAGATAAGTTTCTCTCGAGATAACCAACTTGCTTATGAAGGACATAATTTATATAGGAGTTATGAAAGAGTAGATGGTGATTATGGTGATAATGATGATGATGATGTGAACATTAGAGATGAAGATGAGGGAGACGGTAGTAATGAGAAAGGTGTATGTTATGAGGGGGATGATTATAATGTGAGAGGCGTGGAGGATCAAGATGGTCCCATCAAACCACAGTTCGACCTCTTCTCTGTACAATTATGATCGAAGAGTTAAAAGGAAAGGTTTTGACACACCAATGGATCCAATTACAAGGAAAAAAAGGAACAACAAAGTATGTTGAGACTTTTAAAAATTAAGTTATTAAGGTTATATTTTCAGGTATGAAAAAAATACTTATTATTGTGTAATTATTTGTTTAATAAAAGTTTGTTATTATATTTTTTCAAGTTCAATAACGCATCATGTGGACATACAATCAGAGATATTTTAAGGTTCAATTTTAAAGGAGCATGGCACTCTTGGAAAAAAGTAGATTCAATGTATAGGGATGAACTCTTTAAAGAGTTTAAGGTATGAACCAACGCTACTTGCCATATTCTTTTCAATTTTGATCACTGTAATGTAGCATTATGAAAATTTATAGGCATCCTTATATATATATTTTACAACTTATTTATTTGAGTCACGCCAACTATAATATTTTAGTTTAAATCATCAACTTAATTAATTAATAATATAGATTTTGCAAGGTGTTAACTATAATGAATCTGATGTTGACGGGCATCGTTGTATGTTGTTTAATTGCTTCATTTAATTTCTCTAGTTATTTTAATCATTGTGTCTCTTGTTTAGTCCTAACACATAATCTTGCAATTCTTAACAAGATAACACAATATGATTAATCATTTCCATACTTTGAAATTTTATGCACTCTTTTTACTTATTATATATTATTTGGTAGAAAAAATATATCTTTCCTCAGAAAAATGAATCAATTGTTCGTAATATTTGGGAAGATAAGGCTGAGATTGCTTTGAATCAACAATTAACACGAGCTCGCAAGAAAGCCAAGTCAAATGAAAACACTACAAATATTATAGATTGTCTTGATAAAGGTCCTGCTTGGATAAACAATAACGACTGAAATCAAATGATTAAAGATGTTTGATTCACCCTTGAATTTCAAAAGAGGTCGGAATCTATAAGGAGGAATCGGTTAACCAAAACAGATGGCAAAATAAGTACTCATTCTAAAGGAACAATGTCATTTGCATCATATCGAGCTAACATGGTAAGGATTTTTATTTTTATTTTTCTTAAGATAATAAATTAAAATTTTTATATTTATCTTTTATAATATTTATTAATCTTGAAAGCAAGAGCAAGCTGGTGGAAAAGAACCTTCATAGGATAATGTCTTTTCAGCTTTGCATCAGAATACTAAGCAATCTAACATCTTCGTAGACAACAAGTCTAAAAAAGTGGTTATATGTATTTTATTTATTTATTTATATAACTTAAATATTATTTAACATTCAAATGAATTTATTATTGCATGTATTTTTTTGGTAGAAAAATTATAAGAAAGAGATGATTTCAAAGTATGGAACTGATTAAGAAAATCATCCTTCATTTGAGGGGACATTTTGGTGTGTGGCTTCAGGAAGAGTTACAAATGGTAGAATATATGGTACACCTCGTATGCCAAAATCTATAGTTAATACAAGTTCTTCATCACATTCCTACTCGGTTGAGTCATCATATCCTAGTTCATCTTATCAGGCATTGCAAGAGAAGATAAAAAAAACAGATGATTTTATTTTTTAAACAAAACAACAGATGGATTCCATGATAGAATATCAATCTTGCTAATTGTAAATAATTCATAAATCAACAATGAAAAATCCATTGTTGATTAAAAAAACCAACAACAGAATGTTTCGTTGCTGGTTTATTAGCAATGGAAAATCCATTGTTAATATATGCAACGGATGATTCGCTATTGATTTGTCAACAACGGATTATTCGTTACTGATTATGAGCAACGAAAAAATTCGTTGCTGAAAAATTAACAACATATCTGCATTTGATATTTTTTATTACTGATTTCGTTGATAAATTTATTTAATAATGGATTTTAGTTTTATTTGGAATTGATTTAGTTGCTAATTGCTCCATTTTTTAGTAGTGATATACGGCGATCAAACTTTTTGTTAAGAGAAAAGCTGGCTTGTGAATGGCAATGAGTAGGTTGTGAGATTCCAACTGGGCTTCACTTCTCTTCTCTTTTCTTCTCTTCTCAAGGGTCTAGGAAAGTGGATTTTTAGGCTTCTGGCCTATTTTCCACTCAATTGTCAAAACAACTGCTTGTGCCTATATTCCTAAACTTGACAATATGAACTACACTCCAGTTCTGATTGCATGCATGTCATTGACAACGTAGTTTTGTTTTGTGTTGTTTGTGATAAAATTATCTTGCTTTGTTTTTTTTTTTTTTTGGCTTTGATCTGTTTTAGGGTTCAGAGAAATATCTTGCAACCTATAAGCTTTAGAACTTCATTTGGACTAAAGGAATACATGCATGTCAAGGATTAATCAAAGAATCTTAATTCCTAATATGATGTCATTGAAATATTTTATTAATTATTGGTATATATCTGAGACCTAAATACGTAGAATTCATAGCCTCTTTCACTAGGTTTTGATATATATATATATACAACATCAAAATTTTAAGGTCTTCCTCGATTAATATCAAAGCATATACATTACTTTTCCTTCAACTTATTACTATTGTTATCCTAACTCTTTCCTCTTTTTATTACTTTTGTTGCTTTTGTTTTAATAGGCTTTTTTTTGCTTTTGATTTATTTATCTTTTTATGAATCTAACCTAGTTTTCTTAACATGAGCCTTAATTTTCCCTTCCAAACTCTTATTAATTCAACCCTTGAAAGAGCCATCGAACCCCTTTTTTTTTTGTATCATTAATAAAGATTATAATCAACTCACGAATATTTAAAATAAAATGGTCAAACCAATGCAAGAAGAAAATGACAATTCATGATTAAAATTACTGAAATTTTTTTCTGAAATGATGCATGAATCACTTCTTCAATTGCGCCAAATCACTTATTTTGTGTTGTTATATTCTTTTCTTTCATTGAGTTATAAGCTATGTTTTGATCTATAATCCATTAATTTGATTTTTTTTTCTTAGAGAAGCTCCCTTTTTTGTGTTCCTAAGGATGCATTTGCTTTGCAAAATTAAATATTTTCTTGAAAATTAACATTATTTCCATCATTTGGATGTATTAAGAAAATTATTTTCAATCCATAGTTGTAGAGTGATGGTAATAAGATATGAGATATGATGGTGTGTGTGATATTAATAATTATAGTGGATGTGGTGATTATGATCGTTATTGAATATTGAGTCATGCGATGGCGATAGCGTTTATGGATAAAATGATGGTTGCTACAATAGTTACATTAATTAGTGACAAAGTAGCGTTTTTTGTGATGGTTGCAACTGTTATATGGCGGTGAATTAATTGGAATAATAATTAAAAAAAAATAGTAGTTATATTAGTAGTAATTAAGATGGTAAGTGGTCGGTAGCAATGATAGTACTAAAGAGATCAATGATGAAAAAATAATGGTTATATTGATAGCAAGGTTGTGTTGGTGGTAGTGTGCGGGGGGTTATTGGTTCTACAGCGGTGATTAAAGTGCTAATTAATGATATTGGTGAAAATTACGAGGGAAAATATTTTTTTCTTGATTCATGAAGTAAAAAACTTGTCCTCCGAATTAATACTATACGGGGATTGGCAAAAAAATGTTGTTTATATAGACTAATTTTTCAATATCTTTTTCTACATTTAAAGAATGAAGGAAAATAAGAAATATTTTTTACAAAACAAAATAACACAACCTGAGGAAACATTAATTTATCCTTTTGCTGCAAGACTTGTTAGCTAATAATTAATCAATTAAAAGCATGTGAGAACAACCGAGAGGGGATGGATTTTATATTAATTAAAGCATGCATGAACTTTATACACTTGATTTCCTGTACGTAGAATGTACGTAGTACACTAGATGGAAATTAATCATCCTGGAGATTAAAGATATTGTGATATATACAAATTAATTAATTGATGGATGGATGCGCATGCATGCTAGGCAGGCTGGTTATGTTACTCGTGTTGTTGTTAATTAAAGGATTGGCATGCAAGAGGGAAATTTGACGTATCCCGCGAGCCGTATCCACCTTTTCCCTGTTAGCTTTATAGTTATGCCGTTGTTTTGTTGTAAAACTCGAATGTTTGGTGGGGGGATGATCCGTCTTTTTCCTATCAACAGACGATCCTTCTCTGCGTATGAACATTCATAAATCTTAACGTGATGTGAATGATTTCCAATATATTGAATTCAAAACGATCATATCATATCTATGCACGATGATCTGCCCGCCTGGCATCGCGTTTCAAATCACCGAGAGACATGGTCATTAATCCTGTCTGAACTGTGTCCTTGACTTGCCTCCCTTCCCAGATACAACCCATGTCCATCTGCATGCAGCTATCTAGTCTCTGATTAACGCCTCTTCGCCACTGAGATCCGACTGTCAACTGGACAGAAACAACCAAAAAGGCCACCAATAATTTGGTCATTATTGGATATTTATGCTTAAAAGTATGCGAGTGTTTGGTTGCTTCTATCCCGTACCTTCACTGCTAGCTAGTCTATTACAGAATCTAAACACGACATAATCCACGGATTTCGTCTTGGTGGACCCCTTGCATGAATTATGAGCTCTTGTATCACGTGAACGATATATAGAAAAGATGTGTGCCCCGCCCGCACGCGCGCACACAACACAGGGCTCTTTCTATGATGAATATTTTAAGGGTTCTGACTAATAATATTTTATATGAATAGCCCATGCATGGATTACTATTTTCATAAATATTCTCATAAAAGTTTTGGTAAGATAGCGTATATTAAGAATTTTTTAAAAAAAATATCATACTTCGAACAAAATCATGTTTCTAAATATTGATACACAACTACTATCGAGAATAGTGAGGCTTTGTTTTTTACAGATACCCGTTATTATTAGAAAGATCTCAACGAGACGATTATAAACATACCTTGAAAGACCATCAAATAATATCATAATTGGTTAGGAGTTTTGCCTAGAGTTAATTTAGGGTTAAGGTAATTTAGGAGTTTTATTTTAGCTTAATTTAGGGTTAGAATCGTTTGGTGGTCTAAAAAAGATGTGGTTAAAATCATGTCATCGAGATCTTTATAATAATATCGGGCGTGCCGAAAATGGAGCATCGATGAGTACCCAGTGGCATATTATATTTTTCTATTTTGTTTTTACTCCCTCGTTTCTCTCTCCTACCACGTCAGCTTATTGCCTCTCTCTTTCTTGGTCATTGAATCTTAATAAAAAAAAATTGTGATTGACTTCTGTACATTTAAATTAATTTGTAAAAGACATGCATTTTGACTTTTGACTAAACAACCACTATTTTTAATAGTATATATATACAAAACTAATATTCAAAAACACGATTATGTTCAAATTGTGTTATTTTTTAAAAAAATTCTATCCTCTATCATTTTTCTAAAACTTTACCAAATAATGTTATTTAAAAAAAAACACTATAGGCCTGGGTCTTTTACCAAATTAGCACAATTTGGTAAAAGATTCCAGGTTATAGCACTTCATAAAAAAGTATAGGGAAAATAGCATCCTTTGACTCAACGTTAATGAGAATCATGGTTTTACTAGTAAACCGTTAATAGAAATAACGGTTATAATAAACAACTATTATTGTCAATTGTGTTTGTATTAAACAATTGCTAATGACAATAATGGTTCTTCAATAAACATACGCTAATGTGAATAATGTTTGTGTTATCCCAGCATTATTCTAGCCAAATACCAACCCTAAATTTGACATGAAACAAACCTTAAATCATCTCAACCAAAGCTCAAAAAAACCATAAATTATCAAACTTTAAACCCATAGTTTAGAGTACGATATTTTAACATCATTTTTATTTGTTAATTGTAATCTCAAATTAATACGTGTTATTTTTAATATTTTTTTATTAATTATTTTTAAAGATAATTGATAATGGCAATAACAAAACATAATAATATGCATTTTTTAACTTGTAAAAGGATGATTTGAGATTTTAAGCAACTTGTTCATGTGTTCACCTATTAATTAATTATTTTAAATCATGTTTATCTAAAAGAAGTGTGAAAAATACAACATTAAAATCAACATGATAATCAGCTAAAAATATATTACAAAAATAATAAAAATAAAAATAACTCTAAACCAAAAAAAAAATAACCCAACATAATAATACATCTGAGTCTATTTATATCTTTTACGACGACAAGTTGATGGGTTGGCTTCATCAATAGCATGACTTTCATCGGTTTATGTGATTTATCCTTTAAGACAACATCATCTAGACTCAACGTCTCTCCTAACAAGTCAAGTGTAGTACGATATATCTCAAACCAAGAAGATGTATATAACGAGTTAGTCCATCATCATCATCATCGAGATCATGAAGATTAGTCGCAGCACGTCGATTGTCATGTAACAATTTCCCAACCTAATATAAAGTAAATAGAAATTATTAATCCATAAATAAAATGAAACGGTTTTGTCCAAGTCTATA
>Ga0307514_10004888_pt1 | contig 12181 bp, 9 predicted proteins | sample 16_EM_MG_FD_203088 | JGI IMG/M metagenome (GOLD analysis project Ga0307514, IMG submission 203088) | Populus trichocarpa ectomycorrhiza microbial communities from riparian zone in the Pacific Northwest, United States - 16_EM | ecosystem: Host-associated > Plants > Roots > Unclassified | place...
TCCTTTGTTTACTGTTTTTTGTTTGAAACGGACGTGATAGCCGTCCTGGAGGAGTGTTGAGCTGATTGGAAGTACGGATATCACTATGCCAAGGACTATGATGTAACTTGCCTCTTTTGTAGTTAGCGCCATTAGTCATCGATCGACCTTATGTCGATGCGACATGTCTCGTTACACGATACAATAGACACACCTTCGCATACGCCCGCACACACTCGACTACTCGAGCGCTCGCCACCGTACAACAGAGTAAGTTCTACATTGTTCACTCGGATATCTTTCATGTTGTTTTCGTGCTAATGATCCAGTGAGCTGGCTCGACCATATTATTTTCGCCATGGCACCACTGGGTATCCTCACAGCCATTGTCGCAGCGATTCGCGTTGGCGGCCCGTCGTGGTCGAGGGCGGTAATAGGAAGGGCTCGAGAGAATCGTGCAGCGGTCGAGGTAGAACTGATGTCCTCGACTTCGCACGAAGTTTGCGAATTGTGGAATGGACAAGGCGTAGTCAGGACAGTGGGGAGGCCAGAGATCCAGGAGATCATATATCTCGAAGAGTTGAAGAACGAAAAAGATCCCGAGACCTTTGGATTGTATACAGTGGAGAGTGCAAAGGGTATTCTCATTGAACAACGTATGTATTTTGATTAATCCGAAGTTGTATCCTCCGAATTAATGATTCATTCGCTGATCAGAACGTCACACGCAGCACATAAGGATCCACTGGCATTGGAGTTTGAAAAATTATTCTCTTGGGCAGAACGATTATTTACTCAGGCGAAAAAAGTATTCCCTCTCGGAAATAAACTGAAGGCCGCAGACGAGGAAGATGGAACTTCGCGGAACTGAATCGTGCGGCAATTGCCACCGGCGAAACCGGAGTCGAAGCCAGAGCCAGTATCCGCCCCGAACGTATCGCTAAATATTCATGGCGGCAGCAAAACACGTGATCTCTACTTCGCTGCAATAGGTGGCATATTACTTCAATTTGGGATGTTGATCTTCTCCGGATTCACGGTCTACCATCCTAGATTTCGCATGAGGTTTCCGAAGGGCGGCAACCAAGTAAGGCCGTATGCATTTCCTATCATGGCAGTGGGGACTATCACCCTTATGTGTGGCATGTTGATATGTTCAGTTATTATTGAGCAGAGCACGAAAGAGACAGAGTTTGTGCGCGCTGCAGAGAACTCGACAGGATCCTCTGAGGAAGAACCGGCACGGAAAGCAAACGCCCGCATTTTGTGGTTACAGAAAAGACACGTTGTTTCCGATCAAACGTTCGATTCCTTTGTCATCTTTGGGCGTAACAAGCATCCTAATGATACTCTCGACCGCATCTTGATCTCCCGAAGGATGGACGCAAAACAACCTACCGAATCTACTGGGACGAGTTGGATTGTAAAGTATGTGGCTTCAAACACCTCGCAGGCGTTTACTCTTGTGGGAGTATTTCTTGGGCTGGCCGGGTTCATTCTCCAATTTCAGGTAGGCCTCAAAACAATTCCGTTGGGGAATGTTCCTAATCTACCATAGGGTCTGCGCGGCATGAATTGGTCAGCATCCATTGCACAACTCGGGTGCATAATGTTGATGACCGCATGGCGAGCCTGGGTCCGGCGCGGTCTCATTGCCAAACCGATTCCTGAAGAGGTACTCGATCAACATGAGATGGATTGGCTCGCATTGAGGATAGCAAGGGGGTTTGACAGCGATGGAGATGCTGAAGGTTGCGATTTTTGGCCGGAGCCCGGTGTACAGACGATAGGTTATTTGAATTGGACAATTTGCACGGGTGACAACAACCGTGCGTATGATTTTGGGGGTGACTCGACACCACAAGCCCAGTATGCGATTGACGTTAGGCAACGATTGGGACAGCTGACAAAGTGGATTGGAAAACCTTCCGAACCGTCTATTGCAGTTGCAAGATCTATCAGCGTGGTCATGGATACGCTCTTCGGTAACGACAAAGATGAATTGCATTGGTATTTGAAGGTTCAAGTTGGCGATGAACAACCTCCAAATTCAAATGGTCAAATTATCAAATTCGGAGTCAAAAAAAACATCAAGGGCAAGTGGAAAGCCGATGCCACCAAGATAGAGGCAGCTATATCTGTTTGGATGTTTCATATCCGGAAGGGGGAAACTGGCAGTGAAGGCCAGGGAAACGAAGTTGGGACAAACACTGATCCCGACTGGCTTCAGCATGACGTGGAGCTGCAGCGCCAGGTTAGGAGAATTATAGGTCTAAATAACGACGATTTCAAGAGAGACCTGGGATGGTGGCTCGGTACTGTAAATGAGAAGAATGAAGATAAGAATGACGAATCAATTCCCGAGCCAAATCTACCGGATTATTTAAAATTCACGGGTCCAATAGGGTTTATAGGTTTGGAGTCCCAGAAGCAAGACTTGGATAAGTTTCCCGGTAACTTTGCCCCTGATGTCTATGTGCCTTCGAGTAGTGCTGACCGTTACTCAGATGGACCATCGCACCCTGCTCTAATAGTAGATGCCGAGGGCAAACTTGAGCTCTTATTAGCCCAGCACATATTCACAGCTTTTATGTGGGCAATTGCCAAACATGGAAAATCTGCTAATCACATAGACCTCATGCTCAAGGATCAAACAACCATCAGATACCAGGATGCTTTCAGATCAGACGACCCAAAGACATTGTTGTCTGTGAGACTTGAAAACAAGGTGCTCACGGGAATGGCCAACGCTATACAACAAACCGGACTCGGAAGCTTACAAGATGCGTACATGTGCCTCATTCCACCACTCAGCTCCACCAAACAGCTCCCGGTTGAAGCTATCGTTGACTTTGTGCGGCGGCAGGTGAGGGATTATGAAATACGAGGGCAATGGGAGAAGGCTGTGCCGATGTATACAACGCTTTTCCAGATTTGCAAAACACTAGGAACAGAAGACCGAGATTTCCGTAAAGCCACCGCAATATTGATGGATGTCTTCCGATCTGTTTGCACCACATTGAAACTACGAGAGAAAGAACAACGCAGTGATGGCATTAAAACGTTGAAACAACTGAGGGGCGAGCTTTTGCAGGAGATGAATCTAAAGCTAGAGTCCGATGTACAAGAACCGACTGCCGAGCCATCGAAATATTCCCTGCAATATCTCATATACAACTTCGCAAAGCTGTACAATGTGCAGCGCCGACCTGATCGCGATCTGTGGATTGATGTGATGCCTGACGCAGTATTCGATGATCGCTCTGGCGACGTACACAAAATTTTCCAACACCCTACGGTTTTCTCAACGATTTTGTCAATCTCACATTGGAATGTGAAGAAGGAAATTGGCGCCGAAAATTCCAAAGCTAGAGATATCCTCGGTTGGTCTCTGCTTCATTATGCCGCTGCAGTACGAGCGGATGTAAAAGTTATACAGGCATTATTAGATATTGGTGTCGATCCAAATGCTTTAGACTTGGCCGAATGGACGCCATTACATTATGCTGTCGAGACAGTCGAGCAGGATAAATTGGAACCAATCATTTGGGCTCTTTTGCACGGTGGCGCAGATATCGAGATTCGTGGAAGGGATGGAATGGGACTCCTTCACTGTGCAACAAAGAAAGGTCATACGCAAGTCATAGAACAATTGCTTCAAGCAGGTGCAAACATCGATACCCAAGATAATTCTCGGAAGACTCCACTTCACTGGGCGGCATACAATGGAAGTAGCGTCACCGTCAAACTCCTGTTGGATAAGGGAGCATCTATAGCAGCACGAGATGACTACGGGAGCACAGCTTTACATCTAGCAGCGACCATTGGAGCCGTTAATGAATTATTGCGCAAAGGCATTGATGTTAACGCGAAAGACCGGAACGGACGGACGGCGCTGCACCTGGCGGCTTTCGGGGGACACGAGGCGGAGGTGCGGCTGCTGGTCGAACTCGGCGCTGACAGGGACGCAAAAGACAACCACGGATCGACGGCGCTGCACGGGGCGGCTTCCTGGGGACACGAGGCGATGGTGCGGCTGCTGGTCGAACTCGGCGCCGACAGGGACGCAAAAGACAACTACGGATTGACGGCGCTGCACCTGACGGCTTCCTGGGGACACGAGGCTGTGGTGCGGCTGCTGGTCGTACTCGGCGCTGACAGGGACGCAAAAGCCAACTACGGATCGACGGCGCTGCACGGGGCGGTTTTCTGGGGACACGAGGCGGTGGTGCGGCTGCTGGTCGTACTCGGCGCTGACAGGGATGCAAAAGACAACGACGGATCGACGGCGCTGCACGGGGCGGCTTCCGGGGGACGCGAGGCGGTGGTGCGGCTGCTGGTCGAACTCGGCGCTGACAGGAACGCAAAAGACAACGACGGATCGACGGTACTGCACCTGGCGGCTTCCGAGGGACACGAGGCGGTGGTGCGGCTGCTGGTCGAACTCGGCGCTGACAGGGACGCAAAAGACAACGACGGATCGACGGCGCTGCACGGGGCGGCTTCCGGGGGACACGAGGCGGTGGTGCGGCTGCTGGTCGTACTCGGCGCTGACAGGGACGCAATAGACAACGACGGATCGACGGCGCTGCACCTGGCGGCTTCCGAGGGACACGAGGCGGTGGTTCGGTTGCTCAATGGTATTGCAGCCGCCCCCACCCACCACCTTTAAAACCTCCAATACTTTTATACGGTGAGTGACCACGTTCTCGAACTTCCTGATTGGAAATTCTCCACTCGTGTGATGTAAGAGTTACTTACAAATCATAGAAATTGAAGTCATGGTTCTACAAGGTTCTTCAAGTTGTGATTTATGAATTGATGTTGTAGATCTTTTTTAGTTTAGGTAGGTAGTCGTTTGAGGATTAGACGTGGAGGGTTGTTTCGGAGATTGTAGGGAATTTTATTTCATTCTGTTAATACGATAGGACAATTTATGGTACAGTGCTAGATTGATAGTCTGTATTGTGCCGATTGGGTTGCATGTATTCTGTACATAATAATCATGGTATTTTAGTGAGCGGATGTGTACGGCGGTATTACATTATTATAGTGCTGAACCTGTTGTACCGAAAGTGGCGTTGACTTGATTCTCTTGAACGAACTTACTTATTAAAGTCTAAGATGACACGTAGTCGTATACAAAATTTATACCCTAACAACTCAGCTCCCAAGGGCACGCACCTGATAATGTGCTCTACGATCTGATCTAACAGTTATTACAACGCAGCGAAGCAGACTCCACAAGGGTATTAAATAGTCATGCAGACAACGATATGCAGTGAGAGACAGTTTCACTAGTTATTCTGTTCAAGCCTTCGAATACCGCAAAATACCTGGCTGGAAAATGCGTAAATGAACAATCCGATTCATCTCTGCTTTCGGAAGTTCTGTGATAGGTCAGGTCATCAGTATTAAGCTGGTAAACTTGGCGCATTTCGCAGTCGGACGAACTGACAAACGCGCGTCATCTGGGGCAAAAGTGTTGGATAGATAATAGGATGGGTTGTCCCCACAGGTCCCCATCCCGACGCATGTTGCAGGTCTTACGACTGATTACTAATGATACTAAGTGACGAATCATGATATGTAGCCCTACATAAGAGGCATCACGGTGGCCTCCGTACTCCGAAACGTGCCGTTGGAAAACTAGAATAGATCTAGGTCATTCGCTGTAGAGTGTGGAAACTCCTAAACCTGCCTTTCCCCGTCACCTGCAGGAGCCCCATGGTCTTCAATCGAGGCCAACAGGTTAAATCTAGAAAGAGCGTTTGTTAGTTAGTCCTTATACTCTATCATTTACGGAAGAATTCAATCTGGAGAAGAATGAAAATTAGGGAGACGGGAGTCGTACCATCCGTTGTGGTGTATTGTTGTAGCATCGTGATTGCTCCCAATCAGCCAAGTCGGGGCTGTATTCTTCATAAAGGAATGTATTCTTTTGGTGTAACTATCGTAGGTGTAGAGCAACCAATATACATTCTCTTGTCCGCTAGAGAAAACGCGGAAAACATCCACGAATATCTCCGCTGCCACACTGTCGTCTTCCGCCATAGGTGATGCGGGTATTGTTGACTGCAGGTCTATATCACATCCGCAGGGACGGATATTTGTCCCAGAGTCTCATGGTAGGACGTACCGGTCTACATTGGTATGGAGGGCGGTGGTGGCGTACTTGCTATGCTGGTTTGAGTTCTTACGCATATATTAAGAACTGAGGACAGACATTGGGTTTTGAAGTATCAGCGCTGATATATATCTATAGACCGCAAGCGGTAAGCCTCCGTTCCAAGTTCCATTAAGACAATACAGCGGTTCGTCCACACAACGCTAAGTGACAGCTTGATAAAACATGCAAATAAGTGCGGCGTTAAGTTAACAGCATATTGCGTCCTTACTGCACTAGCCAAATATTTGTGTCTACTTACGCAACCACGGCGAAATCAATTACCGGATATGCCGAGGTGAGACAATTGGTTCATTCCCGTTAATTACCACTTAAACAGACGAGTGCTCTTAGGTAGCCCGAAGCTAAATGTACTTATGCGGTAAAGGCCGCGGGGTCGACGTGCGCACCTGGTTGTAGGCAAGGTGCGACGTGCACCGGAGCTGTAAAAGAATCAGACGCATCCGCGCTCGGACCGTTAAAGACCTGGCGACTCCAAGGGCATTTGAGCTGGGCATTCACATGGAAGCTTCGCTTACTGCCACGTGCCAGCATATCCCTAGCCTTAGAACGTTTTCGCAATATTACTTATGTACATACCAGCTCCGATCCCATCTCACTGCTCTAAACAGTACTACGACCGAACTGGAAGTAACCCTTGGTCGCCACTCAGTGTCACTAAAATAGGACTATGTAATGCTTTTCTAAAGGTGCCTTTTTGTCTATGTGCCTTTCTTCCAGTGTGTCTTGTCTCAAGGTGTATGAAAATCAGTAAAGACTCTCGCCACTTCAAAAGCACTGACTAAGACACCAGCCACCAGTAGGAGCACTGACTCCGGTAGGGTTTTGGGTCTTGAAAACACACCATTCGAAAAGCACGGCAGTAGATAGTCATGGATTTCAGGCACACTGGCGGGAGTCCAGCATTTTTAAACAGTCACAAGCCGAACGTTCTCCCAGTAAAAGGCATTAAGACTTTCAAAAAGGCACGAATCCGAGTTAAAGCACCTCTCGGTGCCTTTTTCGTATCACCAGTACATTTTCATTTTTCATGTATTGGGAAAAGATACCAAAAGCACAAATGCGACCCCCTTGGAGAGAGAAGAGAGAAGGAGAAAAACTTGAGATATATACATGAATCTTAGGTGCCTTACCATAAGCGCCGTTACAGTGAGCTTGTATGAATTCTATAACGTCTTTGATCTTATTATGCCTCAACCGGTATTACTATATGACCTGAAAGGAAGTCACCGATACACTGAGATCACCGAATCGACTCACAGGCTGCAGACTCACAGTGGTAGACTTATCGACGAGTTTTCACTCGCAACCGCCACTGGTATTTGCAATCGTGAGCTTCCATAGACTTCCATAGAATTCCAAGCCTTCACGTATATAAGACCGAGCTTCTCCCTTAGGTAGTAGAATAGACTTCATCCGTTTACATTCGTAACAGGTTATGAAACCGGAGGTTGCTTACTGAACTCACTTTCATGCATCGGCATCGCTACCAGCGAACTCAGATCCACTCATAACTGTAGATCCCAGAGAAGTCAGATCCCGAGCTTCTTGCCAGCTCCATGCTAGCCCAGATCCACTGCTAACAGCGAACCCAGATTGTCAGAGAGGTGAGAGTGAGCATGTCAGAGCGGTGAGATCAAGCATGTCAGAGTGATACAAGCGACCATGTCAGAGCTTTAAAAGTGAGTATGTCAGAGTTGTGAGAGCAAGCATATCAGTTGTGAAAGTGAGCATGTCAGAGTTGTGGGAGCAAGCTTGTCAGAGTCATGAGAGTGAGAGAGTGCGCTTGACAGAGTTGTCCAAGCGAGCATGTCAGAGTTGTGAGACTGAGTATGTCAAAGTTATAAGTGCAAGCATGTCAGAGTTAAAAGAATCCATGTTAAAGATGCGAAAGGAGATGTCAGAGTAGCAAATAAGTGAGTAATTGTGATGAATATATAGTATATTCCATGAATTGCAGTATATAATACATGCACTACAGTTGAATTACAGTATTATTTCAGTTGTGGTATCAGTAATTACGGGTGTATTACATCAGAAAAATGTAAAACGGTCCGGAAGCCACATGCAAACCTCCCAGACACTCCGGTCGACCTCACCGGTGCTCCTAAGTAATTCCAGACGCTCCCAAGCCCCCCTAGAGCTAAGCAAAGTGCTCTCAGATGCTGCAAGAGCATTCTCAGGTGCGCCTGGAAGCACCTGCAGTTATGGAGGTGCATTCAAGATGCTACGATATTTGACTTATAGGATAGTCAAATTTTGGAGCAGCTGAGACATCTGCGCAGGTCTGCGGGAGACTTCGAGAGCAGCTGATGAGACCTCTGCGCAGCTTTGCGGGAGACTTTAAACTTGGTGCGGTATTCTCACAGCAGTGGTTCTTAGGGTCCCATAACCACAAGCCAATTCGTGTATCATATTTGTCTTTGTTACAATCACAAGAAGATTCGCTACATCATAATATGGCATGTATTATCTATCTCAGTCTATCAATTTATATACATACGGTCAATCTGGCTGCAGACGGTACTCGAGCGCAATCGGAGCACCTGGAGACGCCGATTGAGTGAACTTTAGAGATGCACTTGGAGGCTGTGATCGAGCGAGTTTGGAGATGCACTTGGATGGAGGCCGTGATCGTGTGAACTCAAAGATGCACTTGGAGGCCGAGATCGAGTGAACTCAGAGATGCACCTGGAGGCCATGATCGAGCGTGTTTGGAGATGCACTTGGAGGCTATGATCGTGCGAACTTGGAGGCCATGATCGAGCGAGTTTGGAGAAGCACTTGCAGGCCACGATCGTGCGAACTTGGAGGCCATGAGCGAGCGAGTTTGGAGATACACTTGGAGGCCGAGATCGCGTGAACTCAGAGATGCACTTGGAGGCCATGATCGAACGAAATGGGAGGAGAACTTGGAAGGAGTCGATTGGGAGGCGCAACGGGAGCTGAGACTCTATTCATTGCTTAACATGTAATCATGGGAATGTAGAGAGTAGAGTACAACAAGGTCCGCCGACAGATGAGAGATGAGAGACTGGCTGGGAGCGGGAGACAGTCGATCTTGGGTTGATGCTGTACTCGGTGTATGCTGTACTCGGTGTTAACTCATGATCATGGCATGGAGAGATAGAGAGGGATGACTTAATTGAGTGTTCTCAGGTGATGGTAGTGTTGAGGACGAGAAAGAGAGAGATGAGAAGAGATGGGGGAAATCATCATGAGAAACTGGGACTTAAGAGAATTTCGTGTGCGAGTCAATTTATCATTCTCGATACGGTAGGTACGACACCCGATCCGGCTGGTAAGAACACCAATACGAGGTATTCTAAACCCAATCAGGCAAGTTGTACCCCTGACCATGTCTCGTCCCTAGGAATCCCAGCAGCATCCTGCATCTCTCTTGCTCGTGCACAACACAACATCAAGTCATCTCTCTCTATATCTTCATGCCATAATCATGAGTTAACACCTACTGTTCTAGTCCAGTCGCGGAGGCGGTTCCTCCGCGGAGAGACCGGTCCATTCACGGAGCGTACCCATCCTCCGTGAATGGACTGGTTCATTCGCGGAGTGAACGCACTTGGTGAATGCTCTGCACGCACATATGCGCACGCACATATGCGCACTCAGCTGGCCCTATCCAGCTGCATCAAATCAGCGGAACTAAGTACATTCAACCCAGCACAACTACGTACCTTCAGCCCAGCAAAACTATATACTGTCAGCCCCGTGCAACTAAGTACAAGTTTCACCCTAGAACAACTACGTATCTTCCGGCCAACGCATGTATGTACTGTCAGCCCAACGCAACTAAGTACTTTCAGCCCAGCGCAACTAGGTACCGTCAGCCCAGTGCAACTATGTACAGTTAGCCTAGATCTTCAGACGGGCTGAATATTAATGCGATGATGCAAATCATATACACATACACTATGTCTCTTCGTATCTAAACCACTGATTCTGCATTTCAATCTTTCAACATCTACCTACAACATTGCTTATTAGTATCACATCTTCCAAATATCGAAACCCATCATCCATATCACAATCAATTGCTGCATCTGTTCCCCCCCCGGCTTCCCAAGAGCCCTTCAGCAACGAAGCTCAAAATGCCTTCGAACAGTACATCTGTTCTGCAGAGCACAAAAATCGATCCTGCTTGGATGGATTTAAGCAGCTTCAAATTAAGGTTAGCAAACAGAGTATGTCTTGTATTTCTGATTACGTCTAATACAGTAACACTCGATGAAATCAAGCTCTATGCAGAAATCCAAAGCACCCAGTGGATACAATTGAACAGCAACGTGCTAGATATATTGCATTGCAGGATTATCAAGTTATAGATGGACAACTCTACCATCAGCCAGAAGAGAGGCACAAGACCCCACACATTTGTCCTCGTGAGCATGAGGTTTTCGACTTAATTGTCACAGAGCATGCCAGTGAACTTATGCATGCAGGGCGAGACAAGACATTTGCAGAAGTTGATTGCAAGTACTACGGGATTACGAAGAAAGAAGTCGCCTTCTTACTTGATCACTGCGCTACGTGTGGGAAGACACGCTCTGCCAAAACCGCGGCTCCACTTGAGCCCATTGTGGTGAAGAAACTCTGGGAACGACTTCACAATGATGTTATTGATTTTCGGCATTTGGGCCAGAAATTCCAATAGTATATGCATGTACGGGATCACATCCGTAAATTCTCCGCTGCATGTTCAATGGAATTGAAACACAGTCAAAGAGTTGCATTGCACCTGGGTGGATTTATTGGAATGTTTGGAGTCCCTGGTATTCTTCAATGCGACAATGGAACAGAGTTCAAAGGAGCATGTGATCATCTTGTACACCACCATGGAATGCCTGTTGTTCACAGCAAGCCTCGCACCCCGCAGACGAATGGTCTTATCGAACAAGCAAATGGAGTACTAAAGACAAAGATCCTGGCATGGATGACTGAGATGCAATCAACAGAATGGTGGCTCGCACTCCCCGATGCAATGCTTTCCATGAATCGACAAGTCCACTCAACAACTGGAAAGAGTCCATATGAGGTAGTTTTCAAGCAACTCATGCCTGATCATCCACAAATATTCGCAGCTCAGCAATCAACTGCAATTGTACTTGAGCATCTGGAATCATTGGATACAATTACACCATCTATCGATCCACAACTCCATGCAATCAGTACAAACTCAGTGGACAGCCGAAACCAGTCGACATCAGTTGAGGAGAAACAAGCAATTCAATCGCTGAACTAAGGAGTAAATACCAACACAGAGCAAAAGGTCAGTTCCATGGAAAAGAGATATAACAAAGTCAACAAAGTTGAAGTCAATGATTCCACCAGTCCGGACGGACCCGGTCTGGGGTAGGGCTCAGTCCGGTCCGGTCCCACCGGAAGGTCGGACTGGACCGAGCCCCAGACTGGCAGTCTTGGACTGGACGGGCTTGGTCTGGACCAGTCCAAACAGGATAATATTTATCAATTTCAAAGTAGATCCGAAAAACTAAAGAAGTGAGACAGTAAACCCTGCAACCCTAACTCAGACACAACCCGAAGGAAGATCAGCAGCCAAGGCCCAGTGGGAGGCCGACAAATGCAGCAAGCACTTTGGCTACAGACTGAAGGGCAAAGCAGGCAATAGGAGACCGATCCCAATGACAAGCGCAAAGTCATTGGCAACAAGATTCTACCAACTAAAGTGCGGGCATGCGCCTACCGGAGCTTACCTAAAATGATTCAGACACTGAGAGGATGACAAGTGCTGGTGGTGCTGGGGAATGGTGGGCCAAACACGGCAGCATCTTCACCATCACAGCAGCCGGTGGAAATACCAGCAGCGGGAGCTCTGGAAGAAGGTGGGAAAGGCAACGGGCTGGAAAGCTGCAGTGTGGTCAACCGTCCCGTCCGTCCGACATCACCCAGGATTAGGACGGGACGGCAACTCTCCGTCCGTCCCCGGGACGCTGCCGACATTTGGATCATGGACGGGGACGGACGGCAAGGACGGCC
>Ga0307514_10004889_pt1 | contig 12181 bp, 11 predicted proteins | sample 16_EM_MG_FD_203088 | JGI IMG/M metagenome (GOLD analysis project Ga0307514, IMG submission 203088) | Populus trichocarpa ectomycorrhiza microbial communities from riparian zone in the Pacific Northwest, United States - 16_EM | ecosystem: Host-associated > Plants > Roots > Unclassified | place...
TGCGGCCTCCCCCTTGATTTCGCTGCGGGGAGCACCCGATGCCCTGTGCACCTGGGCACGCTGCTGGTGTACCGCCGATCAACGACCGCCCCGCATAACGCTCCCGTCGATGGGGTGCCTTGCGCAGCGAAATCAAGGAGGAGCCGAAGGCGGGGGACATTCGCGGAGCAAGGTACCCCGTCGGCGGGAGCGCGCCCTGAATGACTCATAACGCGACAAACAAATAAGCAGAAATTCATTCAGCTGCTCCATGCACATGGCGCGACCCGTGGCGTTTTCATAGGGCCGCCAGCAAGGCCTGCGACATCGCGTGCGCGCCGAACACGCCGCCCTGCATCGTGATCATCTTGAGAGCCGCCAGATGGTTGCCGTGGTCGGTGGCGGCCGTGCAGTCCGACAGCAGCAGGCATTCGAAGCCGCGGTCGTTGGCGTCGCGCATCGTGGTGTGCACGCACACGTCGGTGGTGATGCCCGCGAGGATCAGGTTCTCGATGCCGCGCGTGCGCAGGATCAGCTCCAGGTCGGTGGCATAGAACGAGCCCTTGCCGGGCTTGTCGATCACCACCTCGCCCGGCAGCGGCGCGAGTTCGGGAATGATCTCCCAGCCCGGCTCGCCGCGCACCAGGATGCGTCCGCACGGCCCGTCGTCGCCGATGCCCACGCCGTTGGCGCCGATCTGGCGCGAGCGCCAGCGCTTGTTGGCGGGCAGGTCGGCCAGGTCCGGCCGATGGCCTTCGCGCGTGTGGATGATGTGATAGCCCAGCGGCCGCAGCGCCGCGAGCGTGCGCGCGATCGGCTGGATCGGCGCCTGCACCAACGAGAGGTCGTAGCCCATCACGTCGACGTAGCCGCCCTTGCCGCAGAAGTCGGTCTGCATGTCGATCACGATGAACGCGGTGTTGCCGGGCCGCAGGTCGCCGTTGTAGGGCCAGGCATAGGGCTCGGCGGCCACGTGGCGGGAAGGTGTCGTGTCGTTCATCGCTTGTTTCCTTCGTAGGTGCGCTCCGGCGCTGCAAAGCCGCAGGAGGTGCCATCGCTCACCTTCACCTCGGCGCTCCAGGGCAGGCTGTAGGTGCCGGCGGCCATGTCGTGCATGTAGGTGTAGGGGCAGTCCTGGGCGCCGCCCTTCACCGCCACGTAGCCGCGGTGGTAGAGCTGGTAGATGTTGTTCTCCACGCCCCAGCCGGTGCGCGCCTCGCGCACGAGGTCGGGCCGCAGCTCGGCGGTGATGATCTCGTCGGCGCGGCCGCCGCCCTCGGCCAGCACCGTGCCGTCGAAATTGCAGAACATGCCCTCGCCCATCGAGTCGAAGCTGCCGTCGCTGCCGCTGAGGCACACGCTCGCGGTGTAGGCCAGGTTGCAGAAGGCGTTGGCCTGGTTGGTGATCTTCCATGCATGGCGGATCGGCGCCGTGTAGCCCGCCGTGCGCAGGATGATGTCGGCGCCCTTGTAGGCGGCCTCGCGCGCCATCTCGGGGAACATGCCGTCGTGGCAGATGATGAGCGAGAGCCTGCTGCCGTTCGGCCCGTCGCACACCGGGATGCCGAGGTTGCCGGGCTCCCACGGCTCGACCGGCACCCACGGATGCAGCTTGCGGTAGTACAGCCTGACGGCGCCCTGGTCGTCGACGATGAGCCCGCTGTTGTACGGATTGCCGCCGGGGTTGGCTTCCATGATCGAGAAGCAGCCCCAGATGCGGTGCGCGATGCAGGCGCTCTTGAAGGCGGCCACCTCGGGCCCGTCGAGCGTGCACATGATTTCGGGGTTCATGTCCATCGAGAGGCCGTGCAGCGCGTACTCGGGAAACACCACGAGATCCATGGTCGACTGGTTGCGGCGTGCCTTGCCCACCATCTCGCAGATGCGCTGCGTCTGCGCGGCCAGGTCGGCCGGCGTCTTCACGCTCGGCAGCTGCAGCTGCACCAGGCCGACGACGACGCCGTGGGCCGATTTGTTGAGGCCTCCGAGACCGCTCATGGGATTCAGCTCCTTGTCGATGAAAGTTCGCCCGGGGCGCCGGCGGCTGCCGTGCCGGGCCTGCAGGTCAACACCAGGATCACCAGCGTGAGCACATAGGGCACGGTGTTGAACAGGTGATAGCCCCAGCCGATGCCGATCGATTGCAGCGCCGGTCCGATGGCGCCCGCCCCGCCGAAGAGCAGCGCCGCGCCCACGCAGCGCAGCGGGCTCCAGCGCGCGAAGATCACGAGCGCCACCGCGATCAGGCCCTGGCCGCTCGAGATGCCTTCGTTCCAGCTGCCCGGATAGAACAGCGTGAGCGATGCACCGCCGAGCCCGGCGATGAAGCCGCCCGCCGTGGTGGCTGCGATGCGCAGGCCCGAGACCGAATAGCCGAGCGCGCGCGTGGCCTGCGCCGAGTCGCCGGCCATGCGCACCAGCAGGCCGGCCCGCGTGCGCGCAAAGCCCCACCAGAGCAGCACCGCCAGCGCCACGCCGATCGGCACCAGCGCATTGAGTTGCAATGCCGAGCGCACCACCGTGTTGTCGCTCCATAAGCCCAGCGGTATCGCAGGAATCTGCGGCGCCTGCGGCTGGATCAGCGGCTTGCCCAGGTAGAACGCGAGCCCCGTGCCGAGCAGCATCAGCGCGATGCCGGTCGCCACGTCGTTCACGCGATCGAGCGAACACAGCAGCCCATGCAGCAGCGCGAGCGCCGCCCCCGCCAGCGCGCCGATCAGCACGCCGAGCCACGCCGAATCGGTGAGATAGGCGCCGCCGAAGGCCGCCATGGCCGAGAGCACCAGCACGCCTTCGAGCCCGAGGTTGATGCGGCCCGATTTCTCGGTGAGGCATTCGCCGAGGCTCACGAACAGGAAGGGCGCGCCCACGCGCAGCGCGCCGCCGACGATGCCGGCCGCGAGCGCGATCCACTGGTCCGCGGTCATCGCACCGCCCCCGCGCCGCGCGGAACACGCACGCGCAGGGCGTTCCAGTCGACCATGCGCAACCCCTCGCTCGCAAGGATCAGGACAAAGGCAATGCCCTGCAGCACCAGCACCGAAGCATCGGGCAGCCCGAGTCGCCGCTGCAGCAGGCTGCCGGCCGCGCCGAAGCCACCAAAAAGAATCGCCACCGGCACGATGGCCACCGGGTTGTGCCGCGCGATGAACGACACCAGGATGCCCGCATAGCCGTAGCCCGCGATCAGCGAGGCATTGGCATTGGTGTGCACCGCCGCCACCTCGACGGCACCCGCGAGCCCCGCGCAGGCGCCGCCGAGCCCGCAGGCCCCGAGGATGAGCCGCGTGGCCGGCAGCCCTACGAGCTGCGCGGTGCGCGGATTGCCGCCCACCACGCGCACCGAGAAGCCCGAGGCGGTGGCGCGCAGCCACCACCCGAGCGCCAGGCAGGCGACCACGCCGATCACGAAGCCCCAGTGCACATCCGAACCGCCGATGCCGCCGATCAGCAGCCCGTCGGCGAGCGCATGGGTCGATGGTTTGTTGAGGCTCGCCGGATCGCGCAGCGGCCCCTCGACCAGGTGCTTGAAGATGCCGATCGCGATGTAGGCCAGCAGCAGGCTGCTGATGGTTTCGTTGATGCCGCGGTACTGGCGCAGCCAGCCCGCAAGCACGATCCACAACGCACCGGCCGCCGCGCCTGCGAGGCAGACCACCACCGTGCCCAGCACGTTGCCGGGCAGCGGCACCGCATGCGCGAGCGCGGCCGAGGCCAGGCCACCCAGCACCAGCGCGCCTTCCCCACCGATGACGATCAGCCCCGCGCGGGCCGGCAGCGCCACGCACAGCGCCGTGAGCATCAGCGGCGCAGCGCGCTGCAGTGTGTTCTGCCACGAGAACCAGTCGCCGAACGCGCCCTTGAAGAGCGTCGCCCAGACCTCCACCGGATCGACGCCGGCAAAGGCCACGAGCACGCCGAACAGCAGCAGCGCCGCCGCGATGGCGAACGTGGGCAGGGCGAATTCCTTGAGCGCTTGAGGCATGGCGTGCGGGCCTGTGCTGCTGCGATCAGGCCTGGCCGACGACGCCTTCGACCAGGTAGTTCATCTTTTCGAGTTCCAGGTCGGTCTGCTTCAAGACCTTGCCGGCCGGCACCACGACCGCGCCCTTGTTGTCCTTGATCCCGTCCTTGAAGATGTCGAAGGTGCCCGCGATCATCTTCGCCTTGATGTCGTCGGCCTGCTTCTTCGCGGCGTCCGGCACCATCGGGCCATAGGCCGACATCTTCACGTAGCCTTCCTTCAAACCGCCGCGCAGGAAGTTGGGATGCGGCTTGCCGGTCTGCGCGGCCTCGATGGCGGTCTTGTAGGCCGTGAGCCAGTTCCATTCGGCACCGGTGAGGTACGCGTTGGGCGCGAGCTTGGCCTGGCTCGCGTGGTAGCCGCAGACCATCTTGCCGCGCTTGGCCGCGGTCTCCACCACCACCTTGGGGCCGTCGACGTGCATGGTGAAGACATCGCAGCCCTGGTCGGCCAGGCTGTTGGTGGCTTCGGCTTCCTTCACGGCCATCGACCAGTCGCCGGTGAAGATCACGCTGCAGGTGATGCCGGGCTTGACCGAGCGCGCACCCAGCGTGAAGGCGTTGATGTTGCGCAGCACCTGCGGAATCGGCTTGGCGGCGACGAAGGCGATCTTGTTGCTCTTGGTCATGTGCGCCGCGATCACGCCGTTCAGGAACTGGCACTCGTCGATGTAGCCGAAGAAGCTGCCGGCGTTCTTCGGGTGCATGCCTTCGGTCCAGAGGCCGCCGCAGTGCGAGAAGCGAACGTCGGGGTACTTCGGCGCGACAGCCAGGATGTGCGGATCGAAATAGCCGAACGAGGTGGGGAACAGGAGCTTGGCGCCGTCCTGCGAGATCATGCCGGCCATGGTCTTCTGCACGGCGGCGGTCTCGGGCACGTTCTCTTCCTCGACCACCTTGATGCCGGGCAGCTTCTTGATTTCGGCGGCCGCCATAGCGTGCGCCTGGTTGTAGCCATAGTCGTCGCGCGCGCCGACATAGATCACGCCGACGGTCAGCGGCTTGGCCTGTGCGCCGGCGAGCGCGCTCCAGCCTCCGAGGGTGCCGGCGGCGCCGAGCGCGGCCAGGGACTTGAGGGAATCGCGGCGATTGATTGGGCTTGTCATGGCGTTCTTTCCAGAGGTTGAAGGGAGTGCAAAAAATGTGCCCCGCGCTCAGCCCAGCAGGCTCACGTGGGCGGCGACCACGCGCCAGCCCTCGGCCGTGCGCAGCCAGGTCTGGCTCTGCCGGCCGGTCTGGCCGCTGCCTTCGCGGCGGAACTCGACGTTGGCGGTCGCGAAGTCGCGGCCGTAGGTGGTGATGACGGTGCGCAGCAGCTCGCGCGGCGGGCTCTGCACCGGCAGCGATGCGCGAAAGGCGCGGATGCCGGCATGGCCGTAGTGGTTCTCCGAGAAACCGTAGCGCAGCGTCAGCGGGCTGTTCCAGAACAGTTCGTCGAGCACTGCGGGCTGGTTGGCCATGAGCGCTTCTTCGTAGCGTGCGAACACGGCCGTCACTTCGGCGAGCACCTCGGGAATGTTGATCTCCAGCGTCATCTGCGCACCTCGCGCTGGAAGATGTCGAGGCTGAGCTTCTTGGTTGCCACGAAGCTGTCGGTGCTCAGCGTCTCGACCGTGCGCGGCCGCGCATCGCCGTAGCGCAGGATCTCGGCCACCCTGGTGGGCCGCTTGGTCAGCAGCAGCACCTCGTCGGCCAGGTACACGGCCTCTTCGAGGTCGTGCGACACCAGCAGCATGGTGGTGCCCGTCTGCATGAACACCTCCTGCAGCTTCTCGCGGATGAAGAGCGTCATCTCGAAATCGAGCGCCGAAAAGGGTTCGTCGAGAAACAGCACCTCGGGCCTGGGCGCGAGCGCACGCATGATCGATGCGGTCTGCTGCTGGCCGCCCGAGAGTTCGTACGGAAAGCGCTTCAAGTCGAACTTCACGTCGAAGGATGCGACGAGTTCTTCCATGCGCCGGTCGACCTCGGCCTTGCTGCGGCCCTCGAGCTTGAGCGGATAGGCGATGTTGTCGATGGTGCGCATCCACGGGAACATCGCCTCGCGGTAGTTCTGGAACACGTAGCCGATCTTGGTGTCCTTGCGCTCTTTTCCGTCGAACAGGATCTCGCCCGCATCGATGGGAACGAGCCCCGCGATCATGTTGATCAGCGTGGACTTGCCGCAGCCGTTGGGCCCGAATACCGAGACGATCCGGTGCTTGGGAATGTCGAGGTCGAAGTTCTCGTACAGCGGCCAGCCCGCGAAGTACTTGGTGAGCCCGCGGATGGTGATGTGCGTGCCGGCCGGGCCGGGCTTGAAGGCGGGCCTGGGCACGTCGGCATACACCGGGCCGTTGATGACGATGTCTTGCGTGGCTTTCATCTTCCGCTCCAGTGCACGATGCGGCGCTCGGCGATGAGAAAGAGGATGTTGAGCGCGTAGCCCAGCGCCCCCGCCGCAAGAATGGCCGCGTACATGCTCTTGACGTTGAGCACCTGCTGCGCATCGATGATCCGGTGGCCCAGGCCGGTATCGGAGCCGATGAACATCTCGGCCACGATGACGATCACCAGCGCCATCGACACGGCCGAGCGCAGGCCCACGAAGCTGGGCTGCAGGCTTTCCCACACCAGCACGTCCTTGAAGATCTGCCAGCGCGAAGCGCCCATGACGCGCGCCGCCATCACGCGCTGCTTGCGCGCGTTGATCACGCCGTAGGCACTGTTGAACACCACGATCAGCAGCGCGCCGAAAGCCGCGATGGCCACCTTGTTGACGTCCGACACGCCGAAGATCAGCAGGAACAGCGGGATCAGCGCGGACGACGGCGTGGAGCGGAAGAAGTCGATCAGGAACTCGACGCTGCGGTAGGCGCGCTCGTTACTGCCGAGCAGCACGCCCAGCGGCACGCCGACCACCGCCGCAATCGCGAAGGCCTGCAGCGTGCGCCACACGGTCATCGCAAAGTCGGTGAGGAGCGGCCCGCCCGCGAGCCCCGTGATGAGCGCCGCAATGGTGTCGGCCGGCGTGGGCAGGAGGATCGGCTTGATGAAGCCCAGGCGCACCGCCAGGTCCCACACGATGAACAGCGCCACCGGGCCGATGAAGGGCAGCAGGCGGTCGCGCAACGGCGACCTGGGGGCCGCCGAGGCCGCGCCGGCCGGCGGTGTCCACGGCGCGGCCGTGCTCGTGCTTGCGTCGGCCATGGTCATGCCTTGTAGAGCAGGCCGTCCACCGGCACCTTCTTCTCGAAGATGCCTTTCTCGGTGAACAGGTCGTAGAACTTCTGGAAGTACGCGACGTCGCTCGGCTTGAACTCGTTGTAGAGCATGTACGAGGCGAGCGGCACTTCGGCCGTGAGGCTGCCTTCGATGGCGGTGTAGCCCTTCATGTGCTGGCGCGCATCGTCGGGCTTGCTGCGCACCAGCTCCACGCCGCGCGCATAAGCAGCGATGTACTTCTTCGCCACTTCCGGGTTCTTCTTGATGAACTCGCTGGTGAGGCTGGCCGCGCCGCCGTGCCAGGGCGCCATCGGATCGCCGAGGATGTATCTGGCGACCACGCCGGCCTCGATGACGCGCGTGGTGCCGTTCATGCGGCCCACGGTGCCGGTGGGCTCGAGCGTGTAGCAGGCATCGACCTGGCCCGCGACGAGCGCGGCCACGTGCTGGCCGATGGGAAGCTCGCTCACCGTGGCGCCCTTGGCGCCCGCGCGCTCCAGCATGGTCTTGCACAGGGTCACGTTCTGGATGCCGGGGCCGGACGCGATCTTCTTGCCGGCCAGCTCGGCCATGGCCTTGATCGGGCTGTCCTTGGCGACGATGAATTCGTCGAGCACGAACTTGGCGTTGCTCGGGTTGGTGCAGAAGATCTTGAAGAGCCCGGGCTGCGCGATCTCGCCGATGGCGAGGTTGGCCGAGCCGGTGCCGTTGGCGCTGCCGTCGCAGCGGCCCGCGAGCATGCCTTCCATGACCTGCTGCGCGCCCGCGAACTTGAGCGGCTCCACGTCGAGACCCGCTTCCTTGAAGTAGCCGCGGTCGACCGCGGCGAAGAAGGGCAGGCCCGCGGCCACGGGCCAGAAGCCGATGCGGATCTTGGGCGCGGCCTGCGCGCGCACGATGGCGGGCGCGGCCAGCACGGCCAGCCCCGCGGCGCCGGCCTGCAGCAGCTGGCGGCGCGACGCGGCGGTGGCGACGGGCGGTTTCTCAGGGATGCGCATGAAGACTCCTCGATCGGTCAGGTTGGAATGGCTCGGGAAGAAGCTGCGGCGCGGCTCGCGATGTAGGCGCGCCAGCCGCCGTGGTGGCTCACGTCTTCGGCGTCGGCGAGCGCATGGCCTTCGCAGATGAAGCCGTGCACCCAGCTGCCGTCGGCGAGCTCGACGCTGCCCAGGCCCAGCGGCGGCGGAATCAGCGCCAGGAAGCTGCCGACCTGCGCGACGGGAACGGACCACACTTCGAGCGCGATGGCTGCGCCGCCGGTCGTGCTGCGCTGCAGCCCCGGCTTGGGCGGCACGGTGCCCGGCAGGGCATGCAGGCGGTAGCGCGGCGCGGTGGTGGTGGTGGCGCGCAGCAGCGTGGCGCCGCGTTCGGTGAGCTGGCCATTGAGCGGCATGCCCGAGAGATGCGCGCCGACGACGGCGATGGGCATGGCCTGCGCTGGCGAGGCGGCCAGGCCCGGAATGGCGCGCGGCTCGGGCAGCGGCAAGCCTGTGGCGCCCTGTGGCAGTCCGGTGGCGTGGTGATAGCGCTGGCCCAGTTCGGCCAGCGCCAGATCGCTGCCGCACGGGCCGATCAGCGTGATGCCGAAGGGCAGGCCGTCGGCGCGCAGCGAACTCGGCACCGAGATCGCGGCGTAGTCGAGCAGGTTGACGAAGTTGGTGTACGCGCCGAGGTTGCGGTTGCGCACCACGGGGTCGGCGCGCATCTGTTCGCGCGTGTAGTGCGTGGGCGCGGTCGGCACCAGCAGCACGTCGATGCCGCGCCACATCGGTTCGATGCGTTGCGCGAGCGCGCGCAGACGGGTCTGCGCCTCGAACACGTCGGCGGCGTCGTAGCCGCGGCCGCTTTCGAGGATGCCGCGCACCGGCTCGATCACCTGGGAGCCATGCGCATCGAAGAACCCGCGCACCGCCGCATAGCGCTCGGCCACGAGCGCGCTTTCATACAGCAGCGCGGCGGCCTCGGCCAGCGGCGCAAACGGAATCGCCACGGCCGTGCCGCCGAGCTCCGCCAGCCGCACCTGCGCATCGCGAAAAGCCTCTTCGGCCGCGGCATCGCTGAAGAAGCTCAGCGTGTCGGGCACGCCGAAACGGAAGGCCGGTGGAAACGGATCGCTGCGCAGCGCCAGTTCCCGTGAATAGGGATCGCGCGCGTCGGGCCCGGCGGCCGCAAGAAGCACGTCGACGGCCAGGCCGACGGTGCGCGCGAAGATCGACACGCAGTCCGCGCTCTGCGCGGCGGGCACCACGCCAAAGGCGCTCAGCAGGCCGCGCGAGGGCTTGAGCCCGACGATGTTGTTGAGCCCTGCGGGCACGCGGCCCGAGCCGGCGGTGTCGGTGCCGAGCGCGAAATCGACCTCGCCCGCGGCCACCACATAGGCCGACCCGGAGCTGGAGCCGCCCGAGACATAGCGCGGATCGAAGGCATTGGGCACCTCGCCATACGGCGAGCGCGTGCCGTTCAGGCCGCAGGCGAACTGGTCGAGGTTGGTCTTTCCGAGCAGCGATGCACCGGCATCGAGCAGCTTCCGCACCACGGCCGAGTGCTCTTGCGGCCGGCGATCGAAGGCCGGGCAGGCGGCGGTGGTGGGCACGCCGGCCACGTCGATGTTGTCCTTGACGGCAAAGCGCAGGCCCGCAAGGGGGCCGGTGCCCGCGCCAGGCACCGGCTGCGCGAAGCGCGCGATCCACGCCGCCGCAGCCGATCCGTTTTCTTCATGCACCATGATCAGGCATCCAAACTTGTGTACAAGTCGAGATGCAAGCAATGTGCCAAGGCGATGGTGCCCTGCTCGAGTCGCTATTTGGATTTGCCCCCTCTCCCTCCGGGAGAGGGTTGGGGTGAGGGCTCCGTGCCGCCGATGAAGCGCGGCTCATATATGGAAGGCCGCTGCCCTCACCCCCCCGCCCTCTCCCGGAGGGAGAGGGAGCCAGGCATCAGCCCCGCCCCCTCCCGGAGCGCGAGGGCGTCATGCCTCAGCTGCGCCTGGCTTCCCGGTAAAGCCCTTCGACCTTCGGCAGGCTGGCCTCGAGCTTCTGGATGCGGTCCGGCCCGCTCGGGTGGGTGGAAAGAAAGCTCAGGCCGCCCTGGTTCTTCGAGGCGGTGGCCATCTTGTTCCAGAGCGTGACCGAGGCCTTCGGGTCATAGCCCGCGCGCGCCGCGAGCTCGAGCCCGACGAGATCGGCCTCGGTTTCGTCGCTGCGGCTGAACTTGAGGGTCAGCAGCTGCGTGCCGGCGCGGGCCGCCAGGTCGCCCATCTGGCCCAGCCCCAGCAGCTGCGCACCGATGGACAGCGCCGCGCCGGTGCCCGCGCTCTTGGCCATGCGGGCGCGCGCATGCTCGCGCAGCGCATGGGCCATCTCGTGCCCCATCACCATGGCGACCTCGTCGTCACTGAGCTTGAGCTGCTCGAGGATGCCGGTGAAGAAGGCGATCTTGCCGCCGGGCATGCAGAAGGCATTGATCTGCTTGCTGCCGATCAGGTTGACCTCCCATTTCCAGTCGCGCGCGCGCGTGTTCCACGGCGTCGCAAAGGGAATCAGCCGGTTCGCGATGGTGCGCAGCCGCTGCAGCTGCGCATTGCCGTCGCCCGCGAGCGCACCCTTGGCGCGCGCCTGTTCGAGCAGCTGGCCGTACTGCTGCACGCCGGCGGCCTCGATGCGGTCGGCCGGCACCAGATTGCGCGCCACCGAGGCATTGCCCACGTTCACCTGCGCCAGGGCCGGCCCGGCCAATGCGGCACCGGCCGCCGCGAGCAGGAAGGCCCGCCGCGGCTGCCAGGCCGAAGCGGGCGACCCCGAAGAAGCCGCGGAAGAAACAGCGAGGGGCTCGCATCGTGTGCACATGCGCGGATCATAGGAACAATTGCCGACAAAAAGACGGGCTCGGCATGCGGCGCGCCCTCATGGACAATCCGAAGTTCATGTCTGCCCAGCCCGCCGAAACCTCCACCGCCCCCTCCCTGCCCTGGCGCGATGCGCTGAAGGTCTACCTGGAGCCCGCCACGCTGCGCATGCTTGCGCTGGGCTTTTCCGCCGGCCTGCCGCTGCTGCTGGTGCTGGGCACGCTGAGCTTTCGCCTGCGCGAGGCAGGCATCGACCGCACCACCATCGGCTACCTGAGCTGGGTCGGCCTGGCCTACGGCTTCAAGTGGGCCTGGGCGCCGCTGGTCGACCGGCTGCCGCTGCCGCCGCTGACCACGCTGCTCGGGCGCCGGCGCGGCTGGCTGCTGCTGGCGCAGGGCGTGGTGATCGCCGGGCTGGTCGGCATGGCGCTCAACGACCCGCGCCAGGGCCTGGCGCCGCTGATCTGGTGCGCGCTGCTGGTCGCCTTCGGCTCGGCCACGCAGGACATTGCGCTCGACGCCTTCCGCATCGAGTCGGCCGAAACCCGCAAGCAGGCCGCGCTCGCCGCCGCCTACCAGACCGGCTACCGGCTGGCGATGATCTGGGCCGGCGCGGGCGTGCTGTGGGTGGCGGCCTGGGCCGAAGTGGCGCCGGCCGCTGGCGCCACGGGTGCGGCGGCCTACCAGAACGGCGCCTGGAAAACGGCCTACCTGGTGATGGCGGCCTCGATGGCGGTGGGCGTGCTCACGGTGCTGCTCTCGCCCGAGCCGGTGCGCCGCGTGCTGCCCAAGCCGAAGAACGCGGCCGAATGGCTGCAGGGCGTGCTGGTCGAGCCCTTTGCCGACTTCATCCGCCGCTACAAGTGGCAGGCCGCGCTGATTCTTTCGCTGATTGCCATCTACCGCATCAGCGACGTGGTGATGGGCATCATGGCCAACCCCTTCTACGTGGACATGGGCTTCACCAAGGACGAGGTGGCCACCGTCAGCAAGATCTACGGCGTGGTCATGACGCTGGTGGGCGCCTTCGTGGGCGGGGTGCTGTCGATGCGGCTGGGCGTGATGCGCGTGCTGATGCTGGGCGCGGTGCTCAGCGCCGCGAGCAACCTGCTCTTTGCCTGGCTGGCCTCG
>Ga0307514_10004890_pt1 | contig 12180 bp, 13 predicted proteins | sample 16_EM_MG_FD_203088 | JGI IMG/M metagenome (GOLD analysis project Ga0307514, IMG submission 203088) | Populus trichocarpa ectomycorrhiza microbial communities from riparian zone in the Pacific Northwest, United States - 16_EM | ecosystem: Host-associated > Plants > Roots > Unclassified | place...
TCGAGGACACCACGCTGCCGACGCCGCAGAACAGCTACGGCATCCAGAAGTTCATCGGCGAGCAGCTGGTGGCCGACTTCACGCGCAAGGGCTTCGTGCAGGGCCGCAACGTGCGGCTCATGACGGTCTCGGTGCGCCCGGGCCGGCCCAACGGCGCGGCCTCCAGCTTCCTGAGCGGCATGCTGCGCGAGCCGCTCGCTGGCGAGCGCGCGCGCTGCCCCGTCGCGCCCGAGACCGCGGTCGCGCTGGCCTCGCCCGGCAACACCGTCGCGGGCATCATTCGCGCGGCCACGGCCAGCGCGGCCGAATGGGGCGCGCGTACCGCCGTCAACCTGCCGGCGCTGACCACCACCGTGCGCGAGATGGCCAAGGCGCTCGAACGCATCGCCGGCAAGGACGCCACCGGCCTGATCGACTGGGTGCCCGATGCAAACATCGCAAAGATCGTGACCAGCTGGCCCAGCCGCATCCACGCCGCGCGCGCCGAGGCGCTGGGCCTGCAGGCCGACGCGAGCTTCGATGCCATCCTGCGCGACTATGTGCGCGAGAACCCGCAGGCGGTGAAGCTGCCGGTGAAAGGCTGAACCATGGCCAAGCTCCTCCTCGGCTGCATCGCCGACGATTTCACCGGCGCCACCGACCTCGCCAACAACCTCGTGCGCGCCGGCATGCGCGTGGTGCAGGCCATCGGCGTGCCCGAGGCGCGCCGCGCCGGGCCGCCCCAAGCAAGCGCGCGCCCCCTCGGGGGGCAGCGAGGACACGAAGTGCCGAGCGTGGGGGCCGAGTTTGCGCCGTTGGCCGCCGACATCGATGCGGTGGTGGTCGCGCTCAAGTCGCGCACCATCGCGCCGGCCGAGGCCATCGCGCAGTCGCTCGATGCGCTGCGCTGGCTGCAGGCGCAGGGCGCGCAGCAGATCTATTTCAAATACTGCTCCACCTTCGACAGCACGCCGCAGGGCAACATCGGCCCGGTGACCGAGGCGCTGATGGAGGCGCTGCAATGCGACTTCACCATCGCCACGCCCGCTTTCCCCGACAACAAGCGCACCGTGTTCAAGGGCTACCTGTTCGCGGGCGAGGTGCTGCTCAACGAGAGCGGCATGCAGAACCATCCGCTCACGCCCATGACCGACCCGAACCTCGTGCGCGTGCTGCAGGCGCAGTGCACGCGCAAGGTCGGGCTGATCGACCATGCGGTGGTGGCGCGCGGCGCGGCGGCCATCGCCGAGCGCATCGAACAGCTCAAAGGCGAGGGCGTGTCGATCGCCATCGTCGATGCGGTGTCGAACGACGACCTGCTGCGCCTTGGCCCGGCGCTCGCGAAGATGCCGCTGGTCACGGCGGGCTCGGGCGTGGCGATCGGGCTGCCGGCCAACTTCGGCCTTGCGCCGTCGTCCCAGGCCAGTGCGCTGCCGGCGGCCGGCGGATTGCGCGCCGTGGTGTCGGGCAGCTGCTCGCTGGCCACCAACCGGCAGGTGCTCGACTTCATCCAGCGCGGCGGCGCGGCGCTGGCCGTCGATCCGCTGCGCATTGCCGCGGGCGTGGACGTCGCGGCCGAGGCCTTGGCGTGGGCCGCGCCGCTGGTCGAAAAGCAGCCGGTGCTGGTCTATTCCACCGCCGAGGCCGGTGCCGTGAAATCGGTGCAGAGCCGGCTCGGCGTGGAGGAAGCCGGCGCGATGGTCGAGCGCACCATTGCCGCCATTGCGCGCGGCCTGGTCGAGCGCGGTGTGCGCCAGCTGGTGGTGGCGGGCGGCGAAACCTCGGGCGCCTGCGTGCAGGCGCTGGGCATCGCGCAGATGCAGATCGGTCCGCAGATCGATCCCGGCGTGCCGTGGTGCCATGCACGTTCCGACGCTGCGCCCGGGGCGGGTCTGCACATCGCGCTCAAGTCCGGCAACTTTGGGGGGGATGATTTCTTCACCAAGGCATTTACAGTGCTCGGATGATGTTCATGCGCAATGCCCGTTCAGGGCGCGATCCCGCCGACGGGGTACCTTGCTCCGCGAATGTCCCCCGCCCTTCGGGCTCCTCCTTGATTTCGCTGCGCAAGGCACCCCATCGACGTGATCGTTATGCAGAGCGGTCGTTGATCGGCGGTACATCTGGAGCGTGCCCTGGTGCACAGGGCATCGGGTGCTCCCCGCAGCGAAATAAAGGAGGAGGCCGCAGGCCGGGGGACATTCGCGGAGGGGAGTACCCGGTGGCCTGTGCACGCGCCTGAACAACAGCACTTCAAATACAGCCACGGCGTTGTGAAGAAAAAAGACATGCAAGAAACCCAAGCACGAGAAGAAATCTGCCGCGTCGGCCGCAGCCTGTTCGAGCGCGGCTACGTGCATGCCACCGCCGGCAACATCAGCGTGCGGCTGGACGATGGCTTCCTCATCACGCCGACCGACGCCTGCCTGGGTTTTCTCGATCCGGCACGGTTGGCCAGGCTCGGCGCGCAAGGCAAGCAGACCGGCGGCGACCGCGCCAGCAAGACCATCGCGCTGCACACGCGCATCTATGCGGCCGCGCGCAAGTTCGATGCGGGCACGGCCTGCGTGATCCACACGCACAGCACGCACTGCGTCGCCCTTACGCTGAACTCGCCGGGCGACGAACTGCTGCCCGCGCTCACGCCGTACTTCGTCATGAAGGTCGGCCACGTGCCGCTCATTCCGTACCATCGGCCCGGCGCGCCTGAAGCGGCCGAGCTCGTGGCGCAGGCCATCGAGCGCCACGGTGCGGCCGGCACGCCCATTCGCGCGGTGATGCTCGAACGCCTCGGGCCCAACGTGTGGCACGAAAGCCCGGCCGCCGCCATGGCCGTGCTCGAGGAACTCGAGGAAACCGCAAGACTCCAGTTGCTCGCCGGCCCTGTCAGGCCCGAACCGCTCGGCAGCGAACAGATCGATGAACTGCGCCGCATCTTCGGTGCGCGCTGGTAGCCAGCAGTAGTAGTAGTAAAAACACACCATGCCCCAATTCGCCGCCAACCTCTCGATGCTCTATCCGGAGCTCGACTTCCTCGACCGATTCGAAGCCGCCGCGAAAGACGGCTTCAAGGCCGTCGAATATCTCTTTCCCTATGCCTTCGCGAAAGAAGAAATCGTCGCGCGGCTCCAGCACAACGGCCTGCAGCAGGTGCTCTTCAACGCCCCCCCGGGCGACTGGGATCATGGGGAGCGTGGCCTGGCCTGCCTGCCGGGGCGTGACGCCGAATTCCGCGAAGGCATTGCCACCGCCATCGACTACGCCGTGGCGCTCGACTGCCCGCGCATCCACGTCATGGCGGGCCTGGTGGCCGAAGGCCTGGAGCGCGAGGCCGTGCAGCCGGTGTACCTGGACAACTTGCGCTGGGCCGCCGCCGAGGCGGCCAAGGCCGGCCGCGACGTGCTGATCGAGCCCATCAACACGCGCGACATTCCGCGCTTCTTCCTCAACCGCCAGGACCATGCGCACGAAATCATCGGCATGGTGGACGCGCCCAACCTCAAGGTGCAGATGGACCTGTACCACTGCCAGATCGTCGAGGGCGACGTGGCCATGAAGATCCGCAAGTACCTGCCCACCGGGCGCGTGGGCCACATCCAGATTGCCGGCGTGCCCGAGCGCCACGAGCCCGACATCGGCGAGCAGAACTATCCCTATCTGTTCGACCTGATCGACGAGGTGTCGGCGCAGTGCGGCTGGCAGGGCTGGGTCGGCTGCGAGTACCGGCCCAGGCGCGGTTCGGAACCCGGCGGCACCTCGGCCGGGCTGGGCTGGCTGCGGGCCTTGCAACAGCGCGCATGAAGCCCGAGTCGCTGCGCGAACAATGGCGCGGCCTGCGCAGGCGCCGGCGCACCGTGATCCGCGGTGGCCCAAAAATTCTGGAGCAGACACGATGAGCATGGGCAAGCCAATGGCCAACTACGCCGCCGCCAAGCGCGTGGGCGATTTCGTCTTCATGAGCGGCGTGGTCGCGGTCGATCCGGCCACGCGCCGCGCCGTGGCCGGCTACGACGCCATTCCCGAGGAAGGCCGCACGGCCCTGCAGGGCCTGGGCTATGCCACGGGCCAGATGTCGGTCGACATCTTCGAGGCGCCCATCGTGGCGCAGAGCTGGTTCGTGCTCGAGCGCATCCGCCAGATCGCGGCCGAGCACGGCGGCACGATGGAAGACGTGGTGAAGCTGGTGCAGTACTTCCGCCAGCTGCCGCATTACGCGTTCTACAACCGCGTGCGCGGGCTTTTCTATCCGGGCGAGCCGCCGGTCAGCACGGTGGTCGAGGTGTCGCGCTTCCTGCCGGGCGACGAGGTGCTGGTGGAAGTGGAAGCCACCATGTACCTGCCGCAGCACCGCCCTGCCTGACGCCCGCGCCGCGCATCATTTCGGCCGTGAAAATCACCGCGATGGCGGCCTGGATGCCCCTACTTGCTGTCGGCTCTCCTTGGGCATATAAGTCATTCATGGTTCCTTGACTCGTCGCAAGACGGAAAGGGGGCACTATGAAGAGACGCATCTACTGGCTGATGCCGGACCTGGCGAGCGCCAGGCGGGCGATGGACGATCTGGTGTGGGCGCGCGTCGACGTTGCGCACATTCATTTCGCCGGACCGGAAGGCATGGACATGGCCGGCCTCCACGCGGCCAACGTGTGGCAAACCTCGGACGTCGTCCATGCAGCCAAGACCGGGTGGATGGTCGGCAGTGCCTGCGGCATCGTCGTCGGCTTGATGGCCGCGCTGCTGTTTCCGATCGTCGGCGACGGCCCCGAATGGGAAGTGGCCGTGCTGGTGGCCATCCTGGGTGGCCTGCTCGGCGCCTGGTCGGCCAGCATGATCGGCATTTCCATCCCGAGCCCCAGGCTGCAGCGCTTCGAGGGCGCCATCGCGCAGGGGCAGATCCTGCTGATGGTGGACTTGCCGCGCTCGCGCGTGCGGGACATCGAGGCGCTGCTGCGGTCCGCGCATCCCGAAGCCCGGTTCGAGGGCGAAGAGCCGCGAGTCCCGGCGCTTCTCTGAAGCGCGCATGAGCCCTGAACCCATGATGCCGAGCCCAGGGAGCGCACATGATCATGGCCGTCGCCCTGTTGCTCATCGTGGCCGGCTCGGTGCTGTTTCACTTCTTCAATCCGTGGTGGACGACGCCCCTCGCTTCGAACTGGCGGCTGATGGACGACACGCTGACCATCACGCTGGCGATCACGGGCATCTTCTTCATTGTCATCAACCTGTTCGTCGCCTACATGCTGGTGCGCTTTCGCCATCGCGAAGGCCGCCGCGCGGCGCATGAGCCCGAGAACAGGAAGCTCGAGCGCTGGCTGATCGGCGGCACCACCGTCGGCATCATGGCGCTGCTGGCGCCCGGCCTCGTGGTGTACGCAAACTATGTCAGGGAGCCCCGCGACGCGCTCGTGCTGGAGGTGCTGGGCCAGCAATGGCAGTGGCGCTTCCGCTTCCCGGGCGAGGACGGCAAGCTGGGCGCGACCGATGCGCGCTTTGTCAGCGCCACCAATCCGTTCGGAATCGACCCCGCCGACCGGGCCGGGCAGGACGACCTCCTGATCGCCGGCGACGAGGTGCACCTGCCGCTTGGCAAGCCAGTGCTGGTGCTGGCGCGTTCGAACGATGTGCTGCACGACTTCTTCGTGCCGCCCTTCCGCGCCCGGATGAACACGGTGCCGGGGCAGGTCAGCCGCTTCTGGTTCACGCCGACCGTCGCGGGCCGCTACGAAGCGCTGTGCGCGCAGCTGTGCGGCGTGGGCCATCCCAACATGCGCGGCTACGTGGTGGTGGAAGACCCGGCGAACTACGAGACCTGGCATGCGGCGCTGCCGACCTTCGCCAAGTCGCAGATCAAGGCGCCGCAGGCCCCGGCCGGCGCCGTGGCGGCCGGCGGCGGCGGCGCACGCGCCGAGCAGGGCCGCGCGCTGGCGGACGCCAAGGGCTGCGTGGCCTGCCACACGGTCGACGGCAGCCCGCGCGTGGGGCCGACCTGGAAGGGCCTGCACGGCAAGACCGAAACCATGGCGGACGGCTCCACCGCGCTGGTCGACGAAGCCTACCTGCGCAGCTTCATCCGCGATCCGCAGGCCCGCCATGTGAAGGGCTTCCCGCCGATCATGCCGAAGATCGAACTGACCGATGAAGAACTGGCCGCGCTGGTGGCCTATATCCAGAGTCTGGGCAGCCCGCCGGCGCAGGCTGCCGCCGAACAGAAGGCTGCGCGATGAACACTTCTTCGCCCACGGGACACGCCATGCCCCACCCTGACGACGCCGGGCACCCGGCGCCGCAGAGTTTTCTGACCCGCTACGTCTGGAGCCAGGACCACAAGGTGATCGCGGTCCAGTACGCCTGCACCGCCATAGCGGTGGGCGTGGTGGGCGTGGTGCTGTCCAACCTGATGCGGCTGCAGCTGGGCTTTCCCGGCCAGTTCGAGTTCATCAATGCCGAGCGCTACTACCAGTTCGTGACCATGCACGGGATGATCATGGTGATCTACCTGCTCACGGCGCTGTTCCTCGGCGGCTTCGGCAACTACCTGATACCGCTGATGGTGGGGGCGCGGGACATGGTCTTTCCCTACCTCAACATGCTGAGCTTCTGGGTCTACCTGCTGTCCGTGGTGGTCCTGATGGCGAGCTTCTTTGTCGCGGGCGGCCCCACCGGCGCGGGCTGGACGCTGTATCCACCGCAGTCGATCCTGCCCGGCACGCCGGGCCATGCGGGCGGCATCGTGCTGATGCTGGTGTCGCTGCTCATCTTCATCGTGGCGACCACGATGGGCGGCCTCAACTACGTGACCACCGTGCTGCAGGCGCGCTGCGAAGGCATGACGCTGCTGCGCATGCCGCTCACGGTGTGGGGTATCTTCGTGGCCACCATTCTTGCGCTGCTCGGTTTTCCGGCGCTGTTCGTCAGCGGCGTGATGCTGCTGCTCGACCGCGTGGCGGGCACCAGCTTCTTCATGCCGGCGCTGGTGTCGATGGGCCAGGTGACAGGCTACAAGGGCGGCAGCCCGCTGCTGTTCCAGCACCTGTTCTGGTTCTTCGGCCATCCGGAGGTCTACATCGTGGCGCTGCCGGCCTTCGGCATCGTCTCCGACCTGATCAGCGTGCATGCCCGCAAGTGCATCTTCGGCTACCGCATGATGGTGTGGGCCATCGTGGCCATCGGCGCGCTCAGCGTGGTGGTCTGGGCGCACCACATGTTCGTGAGCGGCATGAACCCGTACTTCGGCTTCTTCTTCGCGACCACCACGCTGATCATCGCGGTGCCCACCGCGATCAAGGTCTACAACTGGATCCTGACGCTGTGGCGCGGCGACATACACCTGACGGTGCCGATGCTGTTTGCGCTGGCCTTCCTGTGCACCTTCCTCATCGGCGGGCTCACGGGCCTGTTTCTCGGCAACGTGAGCGTGGACATTCCGCTGTCGGGCACCTACTTCGTGGTGGCGCACTTCCACATGGTGATGGGCGTGGCGCCGCTCTTGGTGGTGTTCGGCGGCATCTATCACTGGTTTCCCAAGGTCACCGGCCGCATGCTCGACGACCGCCTCGGCCGGCTGCATTTCTGGATCACCTTCCTCGGCACCTATGCGGTCTTTTTCCCGATGCACTACCTGGGCGTGCTGGGCATGCCGCGGCGCTACTACAACTTCGATGGCTACAAGTTCATTCCGCCGTCGGCGTTCAGCCTGAATGAAGTCATCACCGTGATCGCGGTGATCGTCGCCCTGGCCCAGTTGCTGTTCATCGCCAACCTGGCCTGGAGCGCCTGGCGCGGCCGGCCGGCCGACGCCAATCCATGGCGCGCCGCCTCGCTCGAATGGCAGACGCCCGCCACGCCGCCGGGCCACGGCAACTGGGGACCGCGGCTGCCGGTGGCCTACAGGTGGGCCTATGCCTACGGGGAGCCGGGTGCGGCGGAGGATTTCATCGCGCAGAACGCGCCGCCGGAAGCCGGGGCCGGCGAGCCCGAGCCGGAGGGCCAGAGCGAGGTCCGGGGAGCACCGGCATGAGCGCAGCGCCGGCCGCTCCCAAGCAAGCTCGCACCGCAGTGCGCAGCACGGAGGTTTCTTGATGAATTCAGTAGCCGCTTTGAGTGGGCGCGGTGTCGACCGCGGCGGCCTGCCTCGCGATCCGCACGCGAGCGCGGCCAGCATCGGCCTGTGGGTTTTCATGGGCGTGGTCACCGCGCTGTTCTCGCTCTTCATCGTGGCCTACGTGATGCGCATGAGCGGCGACGATTCGATGACGATCGCGCTGCCGTGGCAGCTCTGGCTCAGCTCGGCGCTGCTGGTGGCGGGCAGCGCGGCGCTGCAATGGGCCGGCGGCGCAGCGCGCCGTCGCGCCCCGCTGCGGGCCCGCCGCCTGTTGCTCGCCGGCGGCCTCCTCGCAGTGGGCTTCCTGGGCGCGCAGCTGTGGGCCTGGCAGGCGCTGCTGAGCGCGCAGGTGATGCCGGCCGGCAATCCGGCGGGCAGCTTCTTCTATCTGTTGACCGCCATGCACGGGCTCCACCTGGCGGGTGGGCTGGTCGGATGGGCCTGGACGGCGAACGCCGCATGGCCCGATCCGGCCAGGGCCGCATGGCGCATCGCGCTGTGCGCGCGCTACTGGCACTTCATGCTGGCGGTGTGGCTGGTGCTGTTCGCGCTGCTGGGCTGGGTGACGCCGGAGGTGGCGCGCTTCATCTGCGGCACAAATTGAGGAGGTCTCCCATGAACGACACCGCAACGATCGCAGCTGCGCCGCCCTTGAGCCAGGCCATCGCCGCCAGCGGCTGGCGCGGGCTGATTGCCGACTGGTCTTCCGACCGCCAGGCGTTCCACGTCTCGTGGGGCAAGGCGATGATGTGGATCTTCCTGCTCAGCGACACCTTCGTCTTCAGCTGCTTCCTGACCGGCTACATGACAGTGCGCGTCTCGACCACCGTGGCGTGGCCCAACCCGAGCGAGGTGTTCGCGCTCCACGTGGGGGGCGCCGACATCCCGCTGCTGCTGATCGCGATCATGACCTTCGTGCTCATCACCAGCAGCGGCACGATGGCAATGGCCGTCAATTTCGCCTACCGCGGCGACCGCGTGAACGCCGCCACGCTGATGCTCGTGACCGCGACCCTCGGCGAACTCTTCGTCGGCATGCAGGCCTTCGAGTGGTCCAAGCTGATCCTCGAAGAGGGTGTGCGGCCCTGGGGCAACCCGATGGGCGCGGCGCAGTTCGGCTCGGCCTTTTTCATGATCACGGGCTTTCATGGGCTGCACGTGTCGGCCGGCGTGGTCTTCCTGTTCACCGTGGCCTTCAAGCTGATCCGCGGCGACTACGACAAGGCCGGCAACTACCAGATCGTCGAGATTGCCGGCCTGTACTGGCACTTCGTGGACCTGGTGTGGGTGTTCATCTTTGCGCTGTTCTATCTCTGGTGAGGACGATCATGAACCCCGTCACTGGCCAACAACATCCGATCGGCCTCTATCTCAAGATCTGGGGGCTGCTGTTCGTGCTCAGCACGATGTCCTACCTGGTCGACTACTTCCATTTCCAGGGGTACCTGCGCTGGACCCTGATCATCACCTTCATGCTGCTGAAGGCGGGGCTGATCGTCGCGGTCTTCATGCACATGGCCTGGGAGCGGATGTCGCTGGTCTATGCCATCCTGGTGCCGCCCCTGTGCCTGCTGGTGCTGGTCGGGCTGATGGCGGCGGAGGGCGGCCACACCTTCCTGACGCGGCTGCAGTTCTTCCACTGAAGCCGTGCGGGACGCTCAGCGCCGCACGATGTAGCGCGTGACAACGGGCTGTGTTTCGCCGACGTGGAACGCAAGCCGGCGTTCCCGCAGCGCCATGTCGCTGGCGGTGGCGCGGTTGAAGCGGCGCAGGTGGTCGGTCCACGAGTCGTCGACGATCTGCTCCACGTAGCGGCTCGGCTGCGCGATGTCGTGCAGCAGTTCCCAGCCGATGGCACCCTGGCTCAGGCGCGCGCGGCGCGTCTGCTGCATCACGAGGTGGAAGGCCGCCGCACGCGCCGGCTCGATCAGGTATTCGACCGTGATCACCACGCGGCCGTCTTCCTGCGGCGCTTCGGCCGGCGGGCCGGCGGCCCAGCCGGCTTCGGCGGGGCGGGTGTCGTCTTCGCCGACGCCGTCGGTCACCCAGCGCAGGGCCACGAGCATCAGCAAGCTGCCGCTGACGGCGGCAATGGCAAGGCTCAGGTTCAGCGCCGTGACCGTGGCCACCTGGCCCCAGAGCGCCGCGCCGATCGCGCTCGCGCCCATGATCGCCATCTGGTAGGTCGACATGCCGCGCGCGCGCACCCAGTCGGGCAGCGCGAGCTGCGCCGAAACCGAGAGCGAATTGGCCACCGTGATCCACGCCATGCCGCCGAAGAACATCGCCGGCACCGCCACCCAGGCGTTGGGCGCAAAGGCCATCACCGCGGTCGCGCCCGACTGCAGCAGCGTGCCGCGCAGCACCAGCTGGTCGCGCCCCAGCGCCTGGCGCAGCCGCGGCAGGAACAGCACCGCGATGATCGCGCCCGCGCCCATCGCGGCCAGCAGCAGCGTGAAGGTGGCGGCGCCGCCGCCCTTCAGGTTGCGCGCCAGCAGCGGCAGCAGCGCGAGCAGGGCCGTGGAGTGGAAGAAGAAGATGGTGATGCGCGAGAGCACGGCCCGCATGCGATGCGACTGCCAGACGAACTGCACGCCCACGCGCATCGCGCTGATGAGCTTCTCGCGGCCCAGCGGATTGGGCGTGTGCTCGCGCCGCCAGCGCAGCACCACGAAGCCCGACGCCACCGACAGCACCGCGTTGAGCGCGAACACCCACACGGTGCCCGCGCTGGCAATCAGCATGCCGGCCGTGAGCGGGCCGACGATGCGCGAGGCGTTCATCGCGATGCCGTTCAGGCCCAGCGCGGCCGGCAATTGCGGCCGCGGCACCAGCTCGGGCACGATGGCCGCGAACACCGGCCAGCGCAGCGCCAGGCCGATGCCGTTGGCAAAGGTCAGCGCGAGCAGCAGCGGCGCGGTCATCATGTCCATGGCAATGGCCGCGCACAGCACGATGGCCGTGCCCGCCAGCCAGAACTGCGTGGCCACCAGCCAGCGCCTGCGGTCGAGGATGTCGGCCAGCGCGCCGCTGGGCAGGCCCAGCAGGAACACCGGCAGCGTGGAGGCCGACTGCACCAGCGCCACCCAGATGGGCGAGGTGGTCAGCGAGGTCATCATCCACGCCGCCGCCACGTCGTTCATCCACATGCAGATGTTGGCGATGAGCCAGGTGCTCCACAGCATGCGGAACACGGGGAGCCGGAGCGGCTCGAGCGCCGCGAACTTCGGTGGCTGCGGCCGGGCCGGGGGAATGGGTGTCTCTTCGGGGGATATCGGTGGCATGTGGCCCGATTGTGCCGATGCCGTCAGGGCCGTCGGAAATTGCGTGGTTCCCAAAGCGGGTCTTCAGGAGACCGAAGGCTACGGCCGAGCTGTTCACAGGAGGCGTGAGCGATCGCGTATCTGCCCTCTGCTACGATTTCTGGACAAGCCGGAAAACGGCGTCAGGAGGAATTCAAATGGCCGAGCGCCCAATCATTCGCGTTGGCGATCCGACCTCGCACGGCGGTTTCGTCGTCGAGGGATTCACCAACTACTTTTTGATCCACGACCGCCGGGTGGCCGGCTTGGGGCACAAGGTGACGTGTCCGATCTGCCTCCCCGGCGTTCACTCGATCATCGAAGGTTCTGATCTGTGTGTGGTCGACGGCGTTCCCATCTCCTACGACGGCGCGCTCACTTCGTGTGGCGCGTCGCTGATGGCCACGCAGCAGACCGCTACCGTAGACATTCGCGCTGATTCAGGCATCGCTTTCCGATCGGCGATGGATTCTCTGGCTGCCGTAGCTGCCTTGCCGATCACAGCGCCGGAAACCTACGACCAGCACTTCCACCTGCTCGACGAAGCGTCCGGTGAGCCCCTCGCGAATCGGCGCTATCGGATCACCATCGACAGCAAGACCTTCGAGGGTGTGTCGGACGGCGACGGGAAGACCAAGGTGGTGAGCGCCCAAAGCGCCATCGGCGCAAGATTGGAAGTCTTGCCGGAGGGCGCATAGCATGCCGTTTCCTTTGCTTGCGCCCGTAGCGGCTGTCACCGCAATGCTGACATTGAAGAGCGACACCCGGCCGGTCAAGATCTACGTCAAGACGCCACGG
>Ga0307514_10004891_pt1 | contig 12175 bp, 8 predicted proteins | sample 16_EM_MG_FD_203088 | JGI IMG/M metagenome (GOLD analysis project Ga0307514, IMG submission 203088) | Populus trichocarpa ectomycorrhiza microbial communities from riparian zone in the Pacific Northwest, United States - 16_EM | ecosystem: Host-associated > Plants > Roots > Unclassified | place...
TTAGCCACAGGTAAAAAATACTTGATATAATGAAATATGCGACAGGGTGTAGCAAGATATAAGAGTGCAACTAGACTAAGCTGAGCGCTGAAGCAAACTATCAAGCTGGGATTGCGTCTTGTATGCAATTAGATACTGAGTGAGAGATCGTTGAATATGGGAAAGAGATTTTATAAGATCAGAAATATTAATCTCAGGAGAAGACCCGGAGTCGATTAGGGAGAGCCGAGTTGGTAGCTACTCTGCATAACAAAGGGGTTTTTGCATCGAGTGACGACTACCTATCTAGGAGCGAGAGTGATAGCGCTCTATGTTGGACATGTTCCACATTTTCAGTGGTGATTCAGAATATATAGTCTCAGTTATTCCAGTGGCAATTCAAACCTTTTCTCTATATACGGGAGTGTGCTCGTATCCGTTGGGCTTGGTGAGACCCACTTGCATTAGTCCGCCACTCTTGCTAGTCCGTATGAATTTCAAAAAATCTCTGGTATATATCACCATTTACACATACGATGTCACGAAAACGCAAAGCATCGAGCGATCTAGATACATACCAACCTAGAATCTCCTATAAAACCCTTCGGATCTACCAGATGTACCGGGATATCAACCGAGTAGAGGCAGTAGTTAAGCATGGGGGGATTACACATCCTAAAAGTCCTTAACTGGCTACCCAGCTATGAGATAATTCATTAGTTCATGGCTGTCCATAAATCTCTTCAGTTATATGTATTGCGATTTCTTATTCAATCTGGTACCACAGGACTTCAGCAACGCGCCGTAGACACAACATGTTCACACCCCAAATAACCATGGCAAGAAAACTCAGCACAATTTTAAAGCACTAAGTTGTCAGGCCCGTACTACATGTTTGCTTTAAATGTAACGCTCCCTTCTGTTTTGGCCATATTAATAACTTATTCCTGCTTCAGTACGTTTTTGGTAGAGTAGCAGGAGCATGTTAATGCAAGAGTACAAGGCTGAGATACCGTATTTTTTTGGTTTTTAACGACCCGGTGCTACTGCAGCTTCTCCATACAAAATCAACCTTCCTGTCCATGCGAGCACTTTGATAGGTCTAGTTATGGCTTGAAGGCCTGACAATCCTGCCTCTTCACGTTAGATTCTTGCTAGCACCGGGTTGTTAACCAAAAAATACGGATGGCAAGGCTGGTGGAAAAGGAGCGGACTCAGAACAGGGCTCGATGGAAGCAGTGAGGGGGTAACTAGGTACGTGGCAGAGAATAGACGAGCGGGGAGACGACTCTATGGAAAACCTGCATGTTATGTGCCTCTAGGAATAATAGTTGTAGCCGAAATACGATCAAAAAAACAAAGCCATCAGTACCTACCAAACGATCTTCCCTACCTAGTATGTACTTTACTAGGATGATAAATAAACTTCTGTCGTGCATTGCAGCTTGCTCCAGAGCCTCAAATAGGTACTCCGTATCGAGAAAACCTTTCCGGGTTAATGGAGCCCAGTAACGTGTGACATTCCATGATGATGATGATCTCGCTCTCGTCTCTAGTGGCGAGAGCTATGTAACTGTACATGCCAAGCCTGCAACCTATCTAGCCGGGTTCCAACACCTCCCCTCAGGCTTGCGAATGGTAGACAGACAACAGGAAACCAATACCTCAAGCATCACGCCACAGTATCACTCCTTGTGCATCTCAGGCATCCAACAATATCACACCTTGTGCATCTCAGGCATCCAACAATACCTACACCTTCCCTGGATCCATGAGACTCAGGAGTTTTTTTTTTTCTTTTTTCCATGCGTCTCGGGCTCTTCATGCTTCTCAGGCATGGTTTGTTTATCATAGTTGAAGCAAGGAACAATACACCTCCCCCGTGATACCCAGGGTACTGTGCATCTCAGGCTCACCCGTGGTAATATATTTCATACATCATTGATCTCTGCGGAACGTCTTATCATTTTTTTTTCTTCTCATTAGCGTTTCAAGCCCTTTGTCCGTATTCATGATCTTATCTAGAGGACATACGTTCATGGCGTTGGCACAGACGCAATTTGGATGGCTGCCCAGGCCTTATTGTTAGCATTATCATCATTGCCGTTATTATGTCAAAGCTTCTCAGGCTTACTGTTTATCTCAGGCATTCCGGGTTTTATTCCGAATAGGCACCTCAGTCCCATTGCGGCATCTCAGGCCTTATGTGGCATCTCAGGCCCATCTTCCACACTACAGGGCGGTAGGCAGTAGGTCATCTGCGAAATGTCCGAGCAGCTTAATGTGCTCGTGGAGTTTGTTGCGGGTGGGGAATTCAAGTGGCATTTATTGCACGTGATTAGCGTCATGGATGAAGCATAGATGATACCCATGGCACGGGCGTGTTTTTCGTATGGCTCCCTCGGTAGGGCTTTTGTCATTGTATCGGCCATCATTTCCTTTGTCGGGACATACTCTAGTAGGCATTGACCGGATTGTACCATGTGTTATAAACCGTTCTCGTGCATGTATATGCTTTGTTCTAGGTCTGTGGGCATTGTCCTTTGCGAGTGCAAGGGCTCCTAAAAATCCAGCATAGTTCCCTGGCCGCCTCAGGTGCACGGGACTCCAAGAGCCATCTTTGCAGAGCTTTTTGGAGGAGCGGAGTCCGAATCTGAAGAGTCCGACGAGGAGGAGGCGGAGGGGGATTCGTATTTCGTCTTGTGTCTTTGTGAGGATTTGGAAGGTCTCCTCCGATCACCAGCCTGCCTCCTGTGATCTTTATCTTTTCCCTTCTTGTGGACTTTGTACTTATTTCTCTCATTTTCTCTAGGATCCTTCCAGTGTTTCGGATGTAACTCAGGCCTTGCAAACCAACATTTATCAACAAAATGACCCGTTTTGCCACACTCCGTGCACTTCCTGTCAGAGTAGGGAATGCCTTCAGTAGAGGTGGCAGTTGAAGCATATGCTACCGAAGTGCCAGGAAGGGTGATAGGGGGGACAACCGGGGTAAGAGCTGGTCCAGGCACGAGTTTTCTTGTGGCCAGTTTCTTTTCGTAAGCCAGTATAGCCTCCTTGAGGTGTTTCAGATTCGAACGACTAGACATATAAGTTAGGGTAGTGACGAGGGGCTAATTCAGGTAGCAGGTTTCCCAAGATTTGGAATCTTATGCGTTGATCACTGACATCTTCTAAATACCGGAGATCTGTTGCTGCCGCCGTAACAGTGTTTATGAACTGCAGACGGTTTCTCATAAACATTTCGTAGGAAGGTCTATAGCTTCCATTCGCAGTATGTTATCGGGGGATGGGGAATTGTCGTCAACATGAGCGGAGATTTGGACGAAAAACGAGTAGGAAAAATGGAGGGAGATTTGTACGAAAAACGAGGTCGTAGAATGTGGAGAGCTCACAGAGTGGATAAGAAAAAACCGTAACCAAAATGGTGGAGCTCAAGGGCTCATGATCTAATGGAGTTCAGAAACGTCTGGTATTGATCCCTCTTCTCTAGTGGCGAGCGAGAGCTATGTAACTGTACATGCCAAGCCTGCAACCAACCATCTAGGTTCCAACAAAAACTCACCTGACAAACGCACTTTTCGGCGGCGTGGGCACAACCGTAAATGACGTACGTCAGCCCTATGAGGTCAACTTAGTACACAGCTGGTGGACGACAGATGACTAGGTGGGTATTGATCTAACGGTATGCATGTAAGAAATAAAGACAGGAATAATGGTATCAATACACAAGTTAAAACACAACGTTAGGAGAGGAGGGTGTGGAGGATGCATATGTTCCAACAAGGATGAGCCTTATGTACAGTAAAATCACCAGGGAGGGCGGAGCTGTAGAGACGAAATTCGACTAACGATTACTTTAAAAAGAAAACCTTACAGGCATGTTGAGCCTCGTTGTAGTCTATCGCTATCAGTATTGGATACCTAGCTTGGGGATTATTTCATGGTTTTTTCTTTTTCAAGTCTATACGTCTTTCCCCGGCCCATTCAGACTAGCCGACTAAGCATGGGAAGACCTCCTCAGGACCAAATCCGGCTGTTAGGAAATCTTTGGGGGAGGCAGGATTCGAATCTATCTATGATCGCCAGGATGGTTCCCAACTATACCATCCACTCCCCGACTATTTCATGTACGGTACCCGATATAAGCATACATACTCCCTCTGGTCCCGACCATATGCTGTATGATTGCGCAAAGTATAACTACAATGTAATATTTAGTTACCCTGAATTCTGTCCTGCAAGGTCCGCCAAAACCCCACCACGCTGTGCTTTCAGCCCATACACTGGCGGCCCACCTGGCCCTGTACTCAGTATCTCCAGTTTGATCTTCCCAAATCCCTTCCTATCCTCATTTGTGAGATATGACATATTCGACAGCCCATTTTCATCCTCCAGTAACACCTCTCTCACATCCGTCAACAGTGGCATGAGCCCTGTGCTCAGCCCTGTGCTCAGTACCGGGGCCCTCAAGTTTCCTCCTGCAGCGCTCTCAACCCAGAGGATCACCAACCATGAGGAAGGGAGAAGCATAGTCAGTCCCAGCCACAGCCACACTCTCAGCTTAGCCACTTTAGCCTGCAGAAGTGGTGAGGGGATATAAGTGTGAAGCGGTTGTTGTCCTGGCTCATTCAGCTCCGGAAAGATCACTTTCCCACCGACCATACTCGTACTCCGTACTCGCGACAACTGGCTGTTTAGGTCGTTCAGCATGAACACGGTATATTCCGCCCAAGGGTCAGGTCTAGGTCCAGCGTCGTCCTCAATTTCGATAGCTTCGACTGTCCGATTTGTCACGTATACCCCCCGCCGAGCAGTCCTCACTCCTGCAGTGAGCTTTATGGTTCCAACGGCCCAGCAAGCTAGGCTGGTGTTTTTATACTGCAAAGTAATGTCTGAGTCGACATATCCCCAACCATACCACCCAAAGTCCTTGCAGTTGAAGTCCTTTTTCCCCGTTCGAGCAAAATACGTGCCATTATTTCCCACCAACACTGCTATCCCCCATTCTTTAGTAGCATACAACACACCATCTGGCAAGGCCTGTTCAGGGAGTGGCTGGGGCTCCGGCTGGAACAGAAGGGAAGTACCAACAGCCCATGTTCCCTCTATAGCCGAATTAGTGTAGAAATATTTATCCGACTTGTTGGTTTCTAGTATTTCTTCTACCCCTGCTGCCCACACCTTATCCCACGCCACGCTCTCAACCTTAATGTAGGGCATCGGGGCCTGCTCCACGATGGTACCGACAACCGATTCCTGTTTGGCTATGTACCGAAACCGGTGATCTTGCGCTCTAGCTTCCCTGCTCGATGGTCCAATATCAGCCCAGAGAATGGATGCATGTGCCAGTGCCTTTCGAGTAACCTCCCAACGAACATTAGAGTCCGTTCGAAACCTCTGCCAGTAATCCGAAGCTTCTGACCCTGGGCGGGACCCAAACCCTGCAGGGAAGGTGTCATGGATCACTAATCCCTGCCAGTTCACGGATCCAGATAGAACTGGGGCAACATATGCAGATGGAAGCATCATCAGTAGTGCTACTGCTATCGGAAGAGAATATTTCCCTGAAAGTGATGTGGGGATCCTATATGAGAGCATTTTGTCTAGCTGACCAAGGCTCAGTCCGCCGTGTTGGAGCAGGATCATTGCACATCGCCAGACCATGGATAAAATGAGAGCTTGCCCCGCGACGCGGACGAGAACGAGCGCAACGGAAACCAGGGTGGTCACATCACTCGCTCGCAGAGATGCGTCCGCAAAGCTACCAGACCAACTGACACGCTTCCCAGAGTCAAAATGTCTGTTGTCGAGGAAGAAGACCAAAGTCATAGCCAGGGCGAAGGATAGCAAGATATGCACAAGTGGTGTGGCGATTTGGATGAGTGCGCGGTTGATACGGAATTCACCCTTGCGGACAACGCTAGGTTGATTCACAGAAGAGGTGATATTCGTGAGGTTGTAGTCGGTGGGGCTGTAGTCTCCGCTCGCTGATTTGATATCCATGGTGCTACCTGACCTGGTTGATGCGAACCGAAGTTATTATGTTGAGGTAGGCGGGTTATACTGGGTGATATCTACTGGGGAGGGGCAGATTATATACCGTTAGTTGTGAGGTTAAGAAGGTTAGCCATATCAAAACCCTCCTGGTCATGAGTGGCATATTGGGGCGGGGCTGTAAGGCCTATTCTGGCTGAGGAGTTCACCCTCGCCATGCACAAGTTGTGCAACTCACCGAATGTGGCAACAGACAGGGGACCGCCCACAGAGAGCGAAGGTCGAGGCCCCGTACCTAATGTCAGTGCGGGGTAGCTCACAATGTGGAACACCTGCTGAAATGCCCATTGGAGGAAGGCGGGAGAGGAGGAAGGGAGGGGGAGATATGGGGAGGTCCGGAGTGGTGCATGGTGTGTGTACGGAGGACCGGCTCGACAAGAAGTCTAGAAGAGCCCCGGCTTCTGGTAGATGGTCTGAATAGGAGTAATAATTTGCCCTCCCCAAAAAACTCACCAATACCATAAGAGGATATGTACAAGACTCTCAGGAGGATATGTGTGATTTGTTGAGCCACTGACGATCTTCATCATGATACATGCATAGAGTAGGACCCATCCTTGCTTGTATTAGCCACTCAATTCATGCTCATGGAAACCAATTGGCTGTCATACTGAAGGGCCATATGGGCCGTGTTGTAGTCAACTCTGGCCCTCTTTGACCGCTGGATACTATGATCCTCTTAGTGAACCAGCTATTAGTTATGAGTCTACATTAAGAGTCCCTAGCCATGCTTGCCTCCAACATCAGCTGTCCACGTAGTAAGCGGGGAATAACCCCCCCGCGGAAAATACCGCCATCTAGCTGTAAGCAGTCCATGCTTTGGACACGCTTGCCTTAACGATATTTCCTTTATGATATACAATAGTAAACTATGGGGATAAGTGAACGACCTGGTGGTCTACCATGCCGGATTTTGGGAGAGGGTATCTCATATTCAGACGACCGGCAAATTCCTTCCAACCGTAACACTCCAATCTGCATCAGAGCTGGGTATCACCACAGCCCTGAATGCTAAGCACGGAATTCATAATGTTGGCACTTCTGCATGGGTCGTCTCATAGCTGAAGGCTCCCTTCGGGGGACAGACGTATAGACTCAAAAAGAAAATTCTACATGGAAATATGTAGCTGCTGGTCCCAAACTGGATGCTGGCGTATGCAGGGGAGGCATGTGTGAGGGGACTTCGGAATCAACGCATGATACTGCTGGGTTTCTGCGTCAGCCCGCAAATATAGGTACTCTACAGTATCCGATGGTACAACCGGTGAACAAGGTTAACTCGCTATACATCTCAACACGGATATGTAAGTCAGGGAAGAAGGCCACTTGCATTTCGACTACTACGCTCATTTTGGTTAGTTGACCAGTTGTGCCATTGGATACTGGACATTTATATACGGAGTACCTCAGACATGCATTAACATGACTGAGACATGTCAACACTGGTGGTGGGCGATGGCAGCGCAGAAGAGGATTCTGGTGATGGAAATAGCGAGGAAACCGCTAGGTACGTACTGGTAGAGGAGAGGTAAGAGCAGAGTGGAGGGTGACACTATGAAAGGCATGTAGGGTATGTGCCTTCCTTGAGCTCATGAAAATTGCCACCAGCTGTCGCTGAAACACCCTCAAAAAAAAACAGAGACACCGTTTTTTTTTTTTGAGTCCATACGTCGTTAGGAGCCTTGGGCTATGAGACGGTCCCGTTCCCGCCCCTTTGGAGTTTGGGTGTCCCCATGGAACAAGCTTAAACGCCCTGCCTCCCGAGCTTAGAAAAAACAAAGGAAACCCTGACGAGATATACCCCCACCGCTACGCCCCCACATCGACCCACATCCCCAGGATCATAGCCTCTGTCACCTCAGGTCGGAGTTTGGGGGGAACGCCTCCACGAAATCGACTGTGTAGTCTTCATCAAGGTCCTTCACCTTCTTCATCCACCGGGTACAAAGACACAGTACCTAAGTAGTATTGAAAACTCACGTCATATGTTGGTTAGCATGAATATAAGTAATGATTCACTAATGAAGAAAAAGCACTGAAAATAAAGATCTTGCCCTTGAATATCTGCAAATCTGACTGCAAATCTCCATACAGAGTAGTACTCGGTACGATAAACTTTGTCGTGATGCAAGTCTTCATCGGAGTACCGAAAACAGTAATTGGAACACCACAATGCGGGTGGGAAGTGGCTATAAACGCTAAGTCGTGGATGGTACCAGCAATTTGTAACGAACCCGACCCACCAAAACGGATCCAATTTCAGATTTGAAAGTGTATATCTCTTCCTGACTCCTCTGAATATCTCTACGCTTGTAAATTCTTTTTTCAGTTTTTACCTTGAGAGTACTGTAGATACCTCCCAAGGCGTTGGCCTCTTATGATGGTCAATTTGTGCCAAGCACGGAAATGACTAGCTAAGTTCTTACTCAATCTGGCATAGACTATGGTGATTTATACCCAAAAAGATTAGAGATCGCCACTACGGTAGGTTGCTTAGAAGCTGCTGACACCATAATTCATCCCGGGGTGGGATAACCTCACCCGGTCCGTCATAGCCTAGCTGGATTGAGTATGGGCAATGACTTTCAAAAACAAAAAGGAAATCTAGTAACTCCGCGGCTTTTCGAAATGCACGAAAAGCCAATGAACAAGAGCGTTCAGCCTAGCAATAAATCTATGGGCCAGCCCCATTGAGAGAGCAGGGGTACTAATAAGCCACCACAATTTGATATGGCAGTACATAGTCTGAGAGACAAGGTTGCTCCTTTGCAGTCTGGAAGTATGCTACCTATTGTACCTTACTCTTTGTGCTGTGAGAGGATCCGAAACCTGGGCTGAGACTCGCATAATCAGAGAGAAAATTGAGAGTGCTACTGTTACGTAGTGTACCTGGTCACACTACTCCATACTCCGTACCTAATCCACCAATTGCTGGCCTCATGGCGTGCGCTCTAAGTACTGGGCTGGACTTGACCTTGGATTTGGTCGGAAGCCAGCTGCGTCGGCAGCCCGTCTATGTTACTGTACGTTGGATGAGTCAATTCATATTGAGTGGGATGGCCACAATGAACAAACAATGTACTGTAACATGGTGCGCGATAAATTACTGGGGTGTATGCAGTCAGTGCGTTGAAAATTATGTCCTATATACTCTCGATAACCTGTCTGCAAGCTGTATGTGTGTACGACAATATCTAGGTCCGAATTCAGCCCCACCAACGTAGGTGCGGGGCACAAAAACAGATCCGCACGATTGGGTTGGGATCCGCGCGATTGGGTAACTTGCTCGACATCACTTGATTTAAGGTTGGCACTAGTGCAGTAGTATCTTTTAAGCGAGTGTGCATATAGAGCCAAGGATACACAGACAATAAATAAGTTAGCGTTTTGAGAAGCGCAGGCCCAGGCCTCCGCACGACCAGGTGCTAGATCTGCTGCTAATTAAGACAGATTGTTTTATAGAGGAAAGAGGAAACCGAGAAACGCTTTGAAATAGGTAATAGAGATGAAATCTTGCCCCAAAGAAACCACGTACTGGCCTTTCAACAAAAGCCGCTGAAGGCTTACAAGCATTCGCACAGTGGATATCGATGCGGGGGTAGGCTGGAGGACAAATCGAACCACAGTGCCCACTAGGGCAGTTGAATTTGATATCCACACCAGCCGCTAGCCAGCACACTACCTGGCAAGCAGTGCAGCCCCACCGCTCCAGACGGGGCCAGCCGCAACACGCAAGGCGAACCGCTAAGCATAGTTCCATTGTGCTACCAACCACAACTGCTGTGCGCCCCACACCGCGCTGGGGAGAGCTACCTAGTTGGGTTTGAGGGCTTGGCTGAGGTCGTGTGGCAATCGAAGGACGAGTGCTTCAATTTACTGTAGTTATCAGCTGAGTGCTTCAGTAACATGGGAATTATAGAGTTAACGTTTAACGTTCACATATTTCAGACCGAGATTTGACTCTGTCATAATTCGGCTATACATAATTATAAATCCCTCCTTTCGGAATACCTTAATTGATAGATATGTACATATCGGTAGTTAGTTGCATGCTTATCCCCAAAATTCCACTACCGTCCTACAACACTCCTTGTTGTCCCATATTTCCTTTGCATTTCGTCCCCTACCAGCATCACATGTGCCGCGTTCTGGTATATTCCACACTCGCACATTGGGTCGTCATCACCAGTACATTATGAATTGGTAGTAAAATTTGTGCAGACATATGTCGGTCAGGGACATTGAGGGATGTGTGATCCATGTTCCATTGCGATAGGGAAAGTCCGGATTGTGGTAGAAATATTACTAGCATATGTAACTCCTCCGGGTCAGCCGAAGGATAGCAACACGGCTATCACGGCTTCTCGAGTATCAAATTCCCTCGTCCATCTGGACCACAATACGAGTAACCACATTGTATTGTTTCTCATTGGCTATTTATTTGGGCGGAGCTTAACACAAGACCATCACCATCTATTTTGCAAGTTGTAGATCTGTGTGTACTAATGGGAACACCATAACATATCAACACTACATTGGAAGAGGCCACTTGGAGGGTATAGGAGCGCTCGTTAGTGAGTATGCATAAAGCAAGTACCTTCATTTCCTCTTGATAGACACAAAGCACGTACAGTATGCCTATGGTTATACCCATACTAAGTAGCTAAATGTGGCTATAGAGTCGGTTTATCCATGGTGCAGGAATATCCAGTGAATATAGTTCAGAGTAAAATATCATCAATTGCTCCCCATATACGTAGAAACTCGCGGGTGAGACCCCCGTCAAGAGTGAGACTTGGAGAGGACGGCCAAATCTTGCGATGTGTATAAGCATTGGACAGGGATTGCGGGTTTTTAATCCAAAAAGAAAAACGTTAATCTCCATAGTAACTAGTCTGAGCAGCTAAGCACCCCCATTTCAAGTAACACACCATGACACTTGGTGCTAAGAGTATAGTATCGGTGCTTCTGCCATTACCGGGATGTGTCACTGATCCTCCTACGCCTTGCTAACAACCCTCGTTCCATTTCCCGACGTTTTGCCCTTTTTTCCTCCATGTTCCGGGCATGCTCTATGGGGCATTTGTTGAGACCAGGCCAATCACTCTTGCTTGGCTCCTGTATGCGGTCATTCACGTATTTGAACAAGGCCTGCTCCCGAAAACCTTTATCCCGTCCTTCACGTCTCAAGCGGTTGCGTGTTTCTCGCTCCTTTTTTGCCATCCATTCGGCTCGCTCTTGGGGAGTCATTCTCAACAATTGATCCGAGAGAATATCTTGCTTATTGGTAACTGCGAACTGTCCATCGGTACTTCCGCCGCTTTGCGAAGTCATTGGGGTACTCAAACAGCAAGCTGGAGCCCCATCCCTTGAGGGGTGCATGGGTGATGATGAACGGCCGGAATAGCAGTTCGAACCAGCTGGAGACTTCTTAACTCCGTGGGGATCATCACCAGGTTGTTCCCTGTAAATCATAAAATCAGTAGTATTCACAGGCTGGAAACGGACTCCCAATCGGGGTGTTGGAGTTTGTGTTTTGGGGAATGCGGCGGGGTCGGGTACTGATGGGAATATATCTGTGCGTGGGGAAGTGGGTGGCTGATCTGCTTGGCCACCCATTTGCTGATTTCCAGGTACGGCGCCAGCCCCCAGGATCTCAGTTCCAGTGCTATCCTGTTCATCTTGATCGATATAGTTCATTACAACTCCTTTATGTTCCTGCGCAGATCCTCGTAAAATGTATTCAGTATTCGCAACCCAGGGCCAACTGCCCCTTGAGTTTGCTGCCCGGGCTTGTGGGCCCGGGGTGTAAGGCGCAGTGGGCTTTGGTAAGGGTGGGACATCGACTGCCTCCCTTGGAGGGGCAGGCACTGTAGGGCCCTCGACTCCCTGGCCCCCAGGATGCGGATCGTGCGATTTCCGGCCTCCACATGCCAATGTAGATTCTAAATGCACAACTCCAATATCCCAGCCATCATCATCATGACCACCTCCCCTCCTGGATAGCGAAGCCTGTGTACGCTTGTACCATACATCACGGGGATGCGGCTCATCACAGGGATGTGGCGCAGCCCCCACGCTAGTGACAGGGATGCATAGCGGGGTAGTTGCGGGGCGATAACTCAACACCCTCGCAACC
>Ga0307514_10004892_pt1 | contig 12174 bp, 7 predicted proteins | sample 16_EM_MG_FD_203088 | JGI IMG/M metagenome (GOLD analysis project Ga0307514, IMG submission 203088) | Populus trichocarpa ectomycorrhiza microbial communities from riparian zone in the Pacific Northwest, United States - 16_EM | ecosystem: Host-associated > Plants > Roots > Unclassified | place...
TTTAAATTTTCATCTCCTTTTACTAATGTTTAAGGTAGTTCTTGAAGTCATTCTAAGATAGAATAACCACTTAGAAATATTCATTCGTAACCATCTCCTCAACATAAATACCATGTGGGATGAGTTTAAAATCTTGAACTTGGCTTATAATTATCCTTACATCAACCATTTTGAATTCAAGAAATTTGCAAACTAATAATTTTGTCAAGTCGACATCCTTAGCCTTGTACTTTTGATCCAAGGATTCTTATAGTGCCTTAGCATTATCAATGGAATTATACACATCATAGAGTGTATTTTCTAATAAATTTAAGATGTAGTTCTTGCACACAAAATCATGGTGCTTTCATGCCCCGACAACTTCCACTATAGTGATATTAGACATTTTGTCTAACATCTTTAATGCATATTTTACAAGAATTTTACCTAGCTCAACATATTGAGGTAGAAGTGCATCTTCTGTTGTTGCTTTTTAAAATTCATACCATTAAGGTAAGCTACATTGTTACTTGTTTTTTATTTATAATGGTCTGTTGTGCTTGATCTACAAGTTGTCTATCTACATGGGTAAGAATGAGTCTACTACAATGAGTTAAACCCTAGGTGGATGAATGTGTTCAAGCCTATCCATTCTAAAATCCAAGTTATCTTTGACACTCTTAATTGCTTGGTGAATTGATAGATCATTTACTCTTGATCACAACATGTGGTTATTAATAATCTATCAAACCATGTCAACGAATAATTGGATGGGCCTATATTAGGTTCATTTAACCCAACCTGGATCATAAGAGGAGTTAAATGAACCTAATATAATTTCATATACTTTCCTTTTCTATAATTTCAAACACATGGTAATTTTTTTATATGATTGTCTACTATTAGTTTAACGGTTGACCAAATTAATTGGGTCTAATAATTTGGTCAACTGATTTTTCCAATAATTTCTTAGATGTCTCTTAATGGATGATCAAACAGTCAATCGGTTCCATCAACCGATTGAGACAATAGTGATTTTAACATTAAAACATGAAGAATGTTTGTCATATTAAATCATGTTTGTTCTCTAAATAATAGTCATTGATCCTTTAAATTAGATTTGAAATTCTTTTCAATAGTTGACTTGATTAAAATATAATTTAATACATGGATGATTGAATTAAATATGACTTTATTAAAATATATTTTAGAAATTAAGGGATAAAATATAATTAATATAGAGATTATATTTGTAAACCTAGAAAAATCAAGTAAGGACTTGATTGGGTTAATTTATAAAGTTATCCTGAGTTAATTTATAAAATTGTCCTGAATTAATAGGGTTATTATATGGATATTATTCAGGGGACAAATTGATATTTTACCAATTTATAGGGTTTTTCATATTCCCTATAAATAGTATGTTATTCCTCTTTTTTATTAAAATGATTGTCTATTAGACAAAAAAATTACGTAAGTCATAGGATAGAGAGCTAACACTCTAGGCATAGTAATCAATCTCTCCTAAATATGGATTTAGGAGATTTCTCACTAGTGGTTCGTGTGGATTGCCGTTGAAGGTTAGATAATTGGATGACTTGTGGTTTGTAATAACCCAGCCTTTAAAGAATTATTCAAAAATAAAGAAGATCAAATCTTTAGGTAATAAATCCCTAAATAACTCTAGATCTATCTAACAGGATCCTAGGAATTACCAAATAATTTTGTTTTATTGTTTCCGCTGTGTATATGATATTCGAGAATCCAATAGTTCATGCTCCTTTTATGAACTATAATAAATCATAATATCATCTATAAACACTAATAAAACCTTATCTAAGTAAGGTCAAAATACTCGATTCATCAGATCTCTAAACACCGTTGGTGCATTTGTCAATTCAAATGACATTACTAGGAACTCATAATGTCTATAACGAGTCCTAAATACAGTCTTTAACATATCCTGCTCCTTAATCCGTAACTCATAGTACCCCAATCTTAGGTCTATCTTTAAAAATATCATAGCTCCCTTGAGTTGATTAAACAAATCATCTATATACGGAAACAAATATTCATTCTTCATTGTCATTCTATTCAGTTGTCTATAGTTAATACAGGGTCTGAGGATCCATCCTTGTTTTTAACAAATAATATGAGAGCTCCTCAGGGAGAATAACTTGGGCGTATGAACCCATTGTCTATTAATTCTTGTAACTAAATTTTTAATTTAGCGAACTCTATATGTGCTATTTTATAAGGCATTGAGCTATAGAAGATGTACTACGAAGTACATTAATGGAAACTTCAACCTCCATCTCTTGAACCAATCCATATAACTCTTTCGAAAACACATCCGAAAACTCTCTTACTATGAGAAAATTACTCAATTCTACCCTATTGTTTTTAGAATCCATTATTTAAGAAAGGTATGTCGTACACCCTTTTCTCAATAAGTTTCTAGCTGTCATAGTCAAAATTATACTACTCAATACGACATTCCTTTCTCCCCTAGCATCCTTATACATGTAACCCACAAACACAACATCCCCTAAAGGTGTACTAATTATGAACCTATTTTTTTAGTCTAATTGGTTGTACTTTTAGTTTACCTTTATTTTTTCTTTCCACACTAGGATATGTAGCTCCAAGATCAATTAAACAATAAGCTTACTGAGAATCTAATAGTAATGTACTTTCTACAACATTCAATGTAGTTTTGATTTCTTCTTGGGTCATATGGAACACCATTCCCTAGGTTTTATCCACTTGAGCTCTAGGTCATCTTTTGTTACTACTAGCCCCTGATTGATCTGGCCTCTCAGACCTATCTATAGTAACAAATTGTTGTTGTCTTTACACTGGTTGTCTCAATCCTCGAACACACTCAGTTTTGTTGACCTTTGGGTCATATTAATATTTATATAGTTTAATGATAATTTTTTTTAAGAAACATTTCGGAGAAAACCAGGTATTTTAATACCGGATCCATATCTTATAATGTAAATATACAGCCTGATATTGTGCAAAATTGGTAGAAAAACATGCAAGAAAATCATAATTTTTTTTAATAACCCTTGGATTTTTTTTGGATTTTTTTGTTTTTTTTTAATTTTTAATTATTATTATTATTAAATTGGGCTAGGCCGAAACTGGTATAGCCCAACCCAGTCAGGTTGGGCCAACTGGCGACCCAATAGACCCTTCTTTTTTTCTTTTATTTTTGGGGTGGGTTGGACCTGGCTTAGCTTAGTGACCATGTTAATTAATTCTATTGTTGCATGCAAAATGAATTATGCATGCAACAACTGCAGCAACAGAGGGAAGAGAAAGGAAAACGAAGAAAGTAACCTGGCATGGAGGCTTTAGCTATGAGGAGGAGGTCTAGCTGGTGGCTGAGGAAGCGTTAGTGGAGGAAATGGTGGCCGACGTTAGCTGCTGGAGGAGGAAAAAAAAGAAGCTAGTAGAGGAGAGAGAGAGAGAAGCTAGTTGTGGTTGTCTTTGTCACCAACAAGATGGATTGGATGAGGAGGAGGTTGTGTGGTAGCTGTTCACGGTGGTTCTGGGGTTATGGTGGCTGAAGAGGCGAAAGAGAGAGAGAGAGAGAGAACTGACGGCGAAGAGAAGAAAAAAACTTGGGGGAGACTAGTTTTTTGTCAACTTTAGACCCTGATTTCTTCCCCCATGACCATGGAATCCACCCCTATTTATAAGGGGTGAAAAAGATATATTTTGTCTTTATGGTGCCAAATCTTGGCCCTTGATTTGACCCAGAAGGATCCCAATTGTTGACTCAAGGTTGTCATCATGGTCTTGAAGAGTTACTATAAAAAGAAGCTGGTCGGGTTGGCCACTTTGGAGTGGTGCCACAACTGTTATAACGTCAATCGATCAGAAATGAATGCACTGGAGTGTAGTCAGATGTCAGACCATCATTTACGTTCAAGTTTTGTCAAATTTAGTAGAGAGATGAAGCATTAGATGCCTTAGAAAAAAGGTCATCTAAGCAACATTTTCGTGTGAAATAAAGAAGAAGATAAACAATCGCTAGATGATGCGTTGTCTAGTCCTTTTTTTTTTGTTCTGTTTGATCAAACGACTCTGTTTTGGCTCTTAGGATTTTAATTTAGGGTTTTGGCTGGAGTTCAATTTGGTCCCCTGTCTTTTGATTGCTTTCAATTGCACTTTTAATTGACCCTAAACTTTCAATTTTATATAATTTTACCCCCGGTTAACTTCAATGTCAGCCTTGAATTTCAACTTCCTTTTCATTTTGGTCCTTGGTCTTGGATTTATGAAAATTGACCATTAAGCTTTAAATTCTCTTCAATTTCACCCCTGATTTCAATCAATTAGGTCCTTATAGTTCGGTGCCTATTGCAAAGTGGTCTTTGGCTATGAATTTATTCAATTTAGCTCTTAATTGGCCCCAAAAACTTTTATTTTCTTGCAATTTTACCCTTGATTTCAATCAATTGACTTGGTAAAAATTAAATTTGGTCTTCTAAAATTCCAATCTTCTCAATTAAGTCCAAATTGAGCTCTCAAACTTAAAATTTCACCAATAAAGCCCCTAATAAAATTAATTTGACCAATTTACAGTATAATTAAGTCCTTGCACCTAATTAAATCATTTAATTGGATCCACATTAATTTTTAAACATAATTAAACTTTAATTTGGCCAATGATTAAATCAAATTGACCTATTAAAAATCTAATTATATCTTTATGCTTAATTTTTATGCAGATTCATCCGATAATGATTTGATTTGATCTTGAATTTGCATTGTCTCTTTAGTTTTGGTAAAATAGGGTACAATTAGGCTCCCGATTCCATCCAAAATTACAGTTTGATTTTTTCTACATATGAAATCCTCCCATTTTGCTTTTGCCAAAATGTCAGCCCTCTTGCTATCATTATTTTATTTTTTGATTTTTATATTGGAAAGAAAAAAAAGAATTTAGGGAATAACCCAAAAATGGTTTATAACACACATCATTCTCTCTCTCTCCTCGAAAGGATTCGAACTCAAATCAAAACATGTGTCAAATAAAGTAAGATCAATAACATTAAAGGTATCAATAGCACCATACTCATTTGGAAGATCAATTTTGTTTGTGTTGTCATCGATCCTCTTTAAAATCTGAAATTGACCATCACCACGAGGTTGTAATTTTGATTTTCTTTGGTTAGGAAACCATTCCTTACGCATGTGCATCCAAACTCAATCACATAGTTGAAAAACAACTTGTCTATACCCCTTATTTGCTTTAGAATCGTACAGTCTGTTCGTTTTCTCTATTTGGAGTCGAACTCCTTTATGGAGTTGTCTCACCATCTTTGCCTTATTTCCACCATCTAAACTTGCCTTTTCTTCAATAGGTAAAGGAATTAAGTTCATAGGAGTTAGTGGATTAAACCTATAAACAATTACAAAAAGAGAAAAGTTAGTAGTCGAATGCACAATTCTATTATAAGCAAACTCAACAAAAGGGCAAACATTCTTCGCAACTTTTCAGATGAAATATGTCATCTTAGAAAACTTATCAACCACAACAAAAATAGAGTCTCTACCTTCCTTTGACCTAGGTAAACTTAAAACAAAGTTCATAGAAATATCTGCCCAAGGTTCAGTAGGTACAAGCAATTGTGTATATAGTCCATGCGGTTATACCCTAGATTTTGCCTTTCTACAAGCGATGCATTGTTCATAGATTCGTTGCACATCCTTTTTCATCCTTGGCCAATAAAAATGCTTATACAATACATTCAAATTTTTTACAACCCCAAAGTGACCTATTAAACCACCCCCATTTGTTTTACGAACAAGCAATTCACACAAGGAACTAGCAGAAACACACAATATATTCATGTGAATCCCGTGATCACATGGTTACGCAACTCACAATTAAGATTGAGATCTGATCCCAAAAAGTTAAAATAGGTCTGATAGGAGTGTGACACAATGAAAACCTATCCCAAAGCACCAATACTATTGGAATAAGGTCAAATGATGCCACTAAGTCAGTTAATCTTCGATAAGTCAGATTCAGTTCGTTCAAGAACTGAAGAATACAAGAATCACTCTCACACATTAAAACTAAAAAAATTCAAAAGTATTATTCATCAATACTTGTCAAAATTTAGGTTACATGAGTTTAAATAGTTCTTGAAAAATTAACCATAATGGATCTACCCTAGTGGACTGATTTGGCCCACTTATAAAACTAACCCAAAAACCATAAACTATAAGGCCCATATCCCTATCCAAACAGGTATTGGATCCTAGCTGAAAACAAAATATTAATTAAGCTCAAACAAGCCTTGGGTTGTAGCTTACAAAATAAAATAAAGCCCATAATATTAAATCTATGTTCTGCTGTGAGAAAAAAAAAGAATGAAAGAAAATATTACATAACTTATTCAAGGTTTATTTGTAGCCTTCTTTGCAGCCCAATAATCCTAGAAACTAAAGGAAAAGGTAGTCACCCATGTTGTTTCAAAGTTGTAGTAGGATTCTTTTATTTCTTTTAATGTGTTTTCTCCTCACCTAATAAGAAAATAAACAAATTAATAAATCCTAATACTTAAAGGAAATAATTAATGTTCTCATACATAATAAGAAGTGTAAAACTAATTAGGAATCCACAAAATACATGGAAACATCATAAACACAAGGCTGACTAAAATTTTGAAAAATTGGCAGCTTTGTTGCCGAAACCTCATAGCCCAAATAAGGTTGGATTGAGCCCCTCTTACACATGGATAAGATGTACTGAAGCCTCCTCTTAATACATCAATGGACCCTTCAAATTTTAATTAGTTGAAACCTTCAAAACCAATGCATTCAATGTCTCTTTCAATGCCTTTGTCTTGGACCGAGTCATTGGCCCATTTGGAAGATGTAATGGGTCCATACTCGTGTTTGTTATATATATATATATATATATATATCATAAAAAAGAGGAAGATTGTTGACCTTTGGGTCATATATTAATATTTATATATTTTGGTGATAATAATTAAATTAAAATGGACTAATGATATGCTTGGTTGAGATTAAGTTTAAATAGGTTTATATGAAGAACATCAACAAGCATGAAGAATTAAATGAAGAAATAAATCAACAAGTCCAAGATACAAAGCAAGTGAAGACTTCGTTCATAAGGATTTAATTTAGTGTTAATTTTGTAAATCTTTATATATTATTTGATAGCACAAATTAAAATGAAGTCATACACTTCATATTGCATGCATTATAGAATTGATATGCATTTAGTCAGTTCAAGATTCATTAGGTTTAAAATTGTCAAATTTGGGTTTTAAGTTGAATTAGTCGACCGCTTGTTCATCAGGGATGAACACCTAGAATCTGCAGGAACCAATCAACTGATTGTCCTGACAAATATGAACCGGTCGACCGTTTCATTTGTCAAACGAATAGTAACGGTTATAAAACGACTAGTATTTACTAGAAACATATATATAGGTTGTCTAATTGAAGAAACACACATACACGCAAACAAAATATATTTTAAGAGCAAAAACAACTTCAAATTATCAATCCTAAATCATTCTCATATTTGTGCATTAAAACCTTCATATTTTTGTATAAGAGTATAAATTCTTACACTAACTACAATTAAACATCTTCATACTTTCTAAGTGCTATTAAGTGAGCTATAGAGATAAAAGCTTCAATTATATTATCTACACTTTGAAAGAGTATAGATGTAGGCTTGTCAAACCACGTTAAAAACTAAGTTTCTAATTTTTATCTCTATACTGTTTACTTTAAGCACTTTAATTTTATTGTTGGTTAATTATGTTTATTGTGTTTAATTGAGTTAATTGCAATATTTGTTATTATTAGTGGAACACCTAATTCACTCCCTAGGTGTTTTTATTGTCTTAATCCTAGAACAAATTCTTTAAAGGCAATCCTTCTTGAAATATTCCTACCTCATATAATAATAACATCTACAACTTAATTACGACACTCCTACCACCTATATCCCTCCTGTCTACAAATATAGCACCGGCCTTGTAATGCAGAACATTCTCCTATATGCCTCAGCTTGCACCAGACATTGTGAGGATAAGTAATAGTCTTTTGTTTTAAAGCCCATCCAACAAAACTACCTTTAGGGTTCGATTGTCTTCCAGATGACCTTTCACCTATATTCTGCAAAAACCCAACTACTGACCTTTCTTGTCCAACATCTCCTCTCTCTTTTTTAGCTGACTAAATTGTCCCCTTTTACCCTTCTTAGAAAAAAGGAGTTCTACCTGAAGAGAAGTCAATATTTTTTCTTTTACCAAACCTAAATTGGTATTGCCAGCCCTCAATAAGACATGCCTCTAGGACCTGAATTGCTTCTATTAGTTCTCTCACCGTCTTAAATTATAATACAATCAGCCTTTATTTCAAATCTTATTGTAATCCATCATGCAACCTCTTAATCATATACTGCTCAATGGTAATATAATGTGAGGCAAACATAGAGAGGTCACAAAATCTCCTCTCATAATCAAACACCGACAGATCATCTTGTTGCACAGCTAGAAACTCTTACTTTTTCATCTTGTGGTGATATCTAGGATAAAACTGATTCTCAAACTCTACTCTAAAATCATTTCATACCTATAACTTTACGACTCTCCTTGATTGTACAATCTCCTACCAAGACTATGCTTTGTTTGATAATAGCCGGGTGATACAATCTACCCGTAAATCCTCTAGCACTTTGATCTAAATCAAGGTCTTCTCCACTTTCCTAACCCATCTCCCAACAATCTTTGTATCTTATTCCCTTAAGAAAGGCTAAAAAATCATCTCCCTTATACTCTTCATAATTCGTACTAAGGCAACCACATTGTTTGTGGGTGTCGTGACTATTGGAGCTGCTGACACTACTTGGGCTATTGGGGCCAATACATTATTTTTCGTATCAACTATTATCTTCACCAATTGTGCTACAAAATCAGGGTCAATAAACGGTGTGGGGGGTCCTGCAAATGCTACTAGTAGAGGCGTGGTTATCTATCCTTGATGACTTAACCTTTTCAGCTATGACACTCCAGCCTGTTTTGAAGTGATGTCATCTCGGAGTCCAAATGACTCCCCTTGCGTCGACTAAATAGATGTTGATGGCATATGAGAAGCAATATCTGCTAGGGGATCCTCCCCCTGAACCTCATTAGAATCTACACATTGAACCCTCTTCCGTATTGGAAAAGGGATCTATCCTCATACCATACCTCGTGCAAACCATTCTGAAATAGTTCAACATGTATCAATTTCCATTACAAACCTTGAACCTAAACTTGGGTTCTGATACCAACTGTAACAAACCCAACTATTCAATACAATTTTCACATGCTTTCCTTTTTTATAATTTAAAAAACGATGTAGTGTTTTTTTATATGACCATTTGTTGTTAGTTTAACAATTGGCTGAATTAACTGGGTCTAACAATTTGGTCGACTGGTTTCTCCAGTAATTTCTCAGATATCTCTTACTGGACGATCAAACAGTCAACCAGTTCTACCAACTAATTGAGATGATAGTGATTTTAACTTTTCATTCCATCAAGCAGTTGACTAGATCAATTAGTGAACCTAATCGGTTAACCGAACGGAGCAGAATCATATATTTTTATCATTTTCCTTTTTGTTCCTTTATTAACTTTTAGCGTGACATTTATTTTTCATGAATTGGCAACATTTATACGGAATCATCGACAAAGATTTCTCTATTTTTGAATTATACCAAGTTACCATTAACTTCTCTCATATTACAATTCATATCACAATCATAGTCTAACCATCCAGGACTTTATCTCATATCATTGTATTAGTGAAATAGGAAATATCTAATCCCAAAATCAAACACATCATATTTCGTAACTCAATTTCACAAATACTGAACAAATACAATACATAGACAAATTCATAGGGAAACGTTATAAATTGAGTTCATACATTCTAAATCCCAATGTACTAAAAAGAAGTCATGATATTATAAAATCTTAAAAAGAAATTCTTAACTAAAGTGATACAAATATCATAAATCTTGATATTATTTACATACCCAAATTTATATTACAAAAGGATTGATATTTCAAAATTACATCTTCATTTGTTAACAAAAGGAATTCTCAACATCTATCATGCTGCTGCACAAGGTTGCAAAGTACGTAAAATTGATTTAACATTATGTGTAATTAACACCATATAACAGACATACAAAAAATAAAACAACTCTCATACTATGTTATAGGCTTAAATTATCTTTTAATCAACTTGATGGTCTTATTGAATCATCTTACTAGGTCATATTTTTTGGTCATTCTCGAACCGATGCCACTAGCCCATTTCCAGGCATAATCCCAATTACTAGTTAACTAATTTAACCGCCCAATTACAAAGCACTAGTCCCATCACTGGATAACTAGTTGCACTATCTATTTCTGGGCACTTGCTCCATTAGAGGATAACTAGTTCCATTACCCCTTACTAGACACTTTCTCCATTACAGAATAGCTAGTTTCACTATCCATTTTCAGACATTAGCTCCATTACATAATAGCTAGTTCCACTAACATCAACACACACACACACACACACACACATAGCTAGTTCCACTTGCATCAACACACACACGCGCGCGCGCACACAGAGAGAGAGAGAGAGAGAGAGAGAGAGAGAGAGAGAGAGAGAAACAACATTTATGAAAAACATAGTTACTTGATTCAACATAACAGTATCAAGGTGTTAAGCACCTACCTAGGCCTTGTGCTCGTGATGCTATCCCCTGTTGTTGTCCTAAATTGTCAGTCTCTCTTGTTCCAACAAGAAACATTATCATAAATACTTCAACTATAATTGAAATTCATTTTCAATTCTCATTAAATCCAAATTTTTCACTTTAATAACAAGGAAATCTTGAAATTTCCTACACCCATGTATCTTCTATAACCATAGTTATCTTTAAAAATTTATTCCACTTAATTCTTAAATCTATATGAAATTTAATTTCATATCGAACAATTAATCTCGAGTATGTGTGTGTGTGTGTGTGTGTATGTGTGTGTGTATTCCACTAAGAACCCTAATTTGATTTTGCGAGGATTTTGATCAAAGTCAACTAACCTTTATTCAAATTGGTATGGATGGGTTCTAAACATTTTACCTAGTAATAATATGAACTTCAAAAGCTACTCTGTTGAATTTTTTCCAAGCTTTTTCCTTCCTCCTTTTATTTCTTTACCTTTTCTCTCTAAATTCACTTCCCCTCTCTTTAATCTCTAGTGTTTAAGTGTTTCCCTCACTTATGAGTCTAATTATCTCAAACATTATGAGTGAATAATAAAACATTTATTTTTATATGATTTTAAAAAAAAATAATTTTGAAATGGTTTTGGAATGTCAGTCCATAAAGATCTTTTTAATTTGGATAAAACCTCAATGGGTTTTATAAACAAGTTATATAACCCAACTAGTTAGGTGCCCGCGCTACGCCGCGGGCTCACCTTTTATTTTCACAAAAAATATGATAAAAATTTATAATACAAATAATAATATTTTTTAATATTAATAATAATATTTTTTTCAAATTTACTAATTATTTTATTAATAATATTAATTATAATAAAAATAATAATATTTATAACACAAATGATAATATTTTTAATATTAATACTTTCAATTATAATAAAAATAATAATATTTATAACACAAATAAAACTATTTTTCATATTAATACTTTCAATTATAATAAAAATAATTATATTTAAAATAAAAATAATTATATTTATAAACTTAAGACCCAAGAACCTTGGGTCCTGATGAAGGACCCAAGAGAATTGGGTCTTAAGGCAGTACCCGTTACCTTTGGGTCCTGGCGCAGGACCAAAACGAATTAGGTCTTGATGCAGGATTTATTTGAATTGTAAAAGTATAAATTATTATTTTTATTATCATTATTATCATTAATAAATTTGAAATAAAATATTATTACCACAAAAAAAAACCATATATTTGATTTGAAGGATAAAATTATTATTATTATTATTATTATTATTATTATTATTATTATTATTTGTGCTATAAATATTATTATTTTTATTATAATTGAAGGTGTTAATATTAAAAAATAGTATTATTTGTGTTATAAATATTAATATTTCTATTA
>Ga0307514_10004894_pt1 | contig 12172 bp, 11 predicted proteins | sample 16_EM_MG_FD_203088 | JGI IMG/M metagenome (GOLD analysis project Ga0307514, IMG submission 203088) | Populus trichocarpa ectomycorrhiza microbial communities from riparian zone in the Pacific Northwest, United States - 16_EM | ecosystem: Host-associated > Plants > Roots > Unclassified | place...
GAGAATTTTCCTCGATGGAGTCAAGGTATTTTGTCACCTTTACTAGAAATGCTGAAGCGAAAGTAACGAATACACTCTGAGCTTCGGGTCCATGCCGCCAATAATGTACTAATAGCAATGCATTCAACCAAAAGAAACAAAATATTAGAAAAAATAACAAACCTTGACTTGGCTGAGAAATATCGACAGCATGAACAACATCAGAGGCGGCCTGCAGACACTACGCGCACATACAACTATCAGAACATGATTAGTCACTGAACTTTTAGTACTCACACGTTTCAAGAACGGATTCTCGTCCTTCCCATCACTTTTCCCAAACGCATGCTGGAAGCCATACGACAAAGCAATCAACCGCGAATAACTATAGGCAAGCCTCAACAACCCTATACGAAATGAATTCTGTGGATCGTTCAAGTCCGTGTTTTCAGCCAGCGTCTTCATCCATTTCTCGCCCAACGCCTTGATCTCGTCATCCGTTTCCGTTGCAATCGCCTCAAAATCAACTTCCTTATTCAGGCCCGTGGGATGCTCTGGATTGCCATTGATCTTGGCAATGAAATTAGCCATCACTTTCAGCTCAGAGTTGTACGCGGAGAGGTGGATGTCGAAGTTTTGTAGGTTATACGGCGAGCTGCGCCACCAGTTCTCTGCGTGGTTCGCAGTGTAGTCTTTCGGGTTGATGATGGGTGGTTTGCCGTACTGTGACCCGGTAGAACGGTCGAGATTGAAGCAATTGATCCACAGGCGCGTCCGGTTGAGCATCTCGCGGGCGTGATTCTCGTTGCGTGGTTTTGCGGTTGTGGGCAGGTGTAGGTTGAGATCTGTCGCTGTTCTGGGCAAAGGGGGAAGACATATCAAACCAAGGACAATGTCTCAATGTGTACTACGTACCGAATGGCGAGCCCAAGATACAACCAACCCCGATGATCTTCCCATTTCCGCGAAGGAACGGGATAGAGACTGAGAAGGATGTAGGCAAAGCACATCTCCACGTTCTTTGCTCCACTGATAAGGGCCTTACCAGCAGCTGCCTGGGCATAATGAATTGTTTGACTATACAGTGCCGGACGATCGGTATAAAATCGTGAAGAGATGGCACAAACTTTGAAGCAAAATTAGAATTACAGATACAATTTGGAGCAGACAGAAATACTCACTGACGGTAAACAGAAATGGACTACGGAGGAGCGTTCTCGAAGCTGTATACAGAATAGGGTCCAAAAGAGAAACTGAGAGATTGATGTTATCAAAATATATCTTGAAAAGCTTTTCGGCTTCCTGAGGGGTGATGATTCCTAGAGAAATAATAGCAGGCCATTCTTGCTGTGAAATCTCCAGCCTCTGACCCAGAGCATTCGGAGCAGACGCTTCGCAATGATGTAAGCACTGGAGAAGCCAGCAACTTGAAGAACAGACACCTACTGGCGGCGAAGAAATCCTCATTCGCGATTCCCGTTCCCTTATCACCCTCTTCCTTTGGTTCTGCACTGTTTTCCCTGCTCTTTGTCTTTTTCAGCTGTAGATTCGCAAAGAGTCCAAATGGTGCGGCTTCAACAGGCAGATTTGCTGGCTTCGAACTCTCACTCGGAATTCTCCTCCGCACAGGCATGTTTCCCGTACCGAGACCCGTACTGAACGACTCGTCTCGTACGCTTCCGGCAGAACCAAGAGCGTGCCCCATTTCCTGATCTCCACCATCACTCACTGGTAAATCAATGACGACCTCGTACTTGTCATCATACAAATCTTCTTCAACGTCAACGAAATCGTCCTCTCTGCTCGACTCGGACTCTCCATCTTCGATAAGGTAACTCTGCGGCAACGCAGCACCTCCAAGTCCAATGAAGGCCCCGAATTCTTGCAAACTTTCCTTTGCTTTGGCAAGCCAATCCGCCACAGCTTGATTCGATTCCGCGTTTGGGTGAGAATGGGTAGACGGAGGACTCGATGACCCTTCTTCTTTGAATATAGGATCACTGAATAATGACGAAGTCGTTGTAGAGGGCGATAGATTGACGGCTTTAATTCTGTCTTCCATGTGATCGGGCAACCTTTGATCCCGCTTTGTTGCCCTTTCGAGTTCCCGCATCAACCTATCTATCTCCTTTGCTTGTGATTGAATCTGATTAAGCAAGTGTTCTCGTTTGCTAAGAAGAACACGGGTTGAGTTTCAGTATATCGTATGATAAAGGATATTTGCAAGACTTACGGAGGAGCCTTTCTAATTTTCTTCCCCGGGATGACGCAAATATAGCCGCCATGAAAGCAACGCTTGCAAGGTTCCGTTTCCGTCTTTGCCTCACACTTGACCTTCAAACCCTTACAACGAGCGCAAGCACGCGCACTGCGCCATGGTAAGCAAGGAGAAAAGTGGACGGTGGCGAAAAATAGCGTACAGTTTTGACTTGCCATCTTTGTGGTCCGCTGCACCACCCGACTCCATCTCTGGACCTTCATCCGCGTGGGGGTCGCTCCTAGGTCTTTTATTTGGAAGTCCGGGCGATGGATTTGTGTCGTTCGTATTGAAAGGTGATGCATCTTGGTGCAAGGTCTGCAATAAGGAATTTTGAACATGGCCAGATGATGTAGATGGAAAGCTTGGCATTAGATTCGTAAGGCGGGTAGTACTGTTGGCGAAGTTGAACGTGTTGGAGGCGTTTTGATAATCATTAGATATACTCCCTATCGCAATACTTGGATGCGTACGATGATTTTGCTGAGTAGAATAGGTGCCATGGTCCAAGGCAGACATATTTGTTTGAGTAGTGGCGGGTAGAGATTGCTGGTATTGGTTCGGGGTCATTCGAAAGGCACCCTGCAACGCAGACGACGAAGAAGTTGGATTGAGAGATAACTGCTGCTGATGATAGGAATAGGCGTCTTGAGAGTATCCTGACGTGAGCTGCGGTTGCTGCTGATACTGCTGGGCATCCTGGTCGGCAGACAGATCAAATTCGTCCTCAAGTGTGGAGGGATAGTTAGGCCAGGGTTGACCGTATGTGTTGGCCATGACAGACAGTGGCTAAAGGTGATGCTGACAGAGACTGGGTAAACCGACCTTTGCCTGTGTTTGTGCGCAAATGCTTAAATGCCCTTTCAGGAACCGCCAAGTGAAAGGCTCTGGGCGCACGCATTCTTTTGTACTCATTTCCCCCCCGTAATTGGCCTAGAGAACTATTATCTATATAATGTCTATTGCGGTGAGCGGCCATCCTTTACAGTTCTTGTTGTCAGAACGAGGTCTGTAACTTTCTTATCACCATTTTGGGCAGTTGTTGCCGAACGCGTACTATGTTCTTGGCTTTCCTTCCGCTGATGCAGTGTCCCCAAGCCAAATCATGTTATATATAGACTCGAATACATGTACATGTGCGTTGTGTAGTGGCGAATATTTTAAATTCGCGCCGACAGGCACGGCGCCCAGACTTTTGCGTTAATGGTCCCGAGTCCAAACGAGTACTTTGAAAAATTACAATCCAGCGCTTGAATTAGTTCCAACACATTACATCGAAATTGAATTGAAAAACAGTAACAAAGGTATATGATATGAATATGAAGGGGATATTCAAGAGCACAAAGCGGTACGAAAACAATAGAATATCCGAAAGAGAAGCGCCGTGCGGTGCGGAAGTGAGCCAACATCTACGGAACTGAGGCATCAATAAGTAAAAAAGTGGAGGGAACTATCTAGCTTCAGGACTGAGGAGGAACGTGGAGGGGATTCGGCATGAGTGCAATGCAGATGAAACGAGAATGAACGTGCAGAATGTTTGAGCGCAGAGTATAATTTAGACAATAAGACGACGAAAACAAAAACGAAAGAAAAAGATAGGTCACATGGAACTGGAAGAAAACAAGAATCAGCACGCAATGCTCCAATGGAAGCTCTTCTGCTTGGCCAAGCAAAATGTAACGTTAAGCAAGAAGATAGCTAAATTCTAGGTGGGGCCGTGGGGCTCCTTAGATTGAGCGCTTTTCCCGGTGAAGTCGGCGGCAGAGGGAAGTCATCAGCCACATCCGAAACGAACATGGATGACGTTCCCGAGAGGATTGAAGTCTGCAAAGATGTAATCCGCATCTGATTGCGTATCTCATCTTCTGGTAAATCCAGCGCATCGACGAGCGACTTCAAAGCCCGATCTTTCTCCTCTTTGTCCATCGAGGACGTTGAAAAGGACGCTTCATGTGAAACAAAGCCCGGCGGATGAGGCAATTCGTTGGCATACATGTCTGCGAATGGGTTCGCGCTGACAGCGGCTGTATGTTGCATACGCTCCTTGCCTTTACTGTTGACCGTTCCTTGAGCGGCAGTAGCATTAGAATTGGCACGCGAACGGGAATGTGACCTAGACCTCGTGGTGCCCGTCGAATCGGACCGCTGGCGCCGAGGCTCATAATCCTTTGCAGTAAAAAAAGGGTTATGGTAGTTTTTCCTCTGTTCTTCCTCGTCTTCAAAGGGATTCACAATTTCAGCAGCCTGCCCCTCCGAGTAATCAACCACTTCGGCAGATTCCCATTTGTGCAAGTGGGATATTGTTGGAGGTGGTGTGGGAATGGCAATATTCCTCATGAGAGACATGTGCTTCGATTCGGCCCAAGACAGCTGTCCACTTTCTGTATTTTTGAGCAAAGGTTGAGGTTCTGAGTTGTTCAATTTTAATGTAGCAGCGAGGTTGGGATCAAACTCGGCATAAGAGGAAGGAAAACTGAACTCGGCGCCATCCGTTGATTTATGGGTGTACGCCGTACGCATACTCGGGGTTTTCTTGAACATCGCTCCCATAGGCGTTACATCGGGTGAACCGGTGTCTTTCGACTCCTTGGTTTGGTAGGAGCCTTCCCACTTATCTTCGTCGCCGTCGTTAAGCTTATTCCATGCCTCCAACCGAGATCGTCGCCTGTGTTCATTGCCTTGAAGATTACGACGATTCGAATATCCACGTGACTTTACGGTTTGCTCGAGCGATTGAGAATAGCGTCTATAGAGGTAGACACTGAAGATAATGAGAGCGGTGGCACCGATAAAGGCGCCTACGCAAGTAGCAACAACGGTGCTCACTGCTATAGGCTTTGTGCTCGATGCAGCAACGGTAGACGGATCTAGGTCTGATCCAGTTGTACTACTCACTGAAACAGAGGAGGATGTCGTTGTAGGGAAAAAGTTAGATGTTCTCGAGAAGGCCAGAGGAGGTGCAGACACACTGCCTGCGCCGGCGCTCGAATCCAGGGCGAGACTGCTGGCGGAAATTAGCCCAGTACTTTGAGCAGTAATGGCAGCGTTTGCAAGGCCTGTAGCCGACGGTGCACTAACTGGGTCATCTTGTCTCCTGCCATGACTCACGCGCCGTCGAATCATTACGTTGGGGGGGGGGAAGGGTGTATAGGGAAAGAAACTTTAAAGAGCGGAAAATAGGCCTAACAGAAGAGGCGACTGAAAATCCATCAGACATTCAGCGTAGATAGGAAGAAATTCACAAACGTACTACTCTAGACGTGCATTGAGTATGCATGCATGAGCTTGTAAAATAAAAGTACCGGTTGCCGTTTGGATTGTCAAATCGCCAACGTGTGACTTCTGATGTGACTTGTTTCTTCTCGTGTCACTTGGCGTGACACCTGTAGACTAGGACTACTTTCTTGACAACTCTGTTTATGCTTTCCTGCTAGAAAGTCTCCCTTGAATCAAAGCCCAGTGAGCTCAATCTGACGGAAATTCAATCCAAATTCATCTATAGTCTTTTGACTTTGTCACATTTACAGTTCTTATCGTTGTTGGTTTCTGCACAACGCGTTTGGCGGCGTTGCATTATGCACCTAGGAGATGCTTACTGATTGGACCACCTCAGGCCCCACGGACAGCTGGGCGGTGAGAGTCGGCCCCAGTCTCCATCTAAGGTATGCAATTTGATTATCAATCGCATCATTCAATGAAAACTTTCAAACGAGACCACTTCAGCGCTCTCGCTGCGCTCGACCATCATTTTTTGTAACTCCACCTACCATTGACTTCTGAAAGGGCGTCCCGGATCACCCCATCTATATTGAATCTCCTAAAGTTGCGCTGGCCTTTAATTGGACTCTTTGCCATGGATGCATTGTCTGCATTGTCTGAATATCACGATGGACACACACATAATGATTTCTTCTCTGATACGTTCGCCCATCCGACGATGACGGCAGGAAGCAGGGGGCCACTTTACCGGAGTCCTCAATATAATTCTTGCCTCGTTACTGGACGACCTGTCAATATATATATATATATATATATATATATTGTATACGACATGGCTTCTTCTATATCTTTTCCTTCTCGATGCTGTGCAAACGTTGAATAACGACAATGAGCTAGACCGGTGACCGCTGCCTCCAGATGATGATGAAAGGAATTTTGATTGAACAGTTGGCCCAAACTAAGCCTCATTCTACATTAAATGTCGCTTTCGACTCGTACATAGAATAGTGAATTGGTTGTCTAATTTCACCCCATCACAACAAGTGGAAGTGGATTACCAAATATGGCATGTTGAGTCTTTTTGGGTTGACATCCATCGCCGAGTCGCCTTTTGTCTTATTCTGAGGTTGGTCATTATGAAAAGAGACCCTCAGCACTGAGCAGCCCTCAACAATTGAACTTTCTGCCCCTCGGGTGATACCGCTCCGTTTCTGATGCTGGAGCATCAGCACCCACGCTGGTTGCTATGAGGTTCAAATATAGACATAAGGTATAGGTTTAGTAAGGAGTAGTCTGTCAACATCCAGCCATGTCTTTTGCACCACTCCAGTGATATCTTTTCTTATCTGGCGAGTTGTCCTGTTACCACTTTTCACTTGTTCGAAACTTTCTTTCGACCCGTCACTCATTTGCCCCCTCCACGCTCCTTTCTCTTCCAGCAGGGAAGACCAAACGATCACATTCTAGAAACTATCGTATTCAAGTCTCACGGTTATGCCTGCCATTCTACCTAGAGCACAGGATGGATCCTACACTATCACAAATCCTGTTTACATCGCTGGAGTCTGTCTTATTGGCATTGTTGCGTTGGGAGTGGGGATTTGGCTTGTACGAAGATATTACCAAAAGCGCCGTGCTGCGAAAATGGACCTAGGGTTCTTGTCAGTCAAGGGGCTCTTCCCAGAGCATCCAACTTCGGAGGAAACTGCAACTGAGTGCGTTCCGTATTTTTTTAGAAAAATGTTCAACTTTGTTGACGTCTTTATATCAGGCAAAAAACGCCTGCTCAAAGGGGCGGCTTCTCAAGGAACAACCTGGATCCAACGATTCCTATGCCCGAAAAGACCCTCCCGCGACCTCTTGGAGCGACTCGACAAGAGATCATTGAATACCACCGTCGATCAGGGCTCCTGCCCCGGTCCTTCTCACCTAAACCGTTTTCTTTCGCTCTCTCTGCCTCGTCTCCTGGTTCGCCAGACTCGAGGCCAAGCTCTAAAATACGCCTGTCGGTGGCTAGTTTCGCAAGCGGCTCACCGGGTAGGTACTCCGTCATCTCCACCTTGTCCACTACACCCTCGGTTCAATCGACCAACGGGACTGCGAGGAAAGTCAAACAACTGTTTGAGCCTGTTTTGCCAGACGAACTCCTCCTTACGTCGATTGGGGAACAGCTTAGGGTTGTACAGTCATTCGACGACGGCTGGTGTGTGGTCGGGAGGAAAAATGGTTTGGTCCTGCAGACAGCCAAATCATTGTTCAAGTCACCACCTTTACCCGAAAATGATGTAGAATTGGGCGTTGTTCCTGCTTGGTGTTTTATTAAACCGATGAATGGCGTCAGGGTAGAAAGGCCTGTGAGGAGCAGCAGTTTGGGCATTACCGTGAACATGGAAAGGCCGACGGCAAGAGATGACCTCGTGTCATGGTCAAACTTTTAATTTCAAGACCACCCTTTGGCCTGCAAACAGGATAAGGCATCCGGCTTTTTTAATGACGTTCTGTCGTCTCTTTTTCCTTCAAGCTCTATCCACCGCCACCACCTTTGTTGTTACTCGTTGTTTCTTCTTACGACCAGGGTCATCTTTCTCTTCATGCACGAGATGGATGGGTGTTTTGACTGTGAACTCATCCAGACCCCTGCAAAATATGGCCAGCGGCCTTTCTCGTTTTCCAACCTTTCTTATCTGTCGTGTAGAACATGATGTCAGAGCAGGTCCAGCTTGTGGCGATTATTTTTGTTAATTTTATACTCCATATGCTGACAATGTTTATCTGCTGTATCGTTATCCTTTGAAACAAACACGCTCCTTTTGTCGCCACTGCTTTAACTACCAGCCGCCCCCTTGCCTCGCCCCACTGACGACTCAGGCTCGGAGGACATTGAAACACTCCACATCTCTCTCTAACCATACCGTCTCGACACATTTGTCCCTCCCACTCGCATACCTGTCTAGCCATGGCATTTCAAATTGATACCAGTTCAGATTCAGACCTTTCTTATCTGGACCTGGATCAAAGGAAGAGATGCAAAGACGCCGATCCTAATAACGGCCGTTGTCTGCTCGAAAATCAGATTGAATCTATAGAATATTGTCATTGCATTCCGAGATTTTACCGGCAAAGTATGTGTTCATAAGCCGCGAGTATTTATTCTGAAACTAAAACCATATTCTAGCTCGATAGCCTCGAATGGGCTTGGGGCATGAAACGTGGCAGTCTGAATCTGAATTCGCATTACAATATCATTTTCAGTAGGTGCTTTTATTACATCAGTTCATGATCAGTTATCGGTTTAACGCCTTGAATAGTCGGCTCCAGACTCCACTCCTTATTTGATAGTTTTGCGTGGTTACTGTTGCCAGAGGACTCCATTGTTAGGCAATACCATGATTCCTTGTTTCGTATTGGTCACCAACACCATGCACATAGAAAGCTTTTCCCTAGCATTGCAGTAAGTGTTCTTATCATGACCAGATTCTGAGTTTCTAAAGTAATCTCAGAATAAACAATTCACATATCGATTCGTGCCTCTGCGCGTGATATTGATGCCAATTGTCCGCCAAACTAGAGTTCTATTCACAAATGATGGAAACTCGAGTGCTGATTTCACCATTTATACGTATCCATTCAATGGATTCCCATTACTCAAGAGCCATCTTCACCCAAAATTTGCCATTTTTGAGGCTGGGCGAAGATTGGAATTTCTGGAACCAACCGTTTTTAAAAGTCTCCTCGTCAAATTTCCCTCCTTGGCACTGATAGGGGAGTTGTATGGAGCATGGTCCCGAAAGCCTCCAGCAGAATGGAAGACAGATATATCATTCTATGATCCAGATGACACCGACGATGGCAATGGCAATGGTGACCCCGACTATGACAGTGATCAAACAAGTATTGGGCGGCACTTTTGGAGGAAACACCCTGCCCAAAGTTCACTGACACCACAGACCAAACGCCAGCGCCGAAACCCACAGCCCCGTCGACGGGAAAGGTTAGTACAAAGGTACTGACAATGGCCAATTATAATCAGCAATCAATCGGAAAAACGACCTGAACCGCCAACTGCATCTACGACTGGTCACTCACTTGTGTCTAGGCTGAACTTGAAACAGTCAATTATACACTCAATTTAATCGCACATCCTCCATCTGTTATCATTCTTCTGCCTCCATGTCAATGGGACAAAGAAGCCGCTCTAGGTTTAAACCTTTGTTTTTTGTAATAACAGCCAGCACTGAAGATCGAAACCCCTTGCCCTACAAAATATTCTATCATACAAAATGAAATTCTGTTGTGTACATGTTGTGTACGTGTTGCAGGGTCATGACAATTTTAATCTATCAGCTAAACCTTTATTTAAAGAGTACATGTTGAAACCTTTCGTTACGACTATTCCATCAACCAGGATACCTTGTACGAGACTCTTCTTCTCTTCACTGCCTTTGTATTACATACAGCAATTTGGAATCAGCCGATAGTGGGGCATCGTGTTCCGACATGGTCGGAGGTGAGCGCAGCATATTTTCCCAGCACAAGTGCGCGCGAAAGACTTTCCAACAGAAGCTCTACACTGTTGAAGAAGTCGCAAATGTGGGTGAATGCATATGTTCCGTTGAACGCGGAAACACTCACTTCCACAACTTCTGTTGACGATCTGGCGAGCCACGATTTACCAGAAAACACGTTTTGATGACATGCCGAAGGGCGTTTATAATTTCTTTGCAGTGGATTACCTCTCCAAGTTCACGTCTGTGTATCCCGGAGGGTTCGTGTTTCTAGACAAGGAAGTCAGTAAGGAGTGAATATTTACTCCTACAAAACCAATGCCAGCAGGATTTCTCTTGGGGTGATACAATGAAAACTTTTTATGAAGTCTTCGAAAAGACACTAGTCTTTGCCTTGGCGTTCTCTGATTTATCTCGTAAAATTCCATATTCTAAACCCAGTGGGTTTACACATTCTGTATTGTACGGAAGTGAGTTGATTTCGCACTTGACTTGTTGTATTTCTCCTTTGAATATATTCCTCAGAACCACCGGCGAATTTTAAAAGGCGATTCGGGGTTTCCTCAGGCTGGTGCTCAGATGCACGAGGTAGATGGGAATTCACCGTGTCCGTGTTTGAAGGAAGAATATTATTTCGCGTATGGAACTTGGGAAACAATCGAAAGGCTGGGCGCTATTAGATGGCATGAGTAAAGACTGAAGAGGTATTTCTTCGATTTCAATCAATTTCACGAAGTATTTTTTATGGCGAGGATGGGGACACATACATGCTCGTGGATATTCTGATGGTTCTGGCGGGTGTATGCTGGATTAACTATCTTTTTAAGTTCAAACCAGGACCTAAACTTCAGGGACAAAGAGGAGGCATCTGCGGTAAGTTGTTGTTAAGATTAAATCTTCAGCCAAGGAGGTTGGACTCTGAATGGGAATGTGCGTTGCTTTATTCTTATCTATCCGACGACACTCAAAAATACGCTAGGAAAGTAAGCTGACAACTTCATTTGCGCTTGTGAGCACAAAATTATGCATCTGGCTCGTAGAAGTCAGTCACAAATGGTGCTCTTGCCGACAACTTTGCTGTGGCATGTCGCAACAAGGCGACTGGAGACATCGTGATTTTTTTTTGGGGGGGGATCTATGTCTACGAGGCTCATGCATTACTGCTGCAGGCACAGCGTATATTACCTTTGACCTTGACAAGGTCTTCGTTCCCGACGAGTTTGTCGTCGCAAAGTGTGACTTGTGTGTCATCTCGAGCAATTTATGATTTCAATCGTGAAGAGTGCGTTTCTTCCCCAGCTTCGCTTCATTTTAATGACAATGGATCTAGGTGGATTATAGCTATTGTCATCTGTCGCCTGGCAGCGAGTGATTCTAGAAGAGTGCTTAAAATTTTCCAACTTGATGGAACGTACGCTGATAGTGCTATAGATGATGAGTCAAAGGGTAGTGTTTGGGAAACCACGGTCGTCACAACCTGTTGCGCGGTCGAAACTTGCGGTTATGATTGCTCGCTGTCAGGTTTGGTTACTCAGCAAGCGAAAGAATCAGCAGAGTGCGTGTTGTATCTATGTATAAGAATTGTGGGACCTACTAGTAGTCAAATTGCTTTTTCACACCACTCGGGTTGCCCAGGATACCGCACGAGACGCAGTGCAGATGGGCACGTTCAAGGGCTGCCCCCTTAGATTTTTGGAGGACCGTAGAGACTAAATTTATGGGAACATGTGGGCAAACATCGTGCTTGGAATGACTTCCGACATGATTTTAAATTTAGATCCTTAGTTTCACCGCACTTCTGCTTCCAACTTCTATTCCCCTGGATATGTTTACGGTTGACCTGGGGGCTCAGGTCTATGAGTCACCAAGTCGGATCAAGATGGCCCATGATGGGGTCCTCAGTAACATCGTTGTAACGCTTCATCATGGGCAAAATGTATCATATATATAAAATCAGACAAATAATAAATACATCAGGAAAGTATATTGTAGAACCAATGCCGAACACGAAACGCCCTCACATCAGGTACATTCTCAGGCTCCTACAGGCTCCTAAAACCAGCCTCTCGTATCGAGAGGATCGCAATATGTATACATGATTGGTTGTGATGAGATCAATGTACAAATAAACAAATGTTGGGGCTCAACCTCTCGATAGAGGGGCTGGCAAAACTTAGACTCACGTGATTTTATGCGTCAGCAACTTGGGCAC
>Ga0307514_10004895_pt1 | contig 12172 bp, 16 predicted proteins | sample 16_EM_MG_FD_203088 | JGI IMG/M metagenome (GOLD analysis project Ga0307514, IMG submission 203088) | Populus trichocarpa ectomycorrhiza microbial communities from riparian zone in the Pacific Northwest, United States - 16_EM | ecosystem: Host-associated > Plants > Roots > Unclassified | place...
GCGCAGAGGCTGCACATGTCCGGCACCGCCACCCCTCCGACCCCGAAGTTCAAGGCCAAGCAATTCCGCGTCGCCACCGAAGGTGCCACGACCGACGGCCGCACCATCGACCGCGCCTTCATCGAGCAGATGGCGCGCAACTACGACCCGAAGAAATACGGCGCCCGCATCTGGATGGAACACATCCGCGGCACCTACGCCGACAGCACCTTCCGCGCCTATGGCGACGTGCTGGCCCTCGAAGCCAAGCCGGTGGAAGACGGCAAGCTCGGCCTGTTCGCCACGCTGCAGCCGCTGCCCGACCTGGTCGACATGACCACCAAGGCCAAGCAGAAGATCTACACCTCGGTCGAGATTAGCCCCAAGTTCGCCGACACCGGCGAGGCCTACCTCACTGGCCTGGCCGTGACCGACTCGCCCGCCAGCCTGGGCACCGAGGTGCTGAGCTTCGCCGCGCAGAACCCCAAGGCCAACCCGTTTGCCAGCCGCAAGAGCGCGGCAGACGCGCTGTTCAGCGCTGGCGAGCTGGTCGAGATGGCCTTCGACGCCGAGCCACAAGACGACGACCTTGGGAAGAAGTTCACCGCGCAGATCAAGGGCCTGATGGCCAAGTTCACCGGCCGCGCGCGGGGCGACGACGAACGCTTCGGCGCCGTGCTCGAAGCCATGGAGGCCGTCACCGAGCAGTTCGCCGCCCAGGCCACCGCCAAGGCTGCGAGCGACAAGCAGCTGGCCGAACTGCAGGGCCAGTTCACCAAGCTGCAGGCCGACCAAGTCGAGCTGCGGAAGCTGCTCGACACCACCGACGCCAGCCGTCACAGCACCCGCCCGCCGGCCACCGGTGGCCCGTCCAGCGTGCAGACCGACTGCTGACCCGCCCTCCCCACCTTCACCCCGGAACCCACATGCGCAACGAAACCCGCAAGGCGGTCAACGAATACTTCGCCCGCCTGGCCCAGCTCAACGGCGTTGACAGCGTCACCCAGAAATACGCCGCCTCGCCGTCCGTCCAGCAGACCCTGGAAACCAAGATCCAGGAAAGCTCGTCCTTCCTGCAGCAGATCAACATGGTCGGCGTGCGCGAGCAGACCGGCGAGAAGCTGGGCCTGGGCGTGTCCGGCCCCATCGCCAGCCGCACCAACACCAACAACACCGACCGGGCGCCGCGCGACATCAGCACCCTCGACGCGCTCGGCTACGCCTGCAAGCAGACCAACTTCGACACCTTCATCAGCTACTCGAAGCTGGACACCTGGGCCAAGTTCCCGGACTTCCAGGCCCGCGTGCGGGACGCCATCGTCAAGCGCCAGGCGCTGGACCGGATGATGATCGGGTTCAACGGCACCAGCGCCGCGGTGCAGACCGACCTGGCCGCCAACCCGCTGCTGCAGGACGTCAACATCGGCTGGCTGCAGAAGATCCGCAGCGAGGCGCCCACGCATGTGATGGACGACGGCGCCGTGGCCAACAAGGTCACCTTCGGCACCGGTGCCGGGGCCGACTACAAGAACCTCGACGCGCTGGTGTTCGACGCCCTGATGCTGCTGGACCCCTGGTACCGCGAAGACCCAGGCCTGCGCGTGTTCATCAGCCGCGACCTGATGCACGACAAGCTCTTCCCCCTGGTCAACAACCCCACCGACCCAACCGAAATGATCGCAGCGGACATGGTGGTCAGCCAGAAGCGCGTGGGTGGCCTGCAGGGCGTGCAAGTGCCTTTCTTCCCGGACGGCACCATCCTCATCACCCGCTTCGACAACCTGTCCCTCTACTGGCAGGAATCGGCCCGCCGCCGCAACCTGGTGGACAACGCCAAGCGCGACCGCATCGAGAACTACGAGTCGTCCAACGACGCCTACGTCGTCGAGGAATACGGCATGACCGCCCTGGTCGAGAAGATCGAAGCCAAGAACTGACTTTCCCTTGGCCGCTGACTGCGCCGCCGTGCGCAGCGCGGCCCCTTTTACAGCCCGCCCCCACCGACCATGCGCAGCCCTGCCCTTGCCGCCCGCGAACGCACCCAGGCCCGTCTGGCGGCCGCCTCCTCGCCCTTCGGCGTGCCCGTGGTGGGTGACGCTCACAACCTGATGCTGGCCCAGCTGGTCGAGCACCGCCGCGCGCTGAAGGACATCCAGTCCGTCGAGCGCAAGATCGAAGCCAAGCGCCTCTTCCTGCCCATCTACGACGCCTGGGTGGACGCCACGCTCGCGCACGGCAAAGGCGGCCAGGATCCGATCATCACCACGGTGCTGATCTGGCACATCGACGCCGGCAACTACGCCCGCGCCCTGCAGATCGCCCGCTACGCCGTGCAGCACAGCCTGGAGCTGCCGGACCAGTACGAGCGCAGCCTGGCCGTGGCCCTGATCGACGAATTCGGCGCCGCCTACCTCACCGGCAAGATGACGCCCGACCAGGCGCTGCAGATCCTCGCCGACGTGCTGCAGCTCACCAGCGAACACGACGCACCCGACCAGGCCCGCGCCAAGCTGCACAAAGCCATTGGGTACGCCCTCATCGGCAAAACCGGCCCTGGCGACGTCGAGCTCGACAAGGTCGCCCCGGCCATCGCCGCCCAGGCGCTGCAGCACTGCCGCCGCGCGCTGGAGCTGTTCGAGCAGGTCGGCACCAAGAAAGACATCGAGCGCCTGGAGCGCCGGCTGAAGAACGCCGGCGAGCCCAGCGCCGTCCCCGTCCGGACCCCGGAGCCGGGCGGCTCGGGTTGATTCCGCGGGCCTCGGCCCTACCGGATGACGCCCGACCACCGCCCACCTACAAGCACTTCCAGCCGTCACGCCTCGCGCCATGAGCAGCTTCCAGCCCACGCCCACCCCAGGCACCGCGCCAGAACTCCCCATCACCAACGACGGCTGGTTCCCGGACGTCGACCTGGTTGCCATGCGCAAGGCCTGCCGCCTGGACGGCACCGTCACGCCCGAGCGCCTGCGCAGCGCGGCCGTCACCGCGGTGCTGCACGTCAACGACCAGCTCGCCGCCTGGAAGCAAGCCCAGCTCGATATTGGCCTGGCCAGCTTGGCCGACGTGCCCAGCCCGCAGATCGACGGCAGCACCCGCGCCCAACTGCTCTACACCCGCGCGCTGATCGGCCAGGTGCAGAGCCAGCTGATCGAGCAGTACCGCGACTACGACACCACCGCCAAGGGCGACAAGCGGGCTGATGCGATGGACCCTCGCATCGACGACGCGCGCCGCGACCTGCGCTGGGCGCTGAGCGATCTGCAAGGCCTGCCGCGCTGCACCGTGGAGCTCATCTGATGCGCGTCCGTTCGCAGCAGGGCGACACGCTCGACCGCCTGGCCTGGCGCCACCTCGGCGCCACGGCCGGCGTGGTCGAGGCCACGCTGCTGGCCAACCCCGCGCTGGCCGACCTCGGCCCGGTGCTGCCGCTGGGCACCGTGATCGAGCTGGTGCAGCCACCGTCCCCCATCAACACCCAGACCGTGATCCTGTGGCAATGATGAAAGCCCTTCTGCCGTTCGACACAACCGCGCTGGCCCCTTACTGGGCCGCTGTGCGCGACACCACCAGCTGGATCGCCAGCGCCATCGGCGTGGCCGCCGCCATGGGCTGGGTCAACCTGGCCGTGGGCCTGCTCAGCGCCGTCTGGCTCGCCACGCAGATCTACCGCTTCTGGCGCTGGGAGGTCTACGCCCTGCGCCGGCGCCACCAGGCCGAAGAAGCCACTGCCCACCCACCGGAGCCCCACCCTTGAAACTCGCCCGCTTCCTGCACCGCGCCGCCACCGCGCGCTGGCTGCAGTTCGTCCTGCTGCCGCTGGCCGTCCTGGCCTGGTTCACCTTCACCGACCCGAGCCGTGACGCGGCCGACACCTTGCTGCGCGTGCAGATCTGGGCGCAGGCGCTGCTGATCACCGGCGTGGCCTACGCCATCGCCAAGAGCCTGGCCGGCCGCGTGGCTGGCGAATCCCTGGCCAAGTCGGCCGGCCTGGGCAGCGTCGGCGCCGGCATCGCCTTCGCAGGCCTGTGCGTGCTGCGCGGCCTGGTGCTGGTCGGCCTGCTGCTGTTCTTCGCCCTCTCGGCCCGCGCAGAGATCCCGCCCGCGGCCCAGAAGCAGTTGCCGGTGCTGCGCGCCCAACTGCAGCAAGCCTGGCCAGACATGCCGCAGCCGGCCTACCTCGGCGCACTGATCGAGCACGAGAGCTGCATCACCCTGAAGCATCCCCGCTGCTGGCAACCCACCGCCAGGCTGAAGACCGCTCGAGAAGAAGGCGCAGGCCTGGGCCAGCTCACACGCGCCTGGCGTGCCGATGGCAGCCTGCGCTTCGACGCGCTGGCCGAAGCTCGCCGGCTCGACCCTGCCGGCCTGGCGGCCCTCACCTGGTCCACCGTCTACCAGCGGCCCGACTTGCAGATGCGCGTGGTGATCCTCACCAGCCGCAGCAACTGGCACCGGCTGCAGCCGTTGGTGCCAGACCCAGCAGCACGATTGGCCATGGCAGATGCTGCCTACAACGGCGGCCTGCAGGGCCTGCTGAACGAGCGCCGGGCGTGCGCCCTTCGTCAGGGCTGCGACCCGGGCCAGTGGTTCGGCCACGTGGAGCGGCTCTGCCTGAAGTCCCGCCAGGCCCTATACGCCGGCCGCAGCGCCTGCGACATCAACCGCCACCACGTGGCCGACGTGCTGCTGGCGCGCATGCCGCGCTACAGCCCGTTCCTGCCGCCGCTGAGCAGCTGACCGTCCACCGCCGCCCATGCCTCGCCTCTTCTCGCCCAGCACCGCCATCGGCGCCGCCCTGGCCGTGGCCGCACTCGCGTGCACCTATGCAGCAAGCCAGCACGCGGCCAACTTGGCCTGCCATGTCGATCAGCAGGCTGCGGCGCTGCGCCGCGCCAACCAAGTCACGAAGCTCAGCGAGCAGCACCGGCACGCCGAAGCCCAGCTGCGCGAGCAGCTCGCCGCCCAGCTCACCACCGCTCAGGAAACCCATGCCCGACTTCAAGCCGAGCGCGATGCTTTTGCTGCTCGCCTGCGCAGCGGCGCTTCCCGCGTGTCAATCCCTGCCGCCCGCTGCATCGCCAACAGTGGCGCCGGTCCAGCTGCCGCCGCTGGGGATCTCCCCGCGCGAGCCGAACTTGCGCCAGAGACTGCACAAGCTCTGGACCGAATCGCCAGCGACGGCGACGACGCCATCGGCGAGCTGAACCGCTGCATCGCCGCCTATGAGGCCGCGCGCGCCATCGTGAACGCCACGCCCTGAAGCCATGCTCAAGCCCCAGAGCCTGCTGGACTTCCTCACCGCCGCGGTGCCGCTGTTCCAGAGCGCGCCTGACCAGCTGAGCATGCTGGTGCGCCGCGGCCGCATCGTCTGCGCCGGCGCCAGCTCCCTCAGCTTCGAATACGCCTACACGCTGCAGCTGGTCGCCCTGGACTTCACCGGCCACCCGGACGCCATCGTCGTGCCGCTGCTGGCTTGGTTGCGGACGAACCAGCCAGACATTGCCGATAACCCCGAGCTGCGCGAGAAGGCCGTTCGCTTCGAGGCCGAATACACCGGCCGGAAGCAGCTGGACGTGATCATCGAACTGGACCTCACCGAGCGCGTGCTGGTGACCCGCCGTCCGCCGGCGGACCCACAGCCGGACCCCACCACCACCTTCGAGCGCTGGGACATTCGGCACGTCGGCGAACCCGAACGGGACAGCACCACGTCGATGAACGAGCACTGGGAGCTGTACAGCCCTGACGGCGAGCTGCTCAACGCATGGGACATGGCCCCGGACCGGTTCTGACGCGATGGACGACATCGAAGCCCTTGGGAGCTGGCTGGAACCCCTGCTGGCTAGGCTCCAGCCGGCCGAGCAGCGCAAGCTCTCGCGTGAGCTGGCCAACGAGCTGCGCCGCCGCCAGAGCGCCCGCATTGCGGCCCAGCAGAACGCCGATGGCACGCCCTACCAGCCCCGGGCCAAGCCGCGCCAGCACAAAGACAGCACCGGCCCGGCAAAGGCTGAACGCCAACGCGTGCAGGCCATGTTTGCCAAGCTGCGCACCAACCGGTTTCTGAAGGCCTCGGGCGACGGTCACACCGCCACCGTCCAGTTCGTCAGCCGCGTGGAGCGCATTGCCGCCGTCCACCAATGGGGCCAGCTCGACCGGGTGGAACCTGGCGGGCCACTCGTTGCCTACCCAGCTCGCGAGTTGCTCGGCTTTTCGTACTTCGACATCGAGCAACTGACAGAGGGACTGATCCGCTACCTCTCCACCGTAAGCTGATCCCTAGATCTGAGGAGCCTGCAAGAGACTGCAAGAGACTGCAAGAGACTGCAACGAGTTTCTGCAAAAAGTGGGTGAAGATCGGCGCATTGCTCAACCTCCCCACCCGAAGTAGTACGGAAGCTATCACGATGTCCAAGCGGTATCCCACCCACACTCGCGCTCTGCTGGCAGCGGCCGCCCTGTTGGGGCTCGCCATCTTCCCAGCGCAAGCGAGCACCTACCAGATGACGGTATTGGAGGCCGTGTACACGACCGACTACTACCTGTCTGTCGCTTCAATCGACAACAACGATGTGGCAGTCGGTCAAGCATCGTCGTTCATCTACGGGCTGGCGGCACTCCGGTGGCAACCCGGTAGTAGCCAGGCGGAAATCATCCCTGGCGGCTCGGCTACCGTCTCCGCCGCAATTAGCCGGAAGAAGGGCTACATCGTGGGCTCCCGCTCGTATGGCCATAAACCTGTGCTTTGGAATCCCGACGGCAGTGTCGTGACACTTCTCCCGCTCGAAAAGAACAATTCGCCGGATGAAGCCGGTCAAGACGTCGATGACAAGGGCCAGGTGGTGGGCTCGTCCTATCTAGGCGGAGAAAGATTGCCTGTCGTTTGGAAGCCAGGCCAGACCAAGCCTACCGTGCTGCCGACACCCGCGGGAATGATCTACTCAGTCGCATACAGAATCGCAGCAAATGGTTGGATCGTCGGATATGGATCGGCCGACTACAACAACTATGCACCGCTGGTCTGGAAAGGCGGGGCGCTTCAAGACACTGGAGGGCTGGCCAGCTTCGCTGGCGCGAGCCTCAACAGCGTGAACAGCATGGGCTCCGCCGTTGGCCGGGGTAGCGGGGAAGCAATCCTTTGGCAGCAAGGTGTGGTCACCAAACTACCGCATGTCAAAGGTTCTACCTCGTGCGAAGCCTATGCCATTAACGAAAACGACGAGGTCGTAGGCAATTGCTATGGAAGCGATGATGGCGGTGGCTATAGCGTTGGCGCGCTTTGGAATGGTACCAAGACCATTGACTTGAACACCCGCCTGCAGCCGTCCGACGTGGCTGCCGGTTGGAAGATCATTCGGGGCCTGGACATCAACGACAACGGTTCCATCCTGGCGCAGGCAGAGTTTGGCTCCGACTACCACACGCGATACGTGCTGCTACGCCCTTTGAAAGATTAGTCCCAAAGTGTCCATTGGCTTGGCTGTTCGAATTGCTCTCGAACAGCCGCCCGGACATCGAGTGCCTTGCTGGAAACATTCCGGCACCATGCCGGCATGAATGGGGCATCCGTCACTGAACTGATTCGCCGGCTTGAGCAGCTGGTCCGCTACGGCACCATCGCCGAGCTGGATCTGGGCCAGGCCCGGTGCCGCGTGAGCAGCGGCGAGCTGCTCAGCAACTGGGTGCCGTGGATCACCCTGCGCGCCGGCACCACGTTGACCTGGAACCCGCCCACCGTGGGCGAGCAATGCCTGCTGCTGGCCCCTGGCGGCCGGCCCGAGGCCGCGGTGGCCCTGCTGGGCATCTATTCGGACGCCAATGCGGCACCCAGCAGCAGCGCCGCGCTGCATGCCGTCCACTACCCGGACGGCACCCTCGTCACCTACGACCATCAGGCGCATGAACTGACCGCCACACTGGCCAGCGGTGGCCGCGCCACCATCAATGCGGACCACTGCGCTGTGAACGCGCAGGACGTGACGGTCCATGCCGAACAGATCGCCGTCAACGCGCCCACCACGACCTGGACTGGCAATATCGCCATGACTGGCAACATCCAGCTCACCGGCGGCTTGGCCGCGACGGGCAGCATGGCGGCCGCGGGCAACGTCTCAGCGGGCGGGGATGTCACTGCCGGCGACATCAGCCTGCAGCGCCACGTACACGGCAAGGTTCGCTCTGGCTCAGACGTGAGCGGCATAGCCGAATGACCAGCAGCACCGCCATCGGCATGCAGGCCGACATCGGCCAGGGGCTTGCCAACTCCGATCACCTGACGCAGTCCATCTCCATCGTTCTCACCACACCGGTCGGCTCGCGCGTCATGCGGCGCGATTTCGGGAGCCTGCTGCCCGAGCTGATTGACCAGCCCGATAACGCCATCACTCGAGTGCGCGTGTATGCGGCGGTCGCCGGGGCGCTTATGCGCTGGGAGCCCCGTCTGCGTATCAGTCGAGTCCAGCTGGTCAGCGGGGATGTGCCATGCCGTGCCGAAATTGTGTTGGAAGGCACGTACATGCCTTCCGATGGTCCGCAACACGCGTTGGCACTTCGGATTCCCATCCAGATGCAAGCTTCAACCTGAACCAGCGCGTGCAAAGGACCAATTTGCAGCACAATTGCGTCGTCGTGCGAGACGTTGATAATGTGTTCGACTACCAGAGGGACTGAGAATGGCAATAGAACTGAAAGATTATCTAACCATCGGAATTAGTCTCGCAGCTTTCGGATTTGCTATTGCGTCGTTTTTTGCAAACTTCCGTCAACGCGATTTGGAAAATAGAAGAACGCTACGCAAGACTCTGACTGATATTATTGCAGAAATAAGCAAGGTCAACATTGCACACGCACAACTCGACCTCGAACATCCGGGCTCCACAAGACCACACGTTATCGCTATGCGACGGAATTTCAACGGACAGCGTCGATATCTTGCCTACCATGGCGAGTTTATCGCCGAGCAAATTCCGGGACTTACGAACGACATTGATTTTGTGGCAATTGCTACAGCGTTCGACTCCGCTGGGGATTTTGAACGCGCCAAACGCTACTTCAACCAAGCAGTTGAAAAATCCCCGAGCAACACGCTGCGCGCGACGAATCTAAGGGCCTTGGCTCGCTTCTCTTTCATGCAGGGTCAAGCAGGCCAAGGCCGCAAGTATTACGAAACCTCTCTTCAGCAAGAGCTTCCTGACACAGACAGTTCTCGGCGGTTTATCGCCGATACGCTCCTAATCTGGGCGTGCGTCGAACGGGACACGGGTTTCACTTCAGAATCTTTGCTAATAAAAGATAGGGCAATATCAACTTCGGGGCGTATCGGTAACCCTGCCGCGCGGGAGGATATGATGAAAACCATCAATGAGGCGCTTCCACCGGCGCTTCTACCAAATGGCTGATCTACAGCCTGAAAGCTGTAGTTTTGTGCGCCCGCCTCCCTGCACGCAGCGTGCAACGCCATCGAGCGGTCAATACTAGTGCGCATCAGTCGATCACGCGCATCATCCCAGATCAAAATTAGCATCCATGATCGATTTAAGCCCGATGATCGCTATAGCCAGCGGGGTGCCTGTAGCAATATTGAGCTCGTGGCTTACTGTGAAATTCGCTCTTCGCAGATTTAAATCCGAAAAATGGTTTGAGCGGCGAATTGAGGCATACACCAAGGTGATCGAGGCACTGCATTTGATGAAGCGATGCAACGAGCGTGATATTAACGCATCGTTGCATGGGTTCGAAATAACAGAAGAAGCACGAGACGAGTTGATCACTGCCTATAGAGATGCTTCCAGCGATCTTCGCCGCCTAACCGACATGGGCGCCCTTATATTTTCGGAAGACGCTGTCATTGTCCTTGACTGCCTGCTTAAAGAACTCGATCAAACATCCAATGAAGAGTCTTGGTGGGACCACCTTGATGCAGTGGGGGCAGCAATATCAAAAGCGCTTTCCCAGATTCGGCCAATCGCCAAACGGGACCTGAGCGCTTGAACTGACGCCTCGAAGTTCCGTGGTGAACCGGTCAGCTGGCTTTCTACCACCCGTCGAATAGGAGACCCGTTAAGGCAGCTCCGGCACCATGGTCGACATGATCGACCTATCGCTGCTCGCCGCCCCGGCCCTCGTCGAGCAACTCGACTTCGAGACCATCCTGGCGCAGTGCGTGGCCCAGGCCACCGCCGCGCTGCCTGACCTGGCCGAGACCCTCGCGCTCGAATCCGAGCCGGTCAACATCGTCCTGCAGGTCCTGGCCTACCGCGAGCTGCTGCTGCGCCAGCGCATCAACGAAGCCGCCCAGGCGCTGATGCTGAGCTACGCCACCAGCACCGACCTGGACCAGATCGGCGGGAACTACGGCATCCCGCGCCTGGTGATCGACCCGGGCAACACCAATGCCGTGCCGCCGGTCGCCCCGGTGCTGGAAGGCGACGGCGACTTCCGCACGCGCATCCTGCAGAGCCTGGAGCGCTTCAGCACCGCGGGCAGCGCGGCCAGCTACGTCTATCACGCGATGACCGCCTCGGGCGACGTGCTGGACGCGTCGGCCGTCAGCCCGGTGGCCGGCCAGGTCACCGTCTACGTGCTGGCCCGGGATGGCGACGGCACGGCCTCGGCCGAGCTGCTGGCCACCGTGGCCGCGGCGCTGAACGCCGACACCGTGCGGCCCATGACCGACCTGGTCACCGTGCTGTCGGCCAGCATCGTCCCCTACGCCATCACCGCCACGCTGCTGGTCTCCAACGGGCCGGACGCCGAGACCATCCGCGCCACTGCCGTGCAGGCCGCCCAGGCCTACGTGGAAGACAGCCGGCGCCTGGGCGTGGGCGTGGCGCTCTCGGGCGTCTACCGCGCGCTGCACCAGCCCGGCGTGCTGCGGGCCGAGCTGGCGGCGCCCACGGCAGACGTGGACGTGTCGCCCGGCCAGGCGGCCCGCTGCACCGCCATCAACGTGACGGTGGCCGCTTGATGGCTGACCAGAGCCTTCTGCCGCCCAACGCGACCCCGCTGTGCCGCGCGCTCGCCAGCATGGGCCAGCGCCTCACCGATCTGCCGCTGCCCATCCGCTCGACCTGGTCGCCGGCGAACTGCCCGGCCAACGCCCTGCCCTGGCTGGCCTGGGCCTTCGGCGTGGAGGACTGGGACACCACCTGGAGCGAAGCCCAGCAGCGCGCGGCCATCGCTGCCAGCCTCACCATCAAGCGCACCAAGGGCACCATCGGCGCGGTCACTTCGGTGGTGGCCGCGCTGGGCCTGCAGGCCCGCGTGCAGGAGTGGTTCCGGCAGCAGCCGCTGGGCGCGCCCTACACCTACAAGCTGATCCTCACCGTCACCCAGGTGGGCTTCACGGCCGAGCAGCTGAACCGGTTGATCGAGGTGATCAACCGCGCGAAGAACGTGCGCTCGCACCTCTCCGAGATCGAGATCGACGTGGAGAGCCGCTGCGACACCTACGCCGCCGCGGCGCTGGCCATCGGCCACGAGCTCACGCTGCCGAACTACCAGTACGACCCCGGCGTCCAGCAGCTGCTCGACGGCAGCTGGGCGCTGGACGGCACCCAGAACCTGAGCGGCCTGCGCGCCGTCTGAAGCATGACCACCCTGACCCCCGTCAATGAGCTGACCGCCGTGCCGCAGCTCGAACGCACCACCGTGGCCGAAGGCGGCGCCGGCCGGCCGATGAACACGCAGGCCCAGGCGCTGCTGAACCGCATTCAGTACGTGCTGGACACGCTGCTGCCGCTGAAGGCCGACCTGGCCAAGGCCGTGCTGCTGCTGTCGGACACCGACAGCGGCCAGACCCTGGTGGACGCGGCGCAGCAGCCGGTCTCGCTGGACAACGCGCCTGCGCCGGCCGGCGCCACCGCCATCGGCGACACCATCGGCGACGTGCTGTCCGCGCTGGCCGAAGGCCTGCACGACGTGATCCAGACCCCCAACCAGGTGCTGATCACCTTCAACACCGACGGCACCGCCACCTTCAGCCTGCCGCAGGACATCGGCCTGACCAGCTCGCCGCAGTTCGCCACGCTCAAAGCCAGCCACCTGCAGGGCATGACCGTGAAGCCCACCGTCGCGCTGGGCACCGGGGCGGGCACCGCGGCCACGCTGGACCTGGTGCACGGCAGCGACATGATGTTCCGTGTGGACCTCACCACCGGCAGCGCGCCGGTGGCCGGCGCGACGATCTTCTCGCTGA
>Ga0307514_10004897_pt1 | contig 12166 bp, 18 predicted proteins | sample 16_EM_MG_FD_203088 | JGI IMG/M metagenome (GOLD analysis project Ga0307514, IMG submission 203088) | Populus trichocarpa ectomycorrhiza microbial communities from riparian zone in the Pacific Northwest, United States - 16_EM | ecosystem: Host-associated > Plants > Roots > Unclassified | place...
CACCCACCCAGCTGCCCCTGCCACACCAACCCCATCCACCCCCACCAACAGACCGCAGCTACATCACTACTAACCTCCGCCACCCGGGGGTACGCTACCCCTATCACCCTCCCATTCCGGGGGAAGAGAGAATATGCATTTGAAATGGCGAGCTCGACAGTACGGTTTGGCCCCGGGTGTACTGGGGAAGTGGGGCTTGATCTTGCAAATATGGGGTTTGGAAACAGAGAGTCGGGGAGGGTGCTTGTGGTGACGGATGGGACAGTGTCGAGGTTGCCGGTGATGGAGACGGTGGTGGAGAGTTTGGAGAGCGCAGGGGTTAGGTGGGAAGTTTTTAGCAAGGTTAGGGTCGAGCCAAAGGATTATTCGTGAGTTGTTTATTATCACTACCTGGGGGGCGGAGATAGATCGGGTTGTGACTGATTATGAGGGGGCAGTGTGAGAGAAGCAATTGGATTTGGGAAGCAGGTAAATGCAGGTGCATATCTTGCCGTGGGAGGAGGGAGTGTAATGGACACAGCCAAAATGATGAATCTCTATGGCTGCTACCCCAAGGCAGATCTAATGGATTTTGTAATATATCCTCTCTCAATTCGCTATCCATCCTCACTTCTAACACAACTGTAGGTCAACGCCCCTCTCGGCAAAGGCCTCCCCATCGACGGGCCCCTCAAGCCTCTAATCTGCATTCCCACCACCGCCGGCACCGGTTCCGAAACCACTGGCACTGCAATCTTCGACATTGTCTCTTCCAACACCAAAACCGGCATCTCTCACCGCAGCCTCAAACCCACCCTCGGCATCATCGATCCCTTAAACACGTGCACCTTGCCCTCCGCAATCACAGCCTCGACGGGATTAGATGTGCTCTGCCATAGCTTAGAATCGCTTACAGCAATACCATATAATCAGAGAGAGGCTGCGGGGAGTGGAAACCCCCTCCACAGACCAGCATACCAAGGGGCGAATCCTATCTCGGATATATTCTCCCTCACGGCGCTGAAGTTGTGCGCGGAGTATTTACCCCGGGCGACGCATGATGAGGGGGATTTGGAGGCAAAGGAGAAGATGGCCCTTGCGGCCACCTTGGCTGGAGTGGGGTTTGGTAATGCGGGGGTTCATCTTTGCCATGGAATGAGCTACCCAATCTCGGGGTTAAACCCCGCGGGGTATAAACACCCTGGCTATTCCGTCTCGCATGCAATCATCCCCCACGGGGTCTCTGTCGCCGTTACAGCGCCTGCTGTATTTAAATTCACTGCGCCGTCGAACCCGGAGCGGCATCTCCAAGCGGCGGAGGTGTTTGGGGTGGATATTAGTAGCGCCAGGAGGGAGAGTGCGGGGGAGATACTTTCCGAGGCGATTAAGCAGTTTTTAGAAAAACTAGGGGGCCAACCGAGGGGGCTGAAGGGGCTGGGGATTAAGAGAGAGGATATTGGCAAGTTGGTGGACGGAACAGTGCCGCAGAGGAGGGTGTTGGTCTTGGCGCCGGGGCTCGCGGGGGAGGGGAAGGTGGTGATGCAGGAAGGGGAGGTGGAGAGGCAGAGGGGGGAGTTGGCGGGGTTATTTGAGGAGGCGATGGAGTGGTGAGGGGAGGCCTTGCTGCTATCCATTTGCATTAGCTGTATGATATGTTGGAAAGTTTCCAAAACTATCCACACAACATATCGCACGATATCTATCTATCATTACCCTCAACCCAACCTGGTGTGTTACCCTGAAGTCGACCTGCCTCAATGATGCTCAATACTATTTATTTGTACATACACACACAATAACCCGGGTACGAGTCAAAAGGAATCAGAGCCCCTGAGTATACTCCCCTCTTCAAATGACTAGATCCCCCCTCGGGAGTTTTAACCCAGTTAGTCTTTTTTATACGGCATCACCTGCCACTGGCACGAGATATTTGTACTTGCCCCAGATATTTTTCTTTCCTTCTTTTTCTCCTCCGCCGTAGCTTGTCTCTCCAGTATAGTATTCTGTCTCTCAGCGCCAGTGTGCTACATGTACTCTACATGTTATAGTTCAAAAGTTCGGATTGAGGTTTAATTTCCCCTTAAGAGTTTAGTTTACAAAGTTATGGGAAGGGGGTTGGTTGGTTGGTAGATACTGTATTGTACTCGAGTACATAAGTACCATACAAATCTCTATGGATAGGTAAGGAAGGAAGGAGGTGCAACCACTTTCATTCAGAATTGGTATACCTACAGAAAAATGACATAAACCACATGAGTGCTTATCCAAAAATTAATTTTGTGGTGTTGGTATAAATCGCGAGAAGACTTTAAGCCTGTCACTGCGACTCATGCTTCCCATCTTGTACCTCCTCCCCTGCCTCTTCTGCACCCATCCCTTCCTGCTCCTCATCTAAGCCCCCAAGGAGGGTAGGCCAAGCTTGCAACAACCCCACCTCCTCACTGTGCTCCCCCCTCCTCCTTCTATATGACCTTCTCTGACTTTCCCTCCAGAGCAACCGCCCAACAGTCTTCTTTGTCCCCCCCTGTTTCCCCTTATTAGCTAACCTATGTACCAACTCATTGACCTCATTTAAAGTAACTCTAATCCTGGCTCCTTGATACTTCTGTACCGCCTCTGCTAATACCTTTCTAGTCTTGGAGACATCTTGGGCAGCATCGTAACCGGCCCCAGGCCCGGGGTTATTGTTGTATGGAATGTACCGTTTAAATAGGTTGTCATGAAGGAAGTAACTATAACCGGTGGCGTTAATAAGCTCCTCGACTGAAGTATCGGACTGATCATGGTATCTTGGCGGTAAAGGCTCGCCAATCTGATTGAGTATACTACCAAGGAATAAGTCTGTAGAGAGCTCGAATGGGGTTTTTCCACTGGCGTTCTCCTTGTGGAGCAGGTCTGGCCTGGCTTCGATGTACAACTTTGCCAACTCGTGTCGGCTTTTTGTGATAGCCTGATGATTGGAAAAGAATATCAGCAAAAATAGCCTTTTCGATTGAAGATGCAACTATACTCACATGATGTACGGGAAGGTTCCCCCCCCCATTGAAGACATCCAGTCCCTGCCCACCCGAGATGCGCAGTAAATATTCAACCCCAGGCAGAAACGGTGTGATGTTAACGAAAATATGCCAGATAGTTGCCAATTCACCATCATACAATGCACGATGTGCTACCATCTGCTTGATATCAATGCCTTTAGGGAGGCACGAAAGCAGCTTCTCTGCATTTTCAACCGCCTTCATGTCGAGGGGACTATAATTGTCAGGGTAGCTCTTGAGCCCACAAGCAATGTGCACGAAATTCAGGCCGTTGTTGGTTGTTGCTTGTAAATCCGCACCCTTCGTAATCATGTACTTGACTGCCCGAGCATTCTTGCAATGCGCTGCGTGGAGTAGAGGTGTGAGCCCGTCATCGCACCGGGAATCCAATAATTCTGGGAACTTTGAAAACCAAAAGTCAAGCACGGCGATTGAGCCTTTCCCATTCCAACCTTGGATCGTCAGATGAGCAAGTATTTCACTATCAAGCCCAATAGCATCCTCGACCACCTTCGAAAGATCAGGCTGCGCTGCTAGCACCTTAGCACGCTTATTATCCGGATTAAGTCTGATGAATTCTTGGAAACAATGGAGGGGCCTATCGGAAAGAAGCCAATGCACTATTGACGTCAGCGAATGATTATACATTTCTGAGTTCACTAAGACTTACCTGAGTCTATGTTACCCTGATGGGCTGCAAGATGGAGTAGTTTCTCTGTAGCAGATTCAGATTTGGCGTTTGGGTCTACTGATTTTGCCCAATCCTTTCTCTTCTGACCATTTATTGTCAAGCCTAGATAATGTTCAGGTTTCATTTGGCCTTTTTCGTGCCCAGCACTTTCTAAAGCCGTGTAGTCCAGACCGCATCCAGTAGCCTTAATAAAGGTTTCGAGAATTGATATCTTTCCAAGGCGGAGCGCATTGCAAAAACTATCAAGGCTGGATGTAGGCCACGAGAGCGCTGGATCGATTAGATGCCATTGGCCGTCATCCTCAGATATTCTCGCAAGCTCAAGTACGGTCGTGATGACATCCACTTTATCATTGCGGATAGCCCAGCTCAAAAGATTCTCGGAGATATACTCGCCGTAGAAATCCATTCTGAACAGAGCCTTGATCATAGTCTGCCCCCATTGTCAGTATCCTGTTGATGTCAAGGGTTTTATACTTATCTCAACATACCAAAGGCGAAGTTTCGCTTTTAACAATGTGTGGCTGGGATTCCATGTTGTCAATAGTGGATGCTTCAATGATAGCCTCTTTGGCAATACCAGTGCCTTCCTCGTCGAGAGTGTAGCGGTACCTTTCCTCCGTTGAGTCCTTTGGCACATATTGGACTTGAGCAAGAGCAAAAATAATTCTGGCCAGTTCCATGTGCTCTCGAGTGACTGCAATGACGAATGGATTCAAGCCCGTACCAAAGCCATAAGTAGCTACTAGAAGTGGCTCACTGCTTAAGTCGGAATAAGTGAGCTTCTTGACTGTTTCGATATCGCCGCTCCACGTTGCTTCAAATCTGGAATTATCGTCAGCAAATCTCACGTTGTTGTTGGGAAGAAGCATACATACAGCTTCAAGTATGCCTCTTTCTTTTCATCATCCAGATCCGGGATTGAGAACTTGAAGCCTCCTTCCCATGGCTTCTCATCCACAGTAAATGCCTTTACGGGCGAATACTGGTGTTCTTGAAAGGTATTTTTCGCTGATTCTTCCGGGTAAAGCTCATAGTATGACCGTGCTCCTTTATCAATCAGATGCTTCTCCGTGCATTCGAAATATGAAATTGCTGCTTCGATGTCCCGCTTGAAAGCCTCATACCCGCGTTCCCTCGCCGTATGCGTCTCAAGTTTTAATGGATTATTTTTTTGCAATTGTTTATTATACTCTTTAGCTTTCAACTGCGTGTAGAATCTTCTATACGAGTCTGGTGGGTAGTGCTCGTAGACACTGGCATCTACCTCCTTACCCAACTTAATGGGTTCCAAATGAAGGTGATCGTCTGAGAACACCTTCAGAGTCTTGATATTGTCCCGCACGAGGTCCAACACTGTCCTTCGTTTTCTATCTCCATTTACATTCTTGTCTTTGCAGGATTCGTGTAGTATAGTCGATGGATCGGCTCCCGCTTCCAATAGTGGCTCAACCGCATCAAAGGCCTTCCTGATAGCTCTTTCCAGAGGCTGTTTGATGTAACACGTCCATGTATCTTTGGTTACTGTTGGCCCATACCAAAAAGAATCCTTCCTCAGCAGGCACGGTTTTCTTCCACAAAGTGCAAGATAATCTTGGTATGAAGCAGCACCGGACGCCCCATTCTGTAATAGTTTCAATACAGTCGATTTGTCTCTCAGTGCAATCCTACGGGAGGTCAGTAAGGCAGTAAAAGCAAAGATTGTGACACACCCACGCAGTCATGAGTGGACTCTCGGCATGAGCATCTCTATCCAACCAGCTGAGAGCGTTGGATGCAAGACTATTCATTACTCCTCGAGCGGCAGGTCCTATATGGAGATCATTTGAGCAGGTTCTCACAACAGTTCCCGAAAAGGAAACATACCGTCAACCTTCAGTATCACATCCAGCACCTCTGCAGGACTAATATCACTCATCCTCACTGGGTAGACTCGATTAAGAGCCACGGCAGAGTGCAATGCAGTAGAATTATTGACGCTATTTGCTTGAGCACAACTAGCACCAATGCGAAGAAGTGTACTCAAGACTGATGTGACTTTGTCCTTCGTCGGTAATGTGAGGGGGAGTGTCAGTGTGAGGATGAGCTTGGGGTTCGTGGTCCCAGTGCGAGGGTCGGATTTCATTTTGACACTGATCCTCCAACGTCAGCTTGGGGGAAATCACAAGGGAGAGTGAGCCACTTACGGGAGAAGTACATCTGCGCCGAAAGAGCAAACAAGAGTCTCCAACACCATTTCCTGATTTTCAGAGCCAACTAAGATAGCATGGTGAAGAGGAGTCATCCTAAAGAAACAATCAGTCATTTTACCACCTGGGGAGCAGTGCCAGCACTTACCCAAAGTACCAATCCGGAGCATTCACATTTAATATATCTGGTTCCTCTGGATTCTCTTCTGCTAAACTATCACCACCTGCTTCTTTTTCTTCCCGTTTGACTTTCACAAAAGAGTGGCCAGCGGATGTTTTCTCACAATCCTCTGAAACAGCATAGTCTTCAGAATCGGACGTGCCAACCTCTTCTGATTTGGATATAACAATATCCATAAGATTCTCCTCCTTGACTTCCTCTTGTTGCCCATTCCGTGGGGATTTTCGTGCCAACCGTAACCTGTCCTCCCTCTCCAATTCCTCTTCCTCATTCGCCTCACTCTTCCGCAACAACGCATTGACGAAGTCATTTTGGCCTCGGGCAGCAGCTATATGCAAGGCAGTTCTGCCATCCTGAAGTCTAGCAACCATCCTCGCACCACTGCCAATCAAAGCCTGGAAGATTTCCAATGAATCTGAGCTCATAGCCGCAACATGTAGTGGCGTCCGCCCACAATGATCTCGACAGTTGACGTTTATATCTTCTCTAGCCAGCCATTGTTTGACCTTGAGGGCATCATTATTGACAATTGCATTAAACAAAATCTCAGAGTCTGAGATATATGCCATATCTGTATAGTCATCTGCATCAAGCGGATGGAATGAGCCAATCTCTTGCCTTCCTGGATCATCTTGGAGGAACACCATTCGGCCAGAAACAAAACGCTGTTGAGCGTGAAAGCTTAGTAGATTTTCAGTGCAATGAAGAGACCAGACTGACTTTGCTTTCCTCCTCAAACACCGCCTTCTCTTCATCTGTTTCGGGGATTGGACAGTATCCACAACAATCCTGGGTGACTTCGGCCACAGTTCCAAGGAAAACTAAAGCATGTCAAAATTCAAGTTCATCCTTGGGCAACAGAACTAACCTGGATGGCGGTGTAGTTTCACCCCTCTGATGGGGGGCTTATTGTTTTCATTCCACCTGAATCAAATTAGTGGCATGCCTTTTTCTAATCCCACGAGTGGGTAATTACTCGGCATTCAAGAGGATATCTTTGGCATAGAACAGCCTTCTGATCTTAGTCGCATTGTAGCTTCCCAAAGTCAGTTAGGACAACTAGTTTCGTTCGTTATAGAACTTACGCTTTCCCATATGGAATAGTAAAAGTATTATAACCGCTCACTGCCTCCTCAAATTGCCATTCTGGGACTTCATCATCCAACTCTCCCTTCAGGCTTTTATGATCCCTCTTCCAGGGTCTGCGGTACGCCCCACCCCTTTCAACTCGACGTTTGTCGGCATACCTGAACGAACTAGTAAGCCTGACGTCTCCATACGCACTTTAGGCGGTAAAGCCTACTCTTCGCGGTCAACGGGTTTTGGTAGTCTCTCAAGTACAAGCAGTCTTGCCAATCCAACGGTCCCTATTTACCAAGGGTCAGATAAAGACGTAAGAATCGGATGGAGCTGCGTGAGCTTCTACTTGAAAAACTCCGCTCGAAAATCGTCGGGTCGATCCTTGAACGGTCCAAAAAATCACAGTAAACCTCAAACCCACGGCGGCTGTACTTAGACAGGCGACTCTCGTAAGAAGGTGAGCGTCGTGATAGATCCATATCGTTACATTGGGTCATGAACGCAGAGAGCCTAGGTCAGCCCTTTATCAGCAGGTAGACATAGAAAATTGTTGCATGCAGCACTTACGCCCTTGGACTCGCAAAAACAGAGTTCCCATTATACGCCACGCAGGAGCCTACAGAGTTGTCAGCACTAGACTTCGATACCGTTGTGATTCATAATTACAGTTGACGTCAAATCCCGTCAGTATCTGGCTGGAATGTGGATAATTGTTAGGATAATTACGACAGATATGGATACCCTTACTTGCCTGATAGACTTATAAAGTCGAAGCACAATCTGGTGCGAAATGTCAGCCTCGAAGGAATATTGACCCCTTCCTCCGAATGGCACGTACCTGTACATGACGGTTTGGGTATTGTGAGGCTATGGTCACACAGTTTTTCGTTCTGACAGTTATAGCCTCTGAGAGCAAATTATCACGAATATCCTTTTCAATTGCAATCATACGATCAATCGCAGCTTGTTCATCATCAATTCCATATATAAAGAGATCAATGTCGCTAGCTGGGGCAACTTTTTGGTGGTAATATTCTCTCTTGCTCTTCACCGAGCCCGCATACGGCTCAGGTACAGGCGCTAGAGATGTGGTCACAGCAGAGCCCGCCGCCACAATGTTAGACCAATCTAAAGTAATTACCTTTTGTTAGCATCCATTCAAAGCTAGTGGCCGCCTATGAGGTTCAAGGATATCATACTGAAGCTTTGGAAAGTGTTCTCCGTGAAGATATTGAAATTCTTTCGGAAATCTTCAAGGGAAGATGCAATTGCGAATTGACCATCTGGCTTCCGTTCTTCGTCCTCCAGCGGCATGATATATCTGCAAATTTCTCTATTAGTAGGCGCTAGGGAGGTGATGTGAAGCTCTTTCACCTTTCTCTCTCCTCTCTGCTTTCAGCGTCGAGCTTTCTCCCTCGAATACGGATCTTATTCTGGTTTCCGTCCTCAAAGACATTGATCAAATTGACAAGATTGTTCTGAACAATTGCATTGCCGGGATCCTGAGCGAACACTGATCGTAGTGAGTTCTCCCAGGCTTGGAATGGCCGTACAAGCTGTTGAATGGGAATTGTAGGATTTTGTTCAACATGATCAAGAAATTTCTCGGGAGAGCAGGGAATGCCAGGAAAGTCGAGCTGCGGTTTGGACATTTCTGTATCCCTAGATTGCGGTGATGATGCTGAATTGTATTGTATTAATTGGAATGCCATATAGCAGGAGGTCATGCTGGTTATATATGTTTTTGGAGGTACCAACGTTGGACAATAATGGGATTGACTCACCCCACTAACGCCAATTCCTAGTACTTAATTGAGGGGCTGGCTGATCGCGAGTCATATATAGCAGTACGCGTTTGACGCATCGTGCTGACAGGGGAGACGTGTACCACAACACGTTCCACACTTCCATCTTAGTAGACAACCAGACTAGGAAATACAGAAATCGAATGAGTACGGAGTACTTCCAGGCCCTAACCACCGTACAGTAACTCGGTGATGTGACTACACTCGGGTCCTCTCCGCAGCTCCCCTGTGCCTCCTCTAAAGACATAAAGATAAAATAAATGGGAAAGGAGAAAGGAAAAACTGGAGAGGAAAGGAGGAGGAAGGAAAAGGGGAAAGGAAGAGGGAAAGACCAGAAAAAAGAGAGGGGGAACATAGTGGGGGAACACCGAGTCTTCCCCCATTCCTCCTTCCGCAGGTTCCCTCTATAGGCCTCCCTCCAGTGTGTCTCCCCGCTTCTCACCAGTTGTCCATCACCTCCTTCTGCTCTCCCAGCTCATCCCTTTAGAGCCACTACTTTTATCTCATTGGAAAGTCTTCATAAATTCCTATTTTGCCGCAGCTTGTCAACCTCTTGTAATATACCCTACTATGGAAGTATCACTAAATGCCCCAATTCTCCTATAAGTGGTGCCGAGACTAATTTCGTTCCTATAGTTGTTCCATGTATGTAGTCTATTTTCCATTGGCTGCGTACATTATGCAGCAGACATACGTCCGCAAAGCGACCCATATAATTGGAAACACACACGACTCTTGAGTGGCACTTCCTATGCAAATACAGAGAGAACGTGGATATCTACAACACTAGTTAGTCAAGACAGCCACATATGGCTTGGTGTTTCACTGGAAGGCTGAATTCCCTACATAACTGCCTTCTGCCACAACCAGCAGGATCCATATTCCGAGGCCTAGGGAGCATCAATTAGCTCAACCTTGTCTTGGATTACTACCAAGCTTCCAGTTGCTGCAATACACCGGGCATATACTGTACAAGGTAGTTGAGGTCCAATGGTCACTATGTCGATCGCTCGAATAGGATGAGCTGGTTCAGCTATCTTTTGACTGGGGGGAGGTACAGGGACTACTCGAGGATGGATGGAGTACTTGAAGTTATTGATAGAGGATCTTTCAATCATTGGAAAGATAGAGTGGGTCGCCAATTGGAGTTCACATTATTATTCAGCTGGAAGAAATTACTATCAGGAGATTTCAGAACCACTAGCAACTTCTCTGGGCACTAAATGAGGATGAAGACAGCGTGAGAACACTCTAAGCTGCTGGAGAGTATTTATTGGAGGTGCTTATATCGGGGGAAGACTAAATTGGATTACAGTATTGGTTACACTCCCACATACCTGGGCTCGATATAGCAGAGGATAATTGTTACACTCCTGAAGGAAGCCAAGCCTTCCCTCCCTTCACTACATGTCAGTGGCATACTTGTAGGTGCTGCGCTCTTATTTATTCCCGGTGCCGCTAAGGGGTAAGAGGGTCGAGGGTGAGTGCCGGAAGAGGGGGAGAAGGAAAGAAAGGGAGAGAAAAAACGGGGAAAGAAAACCATTCACTTCGGGATTGCGTCCTCATCTTCTTCCTCTTTCCACCATCGCCCTCTCCCGCCTTCTCCAGGCTCCTCTCGGCTGGCCACCTCGCCGCCACCCTCCGTACAAAATCCGCCGGCTTCTTGTGTTCCTCCTTGCAGAGCCAGACTTCCCATCCTGCGCAGGGGCGTCCTATCACCGGTGAGATGGCAGTATATAGTTTGCTGGCTATCCTACCCTCCTCCAGGCGCGTACACTCTACCATGAGGTGTTTGGTTAGGTTGCCTTCTGGTGCTGTTCCTTCATCGCATAGTGTACATGGTCCCGCCGCCTGTCTGATCCGTGTTAGGGACCTGATATGGTCCTGTTTCCACTCTAAAAGCCTGCCACTGCCCTATTCGTCTTTCATCCTCTCTGTCCTCCATCTTCGTGCGTCCTCACCTCCCGCCAAGGCCACTGTTAAAGAGTCACCTACTAGGCTGGCCCTCGTACACTATGCTTATGTAACCCTCATGCTCGAGGCTATGGTATATTGCTCTTTCTTGTTGTAACTAAATGCAGTGGGAAGTGTTCTCGTGCCCAGACCGATTTATTTTTGTGTGGTAGCTTAAATTGGGAAGCACGACCAACTAAAGTACGGATATATATATACATAGCGTATTAAATACCGTAGAAGGGAAAGAGGCTTCTACTCTAGTCTGGCGGGCACCAGCATCTTGTAGAGACTGTATGATAAGATCGCCTGGTCAAGGGTATATGTATTTTTTGTTGAAGTATATACGCCTTTCCCCCGAAGGATATGAGACGATATCCTAGCCACCCGTTGTATCCCTTGGGCCGATGAGACATCCACCACTCTTGCATGAATGGCCGTGACAAGTGTAAATCTATTGTTCAGGGCAATGAAAAACAATACTATTCATGCAGGAGTGGCCGACTAATGCAAGAGTGGCCGTGTCTCACCGGCCCAAGGGATAACTTATCCCACTTTATGCGCCAGAGACAGTGGCTATTGGCTTGTGTAAAGTGTTGGGCATATAGGGATTGGTACGATCGTGATCAACAAAGTCTGCTTCGCATCAAATTGATGCGCAGTATCATAGCCAGGAGTGGAGAGGTGCGAGACTGGGGCGAGACTGACTACAGACTGCAGTACGGAGTACTACCGGTACTTATAAAAATGACACTGTGGACGTATATACGGCAACACCTGAAGAAGGCGTCAGGCGTCAGGCGCAGGCCACAGTTCATAGGTACTGGACCTACGTCGAGTCGGCTCGGACGTCCTGCTGATACGGTCGGTGTACGTTTATAAAGCAGTGCAGTATGGATAACGTTAAACCCTTCAATTCCAGAAGCCAATGTCTACTTAAAGCCTCTCCTCACTTCACGCTTCACGCATCATCACGCATATCATATATACATATATAGACCTAACCAGGCTCGCATATATCGCGGACCGAGGCTAGCATAAACCCGGATTGCCCGCACGGTCGATTTCACAGTCAAGTCCCCCAGCGCATATCCACCGCGCAGACGGCCATCACGGTTGTATGGAACCTCTGCTGTCAGCCACAGGGCGAGCTCCCTCACTAGCAATCTCATTTTCCCTGACGCGAATAGTAACAGGTGACCACCACACTGTAGCTGCCACACCAGCCTTGATCATCACCAAACTATTTT
>Ga0307514_10004898_pt1 | contig 12165 bp, 8 predicted proteins | sample 16_EM_MG_FD_203088 | JGI IMG/M metagenome (GOLD analysis project Ga0307514, IMG submission 203088) | Populus trichocarpa ectomycorrhiza microbial communities from riparian zone in the Pacific Northwest, United States - 16_EM | ecosystem: Host-associated > Plants > Roots > Unclassified | place...
CTGCGGCGTTGCCCGCGCTTGCAAGGCGCGAGCCTTGCTGCGCCCGGGCGCCTTGCATCCAGCCCTTTGGCGAAGCAACGCGATCCCCTTCTATAGCGTTAACAGGCCCTAGGCGCTCCCATTCATCGCAGCGCCGCAAGGTAGGCGGCGATGTCGCGCGCGTCCTGCTCGGACACGCCCATCTCCGGCATGGCGGTGAGCGGATCAACCTCGTGCGTATGGCGCAGCCAGCGCACCATGTTGTCCTGCGTGTTGGCCAGCTTTCCCGCGATCAGCGAACGGCCGGCGATGCCCGTGAGCGGAGGCCCCACGTTCGGCGACGAGCCCGTGATGCCCGGGATGGTGTGGCAGGCGCTGCATGCGTACTGGTACAGCGCGCGCGCGCCGCGCGCCGCATCGCCCGCCTGGACCAGCGCCGCGCCGGCTGCCGGCCCGCATGCCGGCCGTGCCGGCACGCCCTGTGCACCGGTGGCCTCCACGCGCGTCGCTTCTGCATATTGCTGCGGCGTGAGGTCGGGCAGGCGGGCCATGAACGCCACCACCGACCACAGGTCTTCCTCGGACAGCCTGAACTCCCAGGCCGGCATGCCGCTCATCCGGATGCCGTGCTTGGTCAGCCAGTAAAGTTCACGCGGCTTCCAGTGGTGCCGCGCATCCACCAGCGGCCCGGGCAGCGGCTGCATGCTCTTTCCGATGTCGCCCTGCGCAACGCCCGGCGCGCCATGGCATTGCACGCACTTGTCCCTGAAGCAGGCCGCGCCGCGCATCACCAGCCGCTCGTCGTCGAGTTGCGGCGGCTCGATGCTGCGGGCCCGCATCTTCACCGACTGGTGCATGGCGGTTTCCAGCAGCGTATAGACCGGCTGGAAATGCTGCTTCGTGGCCGCCACGTCGTAGAGGCCGCCATACACCACCAGCGCGCCCGCCGCCACGCCCGCGAGGCCGAGCGCGGCGAGAGTGAGCAGGACGATCTTGGGTGCACCCATCGGCGGCATTCAATTGGCGGCATTGTCCGACGCGCACCAGCGCCGCCGTGTCGGCGCAAGCCGCATTCCGGTCCGCAGAATCGCGCCATGGTGGCCGCCCCGTCACGTTGCGCTGTGTGCCCGCTCGCCCTGCTGGTGCTGGCGATGCTCGCGGGCGGATGCACACCGCAAGAAGAAGACGGCCCCGCCTTCGGCCAGGCACCGCCCGCACAGCGCGAACGCGGAAGGCTGCTGCTGGCCCAGTACCAATGCGGAAGCTGCCACACCATTCCCGATGTGCAGGCGGCGCGCGGCCGCACCGGCCCCACGCTCGCCGCCTTCGGCCGCCGCAGCTACATCGCCGGCCAGGTGCCGAACGGCCGCGAGCCTCTGGTGCGGTGGATCGTCGCGCCGGCCACGGTGGTGCCGGGCACCACCATGCCGGCCATGGGCGTCTCGCCCGAGGATGCGCGCGACATGGCGGCCTACCTGCTCGCGCTCGAACGATGAACGCCACGAGCGAGGGCCTGCCCCAATCTGCCCTGCGGGCTGCCGGGCCCGTCGCGCAAACGCTGCTCGAAGTGAGCGCCATGCTGGTGGTGGGCGGTGCGTTGATCTTCGCCGGCGTCATGCTGCTGCTGGCCTTCGCCATTCGCCGGCGGGGCGGCGGCAAGGTGAACACGCGCTGGTGGCTGCTCGGCGGCGGGCTTGTCTTTCCGACGGTGGTGCTTTCGGCGCTCTTCGTCTACAGCGAATTCCACCGGCCGCCGTGGCGGCCCATTCCACCGCCCGGTGCGCTGATCGTCGGCGTCACGGGCCACATGTGGTGGTGGGAGGTGCGCTACCGCGACCCCGCCACCGGCGCCGAGGTGGTCACGGCGAACGAGATCCGCATCCCGGTCGGCCGCCCGATCTATTTCGGCCTTGGCAGCGCCGACGTGATCCACAGCTTCTGGGTGCCCTCGCTCGGCGGCAAGATGGACATGCTGCCCGGCCGCGTGCAGCACCTGCAGCTGCAGGCCGACCGGCCCGGCGTCTGGCGCGGACAGTGCGCCGAATACTGCGGCGAGCAGCATGCGCGCATGGCGCTGCACGTGGTGGCGGAGGAACCCGCGGCCTTCGATGCATGGCTCGCGGCGCAGGCCATGCCGGCGGCCGCTTCGACAACGGCGCCGCCGCGCGAGATCGAACGCGGCCGCGAAGCCTTCCTCGCGCACCGGTGCAACGCCTGCCACACGGTGCGCGGCGTGAGCGAGCAAAGCCGCCTCGGGCCCGACCTCACCCACGTGGGCAGCCGGCTGCACCTGGGCGCCGGCACCGTGGCGAACGAGCCCGCACAGCTTGCTGCATGGGTGGCCCACACGCAGCAGCTGAAACCGGGCGCACGCATGCCGTCTTCCGGCGGGCGCATCGGCGAGGCCGACCTGCAATCCATCGCGGCCTGGCTCGCGCAACTGAAATGACGCAAGTTCTCGACGAAGCCCCTTCCAGCCCACCGCCGCGCCCCGCGGGCGAGCGCGAGGCGCTCGAGCGCGCGTGGCGCCCGCCCACCGGCTGGCGGCACCTTTCGGCGGTGAACAACACGCGCATCGGCGTGTTCTACATCGCCACGGCCATGCTCTTCTTCGTGCTGGCCGGCATCCTCGCGCTGATGATGCGCACGCAGCTCGCGGTGCCCGACAACCATCTGATCGATGCCGCAACCTACAACCAGCTCTTCACGATGCACGGCACCGTAATGATGTTCCTGTTCGCGGTTCCCATCGTCGAGGCCGTGGCCATCTACCTGCTGCCGAGCATGCTGGGCGCGCGCGACCTGCCCTTTCCGATGCTCTCCGCCTACGCGTTCTGGGCCTATGCCATCGGCGGCCTCGCCTTCTTCTGCACACTGTTCTTCGGCGTATCGCCGGACGGCGGCTGGTTCATGTATCCGCCGCTCAGCGGCAAGGAGTTCTCGCCCGGGCGCGGCGCCGACTGGTGGCTGCTGGGCATCGGGTTCATCGAGATCTCGGCCATTGCGGGCGCCATCGAGCTGATCGTCGGCATCCTGTTCACGCGCGCGCCCGGCATGAGGCTGATGCGCATGCCGATCTTCGCCTGGGCCATGCTGGTCACCGCGCTGATGATCGTCATTGCGTTCCCCGCCGTGATTGCGGCCACCATGCTGCTGGAGCTGGAGCGCGCGTTCGACTGGCCCTTCTTCATTCCCGCGCGCGGCGGCGATCCGCTGCTGTGGCAGCACCTGTTCTGGTTCTTCGGCCACCCGGAGGTCTACATCATCTTCCTGCCCGCGGCCGGCATGGTGTCGATGATGGTGGCCGCGCTCGCGGGCACGCCGCTGGTGGGCCACCGCGCGGTGGTGCTGGCGCTCATCGGCGTGGGCGCGGTGAGCTTCGCGCTGTGGGTGCACCACATGTTCACCGCCGGCCTGGGCAACCTCTCGCTGCTGGTGGTGTCGGCCGCGAGCTTCATCGTGGCCCTGCCGAGCGGCGTGCAGGTGTTCGCGTGGATCGCCACCTTCTGGCGCGGCCGCGTCGTGCTCGATGCACCCACGCTGTTCCTGCTGGGCTTTCACTTCATCTTCGTGCTGGGCGGCCTGACCGGCGTGATGGTGGCGGTGTTGCCTTTCGACTGGCAGGCGCACGACAGCTACTTCATCGTCGCGCACCTGCACTACGTGCTGATCGGCGGCATGGTGTTTCCGGTGTTCGCGGGCTTCTACTACTGGGCGCCGGTCTTCAACGGCCACCGGCTTTCCGAGCGCTGGGGCCGCTGGGTGTTCGGGCTCATGTTCGGCGGCTTCAACCTGGCGTTCTTCCCGATGCACATCGCGGGCATGCTCGGCATGCCGCGGCGCGTGTACACCTATGCCGGCGACCTGGGCTGGAACGCGCTGAACATGCTGTCGACCCTCGGCGCCTACGCGCTGGCAGCCGGCGTGCTGCTCTTCATGGTGGATGCGGCGCGCACGCTGCGCCGGCCCCAGCAGGACCACGGCAATCCCTGGCGCGCGGGCACGCTCGAATGGCTGCCGCCGCGCGAATACGGCGTGCGCAGCATTCCGCAAGTGGATTCGCGCTATCCGCTGTGGCGGCAGCCCGCGCTGCCGCAGGAGGTCGAGGCCGGGCGCCACTGGCTGCCGGGCACGGTGTTCGGCGGCCGCGAAACGCTGGTGACCAGCCCGCGCGAGGCGCGGCCGATGCACCTGCTGCGCCTGCCGACCGACAGCTGGTGGCCACTGGCGGCGGCGGCGGGCACCGCGGGCTTCTTTCTGCTTCTTACGGTGTCACAGACGCTGCCCGCGTTTGCCTGCGGCGTGCTCGCGGTCGCATGCATCCTGCGCTGGCTGTGGGACTCCGACCGTCCGCCGCCGGTGGCCACGGTCGATGTCGGCCATGGCGTGCACCTGCCGGTCGGCGCACATGGCCGGGCATCGCACTCGTGGTGGGCCATGGTCGTGCTCATTGCGGTGGACATGACGATCTTCGTCTCGCTGCTGTACACCCACGTGCACCTGTCGATGGCGAGCGACGTGTGCCCGCCGCCCGGCGCCGCGCTGCCGCCCATGCGCTGGCCGCTGGGCGCGGCGCTGCTGCTCGCGGCCGGCTCGGCGGCCATGGCGCTGGCCACGCGCAAGCTGCATGCGGCGCATCCGCGCGGCCAGCGTTGGCTGCGCATGCTCGCAGCGCTGGCCATGGCCTGCGCTGCCGGTGCCGCCGCGCTCGACATCGGCGGCCATCAGCTCGCCGGGCTCGACCCGCGCGCGCAAGGCTGGAGCGCCTCCGTCGGCATGCTGCTGGGCTACCAGGCCTTCCACGTCGGCGTGCTGATGCTGATGGGCGGCTACCTGCTGGTGCGCTCGTGGGCGGGCCGGCTGCAGCCCGCGGCCCGTGCGACCCTCGACAACACCGGGCTGATGTGGCATTGCGTGACGGCGCAAGGGATCATCGGGGCGCTCGCGGTGCAAGGCGTGCCGCGGTTGCTGGGCTGAGAATCGCTAGGCGGCTGATGCGGAAAGTGCCTGGGCGTTGATCATCCAGCAGGCGGCGGTGAAGCGAACTTCGCTGCCGTGCACATAAGGCTCGAACGCCGCACGCAAGGTTTCGATGACCTGTGCGCGCGTGGGCTCGTCCGCCTCCTGAAGAATCAGGCCGACCGGACCGAGCCGCGTGAGATAGCCATGCAGCGCCTTCTCGGGCAATGTGCATTCCACATCGATCGGCCGGATGTCGATGCCGGCCCAGCCGCTCTCCTCCAGGATCGAAGAAATCCGATCGCAGTCCGCAAAGGAGAACTGTCCCGGCGCACCCGGCTTGCGCGCCGGCAGGTTCGGCAGCAGCGGTGCGGCGGCGCGCTCGGCCGTCGTCATGAACGGGTTCTCCGCGGCGCTGCGCCATGCGATGGCCCGGAGCGCGGCGCCATCCTTCGCGGCATGCCGCAGGTTCGCGAAAGCCTGCACCGGGCTGTCGAAGAACATCACGCCGAAGCGCGAAACGATCAGGTCGAAGCTCGCCGGTTCGAAGGCCTGTCTCTGCACGTCGCCGCAGATGAAGCTTGCCGGCGCGCCCGCCCGTTCGGCACGCGCCCGGGCGGCGGCAATCATCGGCTCGGAAATATCGGCGCCGACGCAATGCCCCGCGGCGCCGAGCACCTGTGCAATGGCCAGCGTGGTGGCGCCCGTGCCGCAGCCGACGTCGAGCACCCGGCGCGCGGACGCGGCGCGCGCCTCGTCCACGAGCAGGTTCTCGAACGGCGCGAACAACCGGTCGAGCGACTCCTGCGCATCGACCCAGGCGCGGCCTGCACGGCCATTCCAGAGGGCGGCTTGCTCGTTGTCTTGCTGCTGCGCGATGTCCATGATGGTTGGTCCTTGGCTTGCCTGAAGAGGCGGAGGCTAGACTGTGCAACTTCAAGTCGACTTGAGGTCAAGAGGTGGCGGCACAACATCTGGACATCGCCCAAGTGGCACAGCAATCCGGCGTCCCCGCATCGACGCTGCGGTTCTACGAGGAAAAGGGGCTGATCGCCTCGACCGGCCGGCGCGGCCTGCGCCGCCTGTTCGATGGTGGCGTGCTGGAACGCCTGGCGCTGATCGCCGTGGGACGCGCCGCGGGCTTCTCGCTCGACGAGATCGCGCGCATGTTCGCGCCCGGCGGCGGGCCACGCATCGACCGGCGGATGCTCGCAGCCAAGGCGGAAGAACTCGACCGCACCATCCGCAAATTGAGCGCCATGCGCGACGGCCTGCGGCACGCCGCGGCCTGCCCCGCGCCCAGCCACATGGAATGCCCGACCTTCCGGCGCATCGTGCGCGCAGCGGCCTCCGGAGCGATTGGCGCGCGCGAAAAGAAAGCGCCCCGACTGCCCAGGTAGGCACTGCCTCATGCGGCGCTCGGGTGCCAGACAGCCTCCTACAACACGACGGTCTCTCGGCCGATGCGGCGAAAATTTTCGAGGTCGAAAGTTGCAACCCTGGGCACTGCAAATCTATGCCGTCATTCCCCAGAAATGCCGGCCGGAGACTTTTCCATGGTGAGCGCCAATCCAGTCATTTCGTCGGAACGTGTCGAGGGGACATCCGTCTACAACACGTCGGGAGACAAGCTAGGCAGCATCGATGAACTCATGATCGACAAGATCTCGGGCCAGGTCCGCTATGCGGTACTGGAGTTCGGCGGGTTCCTGGGCATGGGCACGGACCGCTATCCGCTCCCCTGGTCCATGCTGAAGTACGACACCTCGCAGGACGGCTATGTGGTGCCGTTGACCAAGGCGCAGATCGAGGGCGCGCCGAAGTATGCGAGCGACCGCGTGCCCGAATACGACGATGCGTACAGCGGGACGGTGGACAAGTACTACGGGCTCTAGGAGCCCACGGCCGCAGGCCCCGGACACGGCGGCCGCGGCCGCCGGACGATCATTCGCCGAACCAGAACACGAGCCAGGAGGACAAGGCAGTCAATGTGGTCAACAGGAGCAACGCATCCATCTGGCGCAGCCAACCACGGCGATACAGTTGGCCCAGGCTGAACAGCATTTCGGTCTCCTCGCAGGGTTGGCCCCTTTCCTGCAGTGTTGCTCCGGCGACTGTTTTCCGTCAACTACGGGGATAGTTCAAACAATTGCGCTTCCAGATCAACGTGCGTCTCCGGCTTGGCGGACGGGATTCGCGGGTTTCAAGGCCGCCCAGGGCATGAGGCAGAAGGCCTCCTCGAGCCGCACGGCGTTGCCGTCGACCACCAGCGCATTCCCCGTCAGCAAGTTCTCCCACCCCTTGCCTGCGGGCGCCTCGGGCAGCACCACCTTCGTCCCCCGCCAGGCGGCCGCGGCCGGAAGCATCGGCGCGGCGCCTTCCAGCCCGCTGCGTGCCATCCCGGCAAACAGCCGCCCCGCCATCACCACCAGCGTGCGCCCTTCGTGCCTGCGCGCAAAGGCCACCACATGCCGCGCCAACGGCCCTTCGACCGCCAGCCCTTCATAGCTGCCTTCGCGGAAAAGCTCCGCGTGCTCGCGCCGCATCGACAGCAGCCGCCAGATGAACCAGAGCTTCGCGCGGCCGTCGTGCGGCGCCTCGGCAAGTGCCTGCACGCGCGCTGCCTGGTCAGGTTCATCCGCCATCGCCCGGAGTTCTTCGAGCCGCCGGCTGCGCAGGTCATAGTCCACCGGCCGCCGATTGTCAGGATCGACCAGGCTCAGGTCGACCAGCTCGCTGCCCTGATAGAGATCGGGTACGCCGGGCGAGCCGTACTTCAGCAGCGTGAGCGTCAGGCCGTTCCAGGCGCCGAACCACGACAGGCGATCGGCCAGGCGCTGGATGTTCGCAAGGCATCCGTCCTTCGACAGGTCCGAGAGAATCCGCTGCACCATGCCTTCGAGCGCCGCTTCGTACGGCGCGTCGGGCTGGGTCCAGCGCGTGTGGAGCTTGGCTTCGCGCGCGGCCTTCTGCATGTACTGCCACACGCGCGCGGCGTAGGCCGGCGCGGCAGCGGCATCGAGCCCGCCGAAGGGCAAGGTGCCGAGCAGGGTCTGGTAGAGCAGGTATTCGTCGGCGCGTGAAGGCGCCGCGCCCGCCGGCTCGCCGCCGCGGCAGAGCGCATGCCAGCGCGCGAGCGCATCGCGCCACTCGCCGGGCATTTCGGAGAGCACGTCGATGCGGTTGCGCACCTCTTCCGATCGCTTGTTGTCGTGCGTGGAGGTGGCGAGCATGGTGTGCGGCCAATGCAGTGCGCGGTCGGCACTGAGCAGGTGGAACTCGGGCACGTCGAACCCGAAATGGTCGGGCTCGCCACCCACCTCGTTGAGCGAACTGAGCGGAAAGTAGCGGTAGAACGAGGTGTCCTCCACGCCCTTGGCCGCGACCGGCGCGCTGAACTGCTGGAAGCGCATGGCGAACCGGAGCACGCGCTCGGCCAGGCCCGCCGGTGGATGCATGGCCGCGGTCTCGCCGCGCAGCGAGCGGCGCACGAAGGCGAAGACGGAGCGGTCGGCATCGACGCTCTGGCGCTCGGCCGCCTCGGTGGCGGCGTCGATGAAATGCGCGTCCTGCGCGGAAGGCGCATCGACGATGTAGGTGCGGTAGACCGGCATGCAGGCCGCCACTTCCGCGAGCGCACGGCGCAGCGCGTTGAGCGTGTAGTCGCGCGTGCCGCGATCGGCCCGCGCGATCCTGAGCAGCTCGCTGGAGAGCACGTTGAGTTCCGACGACAGCGCATTGCGCATGACCTCGCGCTTGCCCGAGCGGGCCACGGATTCGAAGTCCTGCGTTTCGCCGGTGAAGCCATGCCAGGCCTGCCGCAAGGCCTCGGCCGCGGCGGTGTCCACCAGCACGCCGTTGGCCACGTTGGCAAAGCGATAGCCGGTGGTGCCGTGCACATGCCATTCGATCGGCACCTCTTCTTCGGCAGCGGCGATCTTCTCGGCGACGACGTACAGCGGGCGCGGCGGACGGCCGTCCGGCCCGATCGCGGGCAGCACGATGCCTGCCCGGCGCGCATAGCCTTCCTGCAGCTGCCGGAAGTAGCGTGCGGGGTCGTACAGGCCATCGGGATGGTCGATGCGCAAGCCATCCACCGTGCCAGCCGCGGCAAGGTCGAGTGCGAAGGACTGCGTGGCCTCGAACACCTCGTCGCGCTCCATGCGCACGGCCGCCAGGTCGTTGATGTCGAAGAAGCGCCGGTAGTTGATCTCGTCGGCCGCCACGCGCCAATACGCGAGGCGGTAGGCCTGCATGTCGATGAGCCGGTGCAGCTGGTCGCGCGCCTCGTCGGAGGCCAGGTTGAATTCGGCCACCGCTGCCAGCACCGCACGCGCCAGCGACGGATGCGCCTGCGCCAGGTGCGCGAGGCGGGCCTTGAACAGTTCCGTGTCGCGCACGCGTTCCGTGCACTCCGAAGGCGTTTGCGCGTGGCGGTCGGGCAAGTGCCCGAAGGCCGTCGAGAGGCTCGCGAGTTGCGCAGCAAGCGCGGGTTCCTTCAGATGCTGCAGCGCCAGCGCAAGAACCACGGGGTAGCTCTCGGGCGCCAGCGGAAACCGGTGGTCGAAATAGCGCAGCGCAAAGCTGCCCTGCGCCGCTTCGAAGTGCAGCGCCAGTTCTCCGCTCGCGAGCACCTCGCCATAGTGCCCGCCGAGCACCGGCAGCAGCACCTTGCCGGCCAGCTCCTTGTTGAGCGGCTGCCAGTCGATGTCGAAGTGATGCGCGAACAGCGAGGCCGGGCCGTTCTCCAGCACGTCCATCCACCATGCGTTGTCGGCGCCGAGCACGCCCATGTGGTTGGGCACCATGTCGAGCAGCTGTCCCAGGCCGTGCGCCTGCAGCGCCGCGACGAAGCGCGCAAAGCCTTCGGCGCCGCCGAGCTCGGGGTTGATCTCGGCATGGGCCACCACGTCGTAGCCGTGCGTGCTGCCCGCGCGGGCGCGCTGGATCGGCGAGCAATACACATGGCTCACGCCGAGCTGCGCCAGGTAGGGCAGCACGCGGATGGCGTCGTCGAAGCCGAAGCCCTTGTGGAACTGCAGCCTGTAGGTGGCACGTGGCACGCGCGCCTGCAACAGCGGCGGCGCGGCGTCCGCGCCCAGGCCGCGGCGCGGGCGCGCGGTGCGCAGGCGTTGCGTGAGCCCCAGCATGGCCTCGCTCGCCGCCAGCTCCTGCACGGTCGGCGCCAGCTTGCGCCGCCAGTTGGGATGCGTGTCGGTGGTGCCGGGCATGTTGGCCTGCTCCACCTCGCCGGCCACATCCTCGAGCTGGAACACCATCAGCGCCGACGGAGCCGCGGCAAGAAAGGCGTGGATCGCCTGCATGATCCGCGGCGACGGCGTTGCGAGCGACAGCGCCTGCGCCGCCTCGTCGGCCGACAGCAGTCCCGCTTCGCGCACCGCCAGCATCAGCCGAACGCGCTCCTGCGCACGGCCCAGCAGCTGCGCATCGAACAGCCGCGGATCGGGAAAGAGCCCGAGCGCCAGCCGCAGCCGAAGGTCGTGGCCCGACCACCAGCCCGCGAGCGTGGCGAGATCGTGCGTGCTGATGGCGACCAGCGCGGCCGGCGGATAGGCCGCGGGGGGCGTGAACCCGCCGTCCTGCTGCTTCTCGAAGTAGAGCAGCCGGTAGGAGAGCACGTCGGCACGCGCGAGGGCTTCGCGCATGGCGTCCTCCACCGTGCCCAGGTCTTCGCCCACGACCATGCAGCGATGGCGATGGCTTTCGAGCGCCACGATGGCCAGCATTTCGTCCACCGGGTAGCGCACGTACGCGCCATCGTGCGGCGAGCGGCCCGGCGGAATCCAGAACAGGCGCATCAGGCCCATCACATGGTCGATGCGCAGCGCGCCCGCATGCCGCATGTTGGCGCGCAGCATCTGCACGAAAGGCTGGTAGTGGTGCGTGCGCAGGTGGTCCGGGCGCAGCGGCGGCAGGCCCCAGTTCTGCCCGGCCGGATTGAACTCGTCGGGCGGCGCGCCAATGCTGGCGCCGACCGCAAAGCAATGCCGCGCGGTCCAGGCATCGGAGCCGCCGCGGTCCACCGAGACGGCCAAGTCCAGGTAGAGGCCGATGCCCATGCCAAGCGCCGTGCAGCGCTCGCCCGCGCGCGCGAGCTGGCGCTCGGCCACCCATTGCAGGTACTGGTGGTACTGCAGGCGCTCCGCATGCTGCACCGCGAAGGCCCGCACCTCGGGCGAATCCTCCTGCCGATAGGCTTCGGGCCATGCGAGCCAGCCCCAGCACTGCGGATCGGCGGCGGCGAAGTGGGCTTGCAGGGTTTCGAAGAGCGCGTGCTGGCGCAACGGCTCGCCATGCGCCGAGACAAAGGCCAGGAAGGCCTCGCCTCTTGCATCCGGCGCGCCCCCCGGCGAAAGATGCCGCGCGCGGAAGTGCTCGAACAGCAGCTCCAGCACCTCGAACTTGGCGGCGGCCACGCCGGCATGATCGATCAGCGGCGCAGCCCGCAGCGCGGCGAGCCGGCCCTGGAACTCGGGCGATTCCACGTGCCGGCGCGCGGCCTCGCAGGCGGCGAGATCGTCCACCGCCTCGACATCGATGTACAGCACGTTGATCCATTGCCGCGACGATGGGCTGTAGGGGCTGGCGCGCAGCGGATCGGTCGGGAACAGCGCATGCAGCGGGTTCAGCCCGATCACGTCGGCGCCCTGTCCGGCCATGCGGTCGATCAGCGCGTCGAGGTCGCCGAAATCGCCCATGCCCCAGTTGCGCGCCGAGCGCAGCGCGTACAGCTGGAGCGCCGGCCCCCAGACGCGGCCGCCACCCTGCACGGCGGGCGGCCGGTAGCAGCGGCTGGGCGAAGCGATGAGCAGGGTCTCGCCGGCCAGGCCGTCGATTTGCAGCCAGTGATAGCCGGGCGCGAGCGGCTCTGCCAGCTGCAGCGTGCAGCTGCCATGCGGCCACGGCTGCGCATCGGCTTCTCCATGGCGCGAGCGCCCTTCCTCGTCGCGCAGCCGCCATTGAAGGCGGCCCGGGACCTGCGGCAGCTGCAGCGACCAGTGCGGCGCATGCGCCTCCACCACCAGCACCGGCGGCATGGCGGGCGCCGATGAAGAACCGGCCTCTTCGCCGATCGAACCACCCGCCTGCACGCCGAACTCGGCCAGCAGCGCGGCCAGGTTCGCGGGCGTTGCATGGCGCAGCGTTCCGAAGGCGTCGTGGTACGTCGCGGAAATGCCGCAGCGCCGGCACAGGCGCTCCAGCGCA
>Ga0307514_10004901_pt1 | contig 12164 bp, 14 predicted proteins | sample 16_EM_MG_FD_203088 | JGI IMG/M metagenome (GOLD analysis project Ga0307514, IMG submission 203088) | Populus trichocarpa ectomycorrhiza microbial communities from riparian zone in the Pacific Northwest, United States - 16_EM | ecosystem: Host-associated > Plants > Roots > Unclassified | place...
AGCATGTTGCCATCCACCTGTTTTAGTGCGACCTGACTACACCTGTTTTGTATGCATGTAACTTCTCTGCGTTAGCTCTTCAAAAGCGACATGGAGTCTGTGGATGCGGTACTTGGCGTTGGCGAAAACCATTGGGGGAGGCAGGATTCGAACCTACGAACGCAAAAGTGTTCACCAAAACTACGCCATCCACTCCCTCTGAGAGATACATATGTAGAGAGTGAGCGAGGCGGACAAACAGCGGGCAGCATCGAGGACGGAGTCAGTCTCGCAGCTGGGAAGTAAGCTCAGTTGGTAGTTACAAGAGATAAGCCATGTCAGAGAGTGCGTAACCTGCGGCGCAACTTTACCATATAACAAGTAAGTTGCAGCAGTGGTGTTAAATCGCCAATAATGAACCAAGTGGAAGACACATAAAGAACAGGGGAATAAATAAGGGACAGTGGTTGTTATTTCCACAAACTCAGTGGACACACAGATCCAAGTCCAACCCACACCAATGCATGAGCACACAGCATCCTAGCAGTCCCCTCGATCCCCAAAACCCAACCAGGTTAAAGCAATCTTGACCTCTCTGTATAGCCACGGGTTCTCGGCTGTACCAACACCCTAGCCCCTTCCCCCAGTGCCACAGTCATCGCCATCACCGCAAACACCACGGCGAACATCGTCCCCGCGCACGCCACAAGGAACAGGGCAAACGGGAGGACGTAGAGGGCCAAATATCTCGTCAAGTCGGCAATGTAATTTGCAAGGGACACGAGAAAACTCCACAGACCGGAAAGAAACTCAAGGTACATGTCGAACCAGTACCGGAACATTCCATCATCGGGGGCGGAATCCCCAGATTTTGCGAGTGTAGTGGCATCGCTATCCTTCCCGGGAGTGAGAGTGAGAATTCCGCCGAGTTTGACAGGGTGATCTGGAGTTTGGCCCCGTGGGTCAGAGGGCTGGATTTCCCGCACGGGGGTTATGCCAGCGTGCGTAGTCGGTGCACAGGAGATGGGGGCGCTACCCCATACTAGCAATATGGCCAGAAGAGATGCCTGTGAGACGCGCATAGGAGCGGCGGTTGTCGGGAACTCGGAAACTCGGGGAGGGTTTTTTCGGGTAGCAAAAAAGCTGCAGAGGGTGGGAATGGTTGTTCCCTGTTAGCCTCATACCCAGTCGTATTAAAGCAATTTGGTTGCTGACAAATTAACGACTGGGTACGACTGTAGGTTGCATAGGTGGATGAGTAATCAGGCTTCACTGTATAATATATAGACTATGTATGATATCATATATAATTTTATTCACCTATACAGTGCATACAGGTATATACTATTCTAATCCTTATACCACTACTCAACCATGGCTTTCAAATATAAATTCATACATTTTTTTCCATTTCCAGGAGCCACTTTTAAACCACACCCAAGGCTAGGATATTTCACATGGGATAGTTATTTCCATTGCATATATACAAAAGTGCATCTCATGTATTCTGTTGGGATACCCTCGCCTCAAGGTCACGGGATAGACAGGAATTCCCATAGCCATGGGTTATGGAGAAGTGCAAGGGTCCCAAGAGGGAAAGTCGTGAGAACGGACCAAGGATAAAAACACTTGTTTTCCATCATGTAGTTGGTTTCTGTTCGTTAGAGAATTCAGATAATTCGAAGAGCGCAATAGTCTTAAGCTGTCAAGATTAGCAAGCCCACAATACACCTTTATCCCATACAAATGTTCAACATTCCCGTACTCATAGCCTTGTATTCTTACATATTCAACCCGCATACTACTTTAAATATAGACAACCTCAAGGAGGCATTGCCATTGTACATACACATGAAGACTCTGGTTGAGTCCAGGCAGAGAACCACCTTGGGATAATAGTACCCGTGAAACCATTCTCTCAGCCACACTCCCGTAAATTGCAAACGCGCCCAATACTCTACACCTACTCCTCTGCTCCCACCTCCTTCCCCCGCCAACCCTCTATCTGCATCCACGGGACCCCCCCAGCATCCTGCGTCTTCAGCCTCGAAGGCGAACTCTATCCGTAAGCGTCATATATAGAATCGTTCACACTCTCATTCTCATTCTCACTCCCATACCCATCCTCCATTCCACCACCATCAGTACCACTGGGGTGGTCGTTGGAATAGGCGTCGTCTCCCTCAGAGAGGTAGTCCGTGTAGATTGACGCATAGGAAGTGCTATTGCGGATTGGTCTGGTGGGTATCGGTAGTGGCACGTTTATCTTCTGCATTAGATTCTGCCGGGTGCTAGAGTCAGGTCTTTGGAAGTGAATTCTCCCCTCCCTCGGTGACCTTGGCAGTGGAAGGAACCCGGCACGGGGGCGTGGTCGGCTCAAAACCACCAACGGCGGCATACTTGGTGCGTGATGTGTACTACCTCCTTGGTTTCTCGGGGGTGTGGTCGGTTGTGATGAGTCTCCCCTCTTGCTAACGCTCATGCTTGTATGGCTTGAGTTTGTCCTGCAGCTGCTCGGACTGACCTCGCTGCCCCTTCCCGACACTGTCGTACAGTAGCAGCTCACAGTCACCGCAGTGCAGGTACTATAGTGCCCACTGCAGCCATCGGATGGAGCCGTCAGGGAACTCGCATTCGAATTGGCGCCTAACCCAGTCCTAGGATTCTCAGGACTTCCTTGTGAGGATTGGCGGCGGGGGGGTGACTTGTCCCTATTCTCCCACCTTTGCTGCATCCGCCGCCTGTGCTCGCTGTATTCGCTATATGTGCGGAACTCGCTTGGGTGGCGTGTGTCGCCAAAGTCCCCTCCTGCCCCTGGAGCTGTAGGTGAAGGTCGAGATCGATACCCCCTGATGAAGTGACTAACGCTACTCCTGGGATTTTTGCTGCCTATTTGAGTCGGTACTGCAGGTGCAGCTGTGCGCATATCCTGTCCTTTCCTCTCCCCTTGCTCACCTCTCGTGGATCTACTCCTATTCCTCTCTTTTGCCACCACCACCGGCGGCGGGGGCTGCACCAGCTCCCCACTACTCTCAACCCTGGGCACCTCCCCAGAGACTAACTCCGCCGACGTAGAGAGATGCAGCGGGAATGAGATCCCGGTAAGAGTAGTTCGTTCTCGTTGCGCGCGGGGCTGCTTCGAGTGAATGTCATTTTGCTCTGCGTAGTATCTCGCTGCAAAGGAGTAGAGGTCTGGGCCGACCCGAGGTGAGGTGGTGTGATCTGGCATGTGCATTTTTTGTGCGCTCCAGGCGCTCGAGCCGAGGCTACTGCGGGAAGTACCAGTCGAGGTGGTATTCCCACGCTTGGATAATTGTCCTGCGGGTTCTATATCCGCATTATGCGCTCGACTCCCAGCATACGGCCACCCTAATTCACTCTCACCAGGATCGCCGCCCTCTACCACCTGGCCCCACAACTTAACTCTATCCCTCCACCTACAACACGCCCAAAATCCCACAATAATCGCCCCCATCAACACCGCGATCCCCGCCACTACAATCCCGACGATCGCCAGAAATGGGATTCCGCCGTTGATTCCTGGGGGGGAAGCTAACCCCGGCCCGGGACCAGCTCCAGTGGGCGAGGGGAGGAGGGTAGTACAATGGTCTGTACCCGTGGGCCATAGTCCCAAATCGGACGGTGTTCCGAGGGTACTTGTGGAGGTCTGCGTGGAGAGGGGTGTAGTGATATCTATGGTTGGATCCAGAGGCTCGGATCCCTCGCTTGCGCTGGGCGTTGCTGGTGGTGCTTCGGTGTAGATTGTGGTGGTAGGAGTAGTGGTGACATTGGGGGATCTTTGGACAGGGCGTGAGGTTTCTGGTCTTTCGGAAGCTCTGTTGATGGTGCGCAGGCTGGAGTCGGGGATGTATGTAGGTGGGAGTGTTGGGGTATCCCCTGGGGAACCTGTCGCAGGACCTGGTCGCTCTGTTATGCGTGTGGCCTGGTCCGTGCGGTTATCGATGTACATAGCTGTAGTTACACAGAAGGGCACGTTGCTGTAGTAGTTAGCTGTAGGTTAGCGGAAGACGGAGCAAGGTAGGAAGCCTTCTGGAGATGAAAAGCGCCAGGTGGAAAGGGAATTGGCAACTGCTCTCGCCCCCAGCCCGGCTGGCACCGTGGGTGACCGGGCAATTCATTCCAGAACCCATTGAATGGGGTGTTCTCATTGTTCCCTGATTCCCATGTGACCTGCGTGGGATTGTAACTATTGTAGTCACCCAGGATATGGTGTAAGCGCGGCAGCTGGTATACTTTGAAGCAACATCCACTTGCAGGCCGAGAACCAGACTACAAACTCATCCCCAAACCCGCATATGGAGAGCTTGTCCCACTATGTAGCAGTCTGCTGTGCTTTTTGATGTATGTCATATAATGTACACCCCTCTGCCGGGGTAGTCGCCGCCGGCAGTACCAGCACCGAAATGAGACAGCAAACCCCGCACCGCGATACTTACTGGATCGAACGATAGTCTATTCTCACGCAGGGGTTGGGATTGGGGATTGAATGAATAGTTCATATATGTGTGGTGACTGTATCCGTATTGAATACTGCATTGATAAACTACACTCATGTATTGTAGAAACCGCTTTTTTTTTCCTGGTAAATCATTACTCGTATTCAGTCTATCTAGACTATGGCGAGTAGAAACCGCTTGTAATGATGGTTTCACATGAGCCGGCTCGGGATTTTACCGTACTCAAGTTCACATGACACGACATAGAGGTGAACAGGAACCCGGGTGGGAAAACCTGAGATACTGCCAGCTATCCTCTTTCGCCGTCTATTATTTCTGCTATCATGACCCATTCATGCCCATAATGCACTTATCAGAATCTTATCTAACATGCCTGGATACTTTATCAGAATTTGACACACGATTGAATCATAAAATAACCACAGATACTGTACATACTGTACCTGGCTTGTGTAAGTAGGCATAGCTGATATATGTCGAGGTTCCTGAAGTTGCCAAATTAGGTAATATATTTTAGTAGGAGGTGTCATGTTAAATTTGCATGACTTGTGGACAGTGCGATGTCATTATATATTTATAAATAAATATTAATATATATGTTGAAAATGACAAATGGAGCTTCCTTCCGTTAAAAAAAGCGCCAACTTACCAGCGGAGCATATACCAACTTTGTGGGAGTCTCTTCTTTGTTCTCCTCTAATCCAGTAAGGATATGGTCGGGAATAGAGGCAATATGTTTATAACGAATATATGCTTATATTGAGAGAAAACTACATACATGACAAATAAGACAAGAAAAAACCTACTAGTCTCTCGTCATAGTCTAGGTAGACTGAATACGAGTAATGATTTGCTCCCCCCCCCAAAAAAAGACAAGAAAGAAAGGATTAGAACTGTTGTAAGAACTCCGTGGGGTTTTCTTTCCGCTATTCCCGTTGCAATTGCTCTTCTCACTGGCTTGTATTTCGATCAGTCTGCAGGGAGTATAGGGGGGAGTGTTTCGAGAGCATCAATAGCAGCTTGACGATGTAGCAGTGGTGCAGGAGGTGCAGGAAGTGCAGGATCTTCATTCTCGGCTGGTATGAAGTTATTGATTATGTATGCGATCCTCAATATCAGCATAGTACTGTTCTTATCGATAAGTACTCCCATTTGTGATAAGCCTTCAAGTTCGCCCTAGACAGCTAATACTGAGTGATACTCGGCAATGGCGTGCTAGAAGTCAAGACTCTTCCGGGGTGGATACATATAATGTGAGCTACATACTATGCTTACTAATAAACCTGCCATAACCTCTACCCCATATACGCGAGCGATTCCCCCATAAATATTTGTATGTACAGATATATACTCAGCCCGACCACTTCCGCTCGCCTCCATAGCCCTTTCGACCACGTACATCTGGGTTAACCGGCCTCCATTCTCGTACGTCTCCTCTCTTTAGATATGTATATCCGGGCAATTGAATCACATGCTTCACGCTCGCTGTCTTCCCACCCGATTGTGAACTCCCACCGCTTGTGTGATTCCAGTCCATCACTGCAGTGAACTCTCGTTATAAGTATACCTCTTGGGGCCCCCACATACAAAAAGGCACATAAATTCACCTATTAGGCTTAGTCACATACATATGGTTATCAAAGGCCTGGTTGTTGGCAGTTTGAAATCTCGGGGAACGCCAGTACCTCTAGGTATACATACAGGCATGCAGGACTAGTTTGGTGTTAGAGCGTGGTTGTTTCTGGGTAGTTAAATTAGAAATGCTTTGTGTCGGCAGGTGGTCTAGAATAGCTCACAGGGTAGATGGATGGGAATCTGGATCAGTCTATGTACCACAGGCTTTGTGCAAGTCCTATCACCTCAAGTACTTGTGGCCATGAGGAGATCCATAGTACCCAAGTAGGTACGTTTACTGAAGTGTGGAGGAGGACATATATTATACATACTGTAGCTACTGTACGTTTCGGCCAAATCACAATTTTGTGATATATAGTACCTGCGGCTGTCTCTGAGCATAGCGTAGTAATTTTGTATAGTATCCACATGCACTGTGGTACCACCATGGCGACCCCGCTAACTGTAAATCCATACTGCTCCCCAAAATATCACACTGGCGTATTCAGGCACTAAGCGTTCCACAAGAATTTGAATGTTTTTTTTTTTGGAGTCTAAACATCTGTCCCCTGAAGGGAGCCTTAGGCTATGAGACGGCGGTTTGAATGCTGTTGATATATGGTGTAGAGGACTGCCATGACCCCTGTGAGAGGTCGGTACATTGGAGCCTTTGTGGTATCCGAGAATACAGAAGATGTAGTAACGAATTCTAGAATTATAGATTCTGTAAAAACACCGTTCGGGAAAGGATAGTGATGGTGCCTGCATTGCTACATTACTTGATGCATGTCGGGGGGGAGATCAGGCAGGGGGATGGTAGTATTGAGTAGATGATAATGTGGAGGACATGGGGTAATATATATTAGTTGCAGGATGGTCACATCTTGATTTGCAAGGCTGTGATTCAGGCATTTTATGCCACACTAGCAAGAGCTGAAGGAGATGCCCTGCAGAATATATTGTATACATGCTATACTTACCAGGCCTCGTTATACCGCGAACCCCGCCACCAAAATACGGACTTTTCACTTAACTCACGGCGGAGGAGGGCCCGCCTGAGATATGCACGTTCCGGCTTCGTCCGAAAGTTTGAGGGCACTGCCCAGCTGCAGCAGAGAGGTTACGTTACTTCGTCCCCAGCAATATTCACAAACATCATGATAGTCTGGTTGACACAAGCTCCCCACTATACTAATATCATGATGTAAATATGTTTCCACAGCAAGGATGCCGTCTATATACGGATGCCTTGAACCCCACCCATCCATCGTGCATTGTTCTCATTGTTATTCAAGACATCGTGTAGGTAGTACTGGGCAAGGGGCAGCGATGTATATTTCCCCAGACGTCCCCATCGACTGGATTGAGTTCTGGGTCATGCACGTTGACGTTCACGAATCACCGGAGATAAATACATACTTGTAATGTATTTGAAACGCAGACTTACTCTTGAAAATAGTACTCCGTCTCCATCTTTCTTTTCGACTATATTTTCCAAAACCAGCAATTCTAGTATCACTGTTCCCACTGCTCCATGTTTTGCAGCCTAACCTGCTCCCTCTGGTATCCCCGGTGATCATGGATCCGGAGGCACCTGCAAATCGACAGCAACCACGACCATATCAGCACCCACTCCCACAGGGCGAAAACCCTCCTACCTCATCCTTGACGAAGACATCCCGTTCTCCGATACCTTTCGTATACTAGGACGACGTTGCCAACGTAAAATGCCCCCTGGAGGAATATAGTCCCGCAAGTGTGATAAGGGGTGCAAAGATCCCCAGTATCGATATTGACTAAAACTCCGCTGTGCGCAAGGGGAAAAAGGATGCTTTGATACAACAATCTTCTTCGGCTTCTGATGCCAGTGCCACCACTTCCAAATCCTCCACTGGTTCCTCTGGAGCATCCTCCGACAGAACCCTCGGCGATGGCGGAAAGGCTGCTGGAGATGAAGCAGCAGACTTTGCGCGAGAGCTAGAAAAATATAAATCCACCCTAGTCTTTTCCAATCTTCCATTCACAACCTCTTCATCTACGACAGCAAAAATTACCCACAAGAGTCAGTACTCTACAAGGACCAGCTCACTCATCACGGCAATGCTAGGCATCTCCATTTCTTCCTCGACAACTGCAACAACCACCTATCATCTTGAGTCTGCACTGATCCAGACCTTGCGTCTGACCCAGCATAATCTTGTTTGGATGGCACTGCTTGGTCATGAGCAGTACAAGAAGGAGATCATGACTGCTGTGCGGCGCAATGGCGGCAAGATGTTTCTCGTGGTGGGTGTGAAGGTAGCACGGGATGCAGAGGTTCAGAAAGACGTTTCTAGGGGTAAGATTGTGAGTGGGAAGCTGCAGGTGGATGCCAGGAGTGGAGTTGGAGTGCAGGGGTTTCCGAGGGTGCACGTGGAGAGGATTGCTGGTGGACAGGGTGAGGAGGGGGTAGGCATGGGGGTGGTGGGTAGCAGGACCAATGGCGTCGTGGATGAGGGCGGCAGAAGGGAGAGGTTGCTGGGGGACAGGGCATTTGCGGTAGAATATAGGGAGGTGAGACTGAAGATAAAGTTGGAGGTGGGTGGTAGAAGGGGGGATATAGCCTGGCAGGGTAATAAGCGGAGTGATCCGGGGATGAAGGGGGGTCATTCGGAGATGCAGGCGTTTAAAGTGCGTCGGAAGCCTGTACCACCCAAACTAGATATCACCAGAGCGCAGTTAAGCAACCAGGCTATGTTTTTACGGGCCTCTAAGGACGTCGTCTCCGGTCTCGAACCCGTCGCCTCCTCATATAAGGAGGGGAGCGAGGCTGGTAAGGAGGTAAAGAAGGTGGAGTTCCAGCAGCCGTCATCGCATCAGAGTGCTTCTGTCTTTGAGTGCCGTCGGGGTGGCCATGGCGCTTGGGTCGACGGAAAGCAACCGTTTCAACGGTCGGATCGTCTCGAGACTGCGTCTACCAGTAGTCTTAGCGTTTGTGAACGAAAAAGATTACCAGGACAATTATTCTCCGAGAAGAAGTCGCCGCACACGTATCACGCACGGAAATCAGGATCATTCGGCGAGGAAGAGCAGGACAGAGAATCTGGACACAACAGACCCAGAGTTGAGCGGAGGATTGATTTTCTATGTGGAGATTCAGGCGAAAATACAGATATGAAGGACTGTTTTGGGGGCTTGGATGAACTGCTACAACAAACACAAGATGGATTTGCCATTGATCCTCCCCCTGCGGTGACAGTGGCCTCACTAGTCTCGGGACCGAAATATTGTATAGTGGCTCGCGCTCCGAGTCCGGTCTCGGACACGCTGTCACCAGATACAGGGTCTCTCGGGTCCGATGACATCATTGCTAGGGTTGAATGCAAGCTCGGAGAGGGTCCATTCTCTGGCTTTGAATGTGGAGATTCAGGCGAAGATACGGATATGGAGGACTGTTTTGGGGGCTTGGATGAACTGCTACAACAAACACAAGATGGATTTGTCATTGATCCTGAATACTGCATTAGTTCCCGCGGAGGGGGTCCATTCTCTGGCTTTGAAAACTCGATTGCCGATATAATTACGGCTAGGTGCGAGGCTACTAATGCCCCCAATGTGTGGTTTGAAGGTTCTTGTCATGAATGTGATGCGTGTGACGAGTATGAGTTGGAGTTGGGAGAGGAGGTGATTGTGCAGGAATTTGATGCTCTGTGGTGATTGCCGTACATGTTTTGAGGTGCATGATATGGTGACCGGTACCATTGCAGGTCTTTGGGAATATTTTTAAACTAAGGCTGGAGATGGCCATAGTGAAGAGGGGGCTTTGCAAGTCGTCGCGGGTGTTTCTCGTCATTTGTGTATATTATATCCGCGAATCTAACGATATTAATAACGCTTGCTTTATAATCCCGAATGTACAAGAATTACCAGACTATAATGTTTCAATGTGAGTTTTTACGCAACTTACGCTATGGGTAAACCGCTCAAACGAGTTTTTGCATCTCCCAACCATTAATGCATTGCTGGGCCGACAAATTTGGCATCACATAAAATATGTATAGTGTATCCTTGTGCAAGGTAGGCAGAGGTCATGCTAGAGCAAGATATGTGTAGGTACAGAAAGCTATTTGGAGGAATATATCTAGAGAAGAGTATTAGCGGGGCTGTAAGTATCCCGAATCCTTGAGTTGGTATTAAAATCCTGGACAAACTATATCTTGAATATATTGAGATAGGGGGTACTATGGCTATTAGAGGATATTAGTAAGATGTTTGTTGGAATGACTGAATTAAAAGAGGTCCATATATGGACAGGCTAGATAATGCTTCTAAAAGTTCAAGTTTCATGTGGGAATGACATGGTTTTATACTGTTTGTGGCCAGGTTTCAATAGTGTTTGCATCGGTTAAGAGTGAGCTGGCAACATCATGAAGAATTTTTTGGTGTCATCGTGGGATATTGCAGTGGCATTGGTGGCATCCTGGTGTCCACCTGAGTGTCTCCCAGTGCCTCCAGTGGCGTCTGCGATTGACAGTTCTCGTCCAGGACGCCATTTTTTAAAATGTGCAGACGTCGAGAGATACGCTCTGGATTTGCCCCGAATATATAGGATTAACAAGATTCCCAATAATTATTTCTCAGCTTTTTTCCCTGATGAATCAGGTGTAAATCGGTAAATATCCAAGAATACCGGTACATATCATACGAGTGCTATCAACATGAGCACCAAGTCAGGCCTAAAGCATGCTGCATAACAGCAAAATATATTAAGAAAATACATGACAGAACCACGCTCAAAGAGCAAAGCAACTATTGTACAGGACTGGCATATACTATAGGCAAAGTGGGGTTACTATCTCAGCTACTCTCAGGCCATCCACATATGTGATCCTAATAGCTCAACGCTTTACACAACATTGTGACGAATCTTGGGCTTAGTGTTCAAACCTATGGAAGTTGAATGATTTTCCTTCTTTAGTAACTTTAGTCTTGTACCACGTATCCCTGTATTATTTTATACCAGAGCCTTGCCAGATTTTGGTCGTCCAGTAAGTATAGCAAGGTTAGACTGTACTATTCCCCATAGGTACGCGGTTTTTTTTTGAGTCTATACATACCGGAGAGTGACAGGACTGGTGGAAAAACTCAGATATCACATTTAGCGGGCGAGCAAGCGAGCGGCGGAAGAGCGGAAGACCGTAAGAGCGAAAAGCTTGTATATTGCGTAAAGCGCGCGTAAAGAGACCATTACCTAGGTATCCCCAAAGCCCTACCGTATATACTCGCGAACTATATAAAATCGTAAATACAAAGAATCAAATGACAATCAAATAACTAACAACGTCCCACACCATCCCGCTTACCCTGAAACCCGCCCACAATTCCCGTGTCACCACAACGTTTGTGGAGCCTTAGGCTATGAGACGGAGGTAGGCGGATTAACTGACGTCTGTTCCTATGCCTGGTCAGAGCTCAGAATATGCAATAAGGAGCCTTCATATGTATACCTCTGCATAGTACCTATATTTCAGATTCGATAGTCCGCAAAGAAATGTTAATGTGAAGCCCTCCTCTGAAATTTGGGGGCCCCCAGAGGCTTTATTTGTGCCAACCAGGCTGCATGAGGTTCACCCGGCTTGGCGATCTTTGTTTGGATCCCAAGGCTGGTATCAGTATCCGTATCATCACTCAGATTGTGAACTCCCAGTGTTAGCCAATCAGTGTCCATACATATGTAAGTGTCCAGACACTTGACATGCAACGCAACCGCTAGATAAGAGTTACGAAGTACGGATACCCCTCTTGTAAGTACTTGATAAGTACTCTACCCCTGTCAGATATGTAAACGTGGCATAGTTCCCCAAGAAAATCGCCAATCGATAAGCACGTACCCGCATCTACTAGCGAACAAAGGTCTGTTCTGTCCCGTTCACCAATCGCACATATTGGCCAATCTGTTAGCGTGATTGTTGGAAGGGGCGCTAACAGTCGCGCTAGCGCTCTAGCGTGCAAATAGCGCCCCATTCACCAATCATGGACCCATTCACCAATCATCCAATAATTCACCAAAATTCCGAAAAAACAGTAACGTATTCAAACTGATCTGGTTGGTAC
>Ga0307514_10004902_pt1 | contig 12164 bp, 8 predicted proteins | sample 16_EM_MG_FD_203088 | JGI IMG/M metagenome (GOLD analysis project Ga0307514, IMG submission 203088) | Populus trichocarpa ectomycorrhiza microbial communities from riparian zone in the Pacific Northwest, United States - 16_EM | ecosystem: Host-associated > Plants > Roots > Unclassified | place...
CGTACGATTTCCAGCTGTAGTGGGATGTGCATGCCATGAGCCTGGAACAAAGGCTAACGCACCCCCGGTACCCGCGCTGAGAACCACTGGCGTAGCTCTTGCAGCCAGCATTATGAGACGATTAAGGTGGCTGGAAGTTGGAGTTGTTGTGCCGGAACCTGGTTTGAGGCAGAGGATATCATAGTCTTTGGGAAGTGGCCAGGGCCTAGTCTGGCTGCACGAAGGGTCTGGTTCAAAACGTTAATTAATTTGTTGTCTGAAGCACGATGATTCCTATTGATATATTCGTGTAGAAGATAGAGGAGAAAGAGAAGAAGTCGTGGTGGATTTTTAACCTTACGGACCCACTTGTGTCGAATCCTGTCCTTGACGCCAGATGTGAGGACGCTAGGGGAATGAAAGATGAGGTCACTGAAGTTCCCTTTTAATGAGGTCACTGAATGTTCCCTTAAGGTTATGCCGTAAGATTATATTATGATGATGATGATGAAGCCGAATCCTCGGACAGAGTCATATGCCTCCTTCCAATCCCACCTTTCCTAATCAAGCCATATCACGTGCCACGTCATATGATCACCCTATGCAGCCTCGATCCCTGACACCACTATGGGGTCTGAAGTGGAATAATGCTATGATAACTAGATAGAGCGAATTAATCACCAACTCAACCATATGATTTTGGTAGGTATATCGCTCTCGCCCCCAGGGCTTCCGCGAGCGTAGTGAGCGGCAAAACGTCTCGTAGTAAGTACTTCGGGTCGCACCAGCCCAAGCTGCGAATAACATACCAGTACAGGAATTCGAACCTCGAGCCTGTTTTTGAACCTTTTCAGCGTAGCTGAGGGGAATTTTTTAAGCCCTTAACGGATGGAATCGAACACAGTGCCTCCCAACTCCACCAGAAAAACCCGAAGGAATTACAACAGAAATTGCATGGCATTTAAGTATCTGATATCAAACCTAATTTTTTTGGAACACGCGCCGGGTACATACAACCAGGACATATCCGGGGAGAGTCTACAACCGTGAACCCAGCATTCTCCCAGGGTATTCAAACCTAGATTTTAACGACTGAATCGTGGGCGAATTTCAGCTCGTTCTAATTTTTGTTGTTTTGAGTACGGAGGCGCACACCAGAAGTCCTTCCACCAAAAGTCCTTTCCTCATTCCAATATGGAAGCCATTCTCACCCCTCGTATGCTATAGATACATGTAGAGTACTCTGTAACTGTCCAGTACGGAGTAGGTACTGAACTGGCCCGTCACTGTAGTCTGGTTGCACAACCCCTCCTCCTATGGAGCCGTCACCGGTGTGCAAGTGTGACCTACAGTACTTACTTATCTATGTACTCCATCTACCGTATGTATCTTGGGTCTTGTGCTTCCTTCCGCTCAGTACCTTGCCTTTTTGTGATGCTCATTTCTTTTTCCTCGCTCGCAGAACATCAGCCTTGTTTGCCCATCCATCATCGCTCTCACGACCAGGCAGGCAGGCACGCCCCACAAAACTTTTCCCGCACACTAGCGTTGCCTCATAAAACTTTAGTTGTCGCACCTCTTAAATCTTCCTGCCCCGTCCATCCACCTTCTTCGCGGTAACCCGTCCCCTCTCCGATCAGCCACCACACTGATCCTCTCCAACCTCCCCATCTCTACACCCCAGTAAACTCATACCTCTTCACACACAGAAAAATACATCGTTGATTCGCATCACCCCGCTTCGGCACTATCACATTAGCCTACCTAACCGTCGCCTCACTGAGCTAAACGTCTCCAGGAAAGCGTCACGATATGATGGGTGAATTTTCGGGCACCCGCCTGTACCTAGGAAATCTCCCTCGAGATGGTTTGTTTGACTGACCTGTCTTCGCGTCTCATTACTGACGGAGCTGCGGACACATAGTCACTAAGCGAGAGGTCGAAGACTTCTTCAAACAGCATGGAAATGGTAATATTGTGGAGGTAAAGCTTATGAATGGTTTCGGTTTCATTCAGTATGATAATGAAGAAGATCCTAAGGACATTGTTCCTGGTGAGGTCACTTCTGTTGGTGTATTGGGGGAATGGTGCTAATGATGTTATTCTTTCCTTGTTTGTGTTATAGCATTCCGTGAGTTTGACGCCTGTCCGGTGGTTTAGAATTTTTAAGAGTTAAAGTGCCTCAGCGCTCTAATATTACTTTCATACAGATGGCAGAGAATTCAAAGGTCAGCGTTTGACGGTCCAATTTGCTCGAGGCAATCGCCATGCTCCTCGGGAGAACACCTTCGCCCCGGACACCAGGTACCCACGCACTCGTCGTACCCAGTTCAGAATGAATATCACCGGTCTTCAACCCGATACAAGCTGGCAGGTTAGCAAAACCAAAATTTCCCTCCTTATCGCGTTGGTTTCTTGAGCACCAGGAACAGCCTCATTCTATCATTTCTCTCTTTTGCTTGAGCCTGTCACTTGTGTGGACACACATGCCCGGCATTCCTTCCTCTGTCCGGAATGGATAAAACCATGGATAGAACGGGAACAGCTTCTGCTACTCTACTGGTTTCCCGTGGTTGTCATGATACCCAAAGTTCTTGACTTCCCATCGGATCCATGAATGCTTTGGGATATGTCCTCAACTTTTGTATCCGAGCCTGGCGGAACATCCTATCACATGTGCAGCGGTGCGCTATTTTTGCAGCTCAACACAACTGCCCCATTGTTTGGCTTTTAAGTGGATTACCCCGCCGAAGGAGTACATACTTGCCAGGATCATAATGCCGGTGTTCCTCTAGCAATGCTCTCGTCTATGTTGCTGCTGCTTACTAGCTGCTGCTGCAACTTGGGAGAACTTATCTGGACTGGAAACTCATGCGAACATTTCTCTACAATAGGACTTGAAGGACTTTGCCCGGAGGTCGAATGTCGACGTTGTCTTCAGCGAAGTTAGCCGAGATGGGCGTGGGTAAGTGTTTTCATGGAAGAGGTGTGTGTTGGCAAGGCCGCTAACGACTGTGCAAAGGACGGTTGAATTCGAAACCCATGATGACCTCCGCGAAGCCGTTGCTAAACTTGACGGCACGGAATTCAAAGGCAACCGTGTTACTTGCATAGCAGAAGTGACTGTATGTATCACCCTATACATGTGGATCGAAAGTAGCAGGCTAATGGGTGACATTTGCAGGATGTCATTCCTCCTCCAATGAATGGAGGCGGAAGAGGTGGTGGTGGGCGTTACCGGTCAAGGTCTCCACCGCCCCATCGTCGCTACTCGCCTGGCCCACCACGTGAGCGTGGAGGAGGCTACTCACCACCAAGACGCCGTGACTATTCACCCCGCCGTGACTACCGTGATCGCTCACCACGCCGGGAGGCGTACTCTTCTTACGAAAGGGCACCCCGTGACGAGCCCCGTGGTCGCTACTCACCCCCACGCCGTGGTGGTGGAGGACCTCCTCCACCTGTGGATGATGGGTACAGACGCCCATATTCTGATGAACCATATATGTCAAAGGGGCGATTTGAGGACGACGCTCTACCTCCATCTTATGCTAACGGCAGTAGTCGCAGAGGTCCGCAACCACCAGTGGACGATATGGGCCCAGTTAGGGGTGGTCGCATGTCACCAAGGGGAGGAGGGGGAGGAAGAAGCCCACCTAGGTATTATAGCGGCGGAGGCGGTCACCGAGACGATGATCATTACTATAGTCGTCGTCGTTAATTATTGTTTCGCTAACGATTTTCGTCTGGTTTCGTGTTGGTAGGTTCCGTGCATCCCACGGCACTGGTCAACCATCATCTGGAAACAAGTATGGAAGCAGTGGGCGCAAGAAGGAGTGGTAAATGCAATAAGGGGAACAAAAGCTTAGATTCAGCTTACCGCCAACTAACATAACTGGATCCAAAGCATCATGGTTGATTTTTTTTTTCAGTTTTCGCAACCATACCTGCTTTCAACGGAACATGAAGCGCTTTTTCACGCCCCCCGCCAATTTCAAATTCATGTACAGTGCCTTTTTGACGCAAAAGGAGCCATACAGAATCTCGGGAATCTGGACAACTGCTGGCTTTGTTTTGCGATTTTTCTCCTGACCTTCCTTTGTTCTATTGCTTTGTGTTACGGCTTTTTCTTGCTTCTAACAATTTGCTGTGGAAATGTGTACTCAACAGGATCAGGATAGGTATGGAAATAGGGAATGGGTTTTGTTCGGTACGGTTTGTTGGGATGAACTGGGTCGGTTCCGGATGGGTGATACTTCCATGAGCGGCGAAAACGAAGGAGAAACCTTCCCATTATGCTGCGAGTTTTTTTTTCCTTTTCTCTCTTGGCAAGTTTGTTGGGCTGTTTTCTGTGTTTTCTTTCGGCTAGCTCTGATCACTCGCCCGAGACAAATTGAGTTGAACCCTCATGTCAAATCATTTCAGAGTCCCGAATTAATTCTCATTGATCAGATTGATATTTCAGGGTAACACCAGATACATAATTCTATCACATTCCCTGATTGAAAAAATCACATGATGTCATCCACAAAACACTGTAGATCAATGTTACTATTTAATAAGCTGGAGTAGGTAGGCAGCAGCGTAAGTCATAGCAAATACTAGTAAGCAGCATCACGGAAATTCAATTGGAACAAATTCACAAAGAAAAAAAACAATAACGCAGGAAACTCGGGGAAGAAAGAAAACCGAACAAAAAACTACAAAAGGAACCCCCAAACAAAAAAAAAACAGTAACGAAAAGGAAAAAACCGTAATTTATGCTAACCCAGAGAGAGGAACACACAAAGACAAGCAAGAAAAAAAGGAATCAACTACGCCATGAATTGATTTGCGCTGCTGCCCACACTACCAAACTTAAAGCCGCCTGATGTACCTCCAGCAGCAGTAGGATTACTAAATGCCCCGCCAATCCCCCCCCCGGTCGAATGACCCATGGGCATCCCACCAATCCCCGGCGGCGGCCCCATAGGCGGTACTATACCCGAGAATCCTACGCCGGAGGGGAAGCTACCGATGATACTCGGGCTTCCAATTTCTCCCGGTGGGATAGGAATCTGTTTCCCCACTCCGCCAATACCCCCATCACCAGGCTCGAACTTGATCAACGTATTCCCGTTCTGATCTCTATCAATCACAAAGCTTCCACCACCGTTTTGTGAATCCCCTTCTACTTCTACTAGATCATCGATTTCGCGTTGGTCGATCGGTAGGATCCCAGGGGGGGCAGCGTCAGACATTCCTTTGAGTACTAGACTCCGCTCCAAAAACTGAGGCTGGTCACTGTTGCTGGAACTTGTCGAGTGTTCTCGGCAAACTTTGCAAGCCAGGAGGCGTATTTGGTCTAAGCGGGTTTCCCCACGACGACGCCTTGAGGGAGTATCTTTGTCAGACCAACCTGAAGGGGCGTGATTTGCTCTAGTCAGATGGTGAAAACAAATACCAGATGTGCATAACTTCAAGAAAGGATTGGGAATATTCAAGGAAGGGATGAAAGGAAAAAAATGTGCATACCAGCTCCATTTGTCCAGCTACCGATGGGCTGGTGGTGTATGAGCGGAGGACCCCAGTCGACTATTGGTGAAGTTCCAAAGGGGTCTTTTCCTTGGGCTATAGGAAATGATTGTCAGTATCTATTATTAGGGACTATAGTTATTTCAACTTACATCCAATGCTGAATAACCCACCAAAGCCCATGTTAGGCCTTGGACCAAAGATATTACTACCTCTTCTTGCGGATGGTGATATATTTTCGTTGAAAGGGGGGATATCTGGACCATCATCGTCAATAAGTGCACGTGACCCAAGCACACTGCTCAACTCATCCACCATTGCGGATGAATTGCTGAGATCATCACTCTTTTGGGCTGCACTTTGGGGTCTTTGGATAGGCGGTGGTGGAATAGGCCTTTGTATTGCACCTGCATCAAAACTACCTGAAGGCTGTCGAGTGTGGATATGCATTCCCGGAGGGATAGTATCAGTCCTGCCCATAGGGAATGGAGCATTAGGATTGAATATCGGTAAACCAGTATGGGGTACAGGAGAGCCTAGAGGCTGTGGCAGCCCTCCCAGGTCATTCATGAACACACCACGACCGGTTTGCCCCACGGGCCGAAGCCCCGGCGCCGGTGGTACGGTCATTTGTATACCATTTGTATTTGCAAAGCCTCGATACTGTGGATTATTTATGGGTATAGGTTGCATATACATCGGCATTCCATTAGCCATTACCTGCCGCTGTGGCATACCCCCAAGAAACGGCCCAGGTCCATTAATAGTCATTGGCGTCAATCCTGAGAAGGTAGTGTCAGCCAACGGTGACGTGACACCCAGAGGTGGCCCAAGGGTATGAGGCATGTGAGACATTGGGGAGCTAGATTGGTGGACAGAAAATTGAGTTTGAGAAAATACGGGTTTCTGAGGCCCATTAGCCCCAGGCATGGATTGTTGCAGGATAGGTGTGTTGGGCGAGACCGATGAGCCGAGCCGTGGGAGCACTTTGGGGGTCTTCGGCGAAGACCCTACGGAGCCCTGTTGTGGTGTTTGCTTGGGCCGGACTGGCGTGCCTATTGGTTGCTTCGGTACTGCTGGTGCTGCTACAGTTAAACGAGGTGAATTATACTGATGAGCAGCCTGGGCATTCTGAGTCGCTGTTAAAGTTTGCTGCGCACGAGCGGCTGCAAGAGCTGCTACATTAGTAGCTGCTACCGCCACCCGCTTTTCCTCATCTTCCCTTCGTACTTTCTCCTCCTCAACCTGTTTTTTCGCCTTTGCTTCTCGCGCACGCCGCTCCCGCTCTTCCTTCTCCCGCTTTTCTCTAGCCTCCTTCTCCCTTGCCTCCTTTTCCTCTTTGGCCTTCCTGGCTGCTTCCTCTTTCTTTTTCCGCTCTTTTTCTTGGTGCTCCTTGCGCTTCCGCTCCCGCTCTATCTCCCTCTCCCGTTCTTCTTGCTGTCGCTTCTTTCTCCCTTCCTCTTTTCTTTGCCGCTCCTCTTCCGCCGCCTTCCTCTCAGCTTCCTTCTTTTGCCTTTGTTCCTCTCTCCGTTTCCTTACTTCCTCTGCTTTCTTTTCCTCTAATACTTTCTGAGCTGCCTCTTCAGCGGCCTTCTCAGCCTCCCTCTTCAGTCTTTCCTCTTCTTTGGCTAACTTCTGCTGCCGTTTCCTGTCTTTCTTCCGCTCTTTCTCTTTCACTTTCCTTAACTCACGTTCCTCCTTAAGTCGATTCTCTTCCTCCAATTCCTCGAGTAACTTCCGCTGTCGTTCTTGTGCTACCTTTTCCCGATATGCTTGTAATACCCGTTGCTCAAACATTCGGGCAGCGAATATCTGAAACATTCGGCGGCCCTCCTCCATACGTTGTTCCTCAGTCATGGGGTCCTGGATGGTAGAAGAGCGATCAGCACTGACTCCATGAAATAAAGAGATGCCTTCCCCTTACAGTTTCGTCCTCCTCCTCTTCATCCTCATACTCATAATCTTCCTCGTCCTCTTCATCCTCCTCGTCGTCTTCATACTCTTGTGGCTGTGGTGGATGATTGTTCGGATGTAGACCATGAGAGGACATTGGCATAGTTAGATTGGGGTGGCCGCTTGCAGCTGCTGAGGCTTCCTCTTCCCGTTGCATTCTCCGTTCTGCCAACTGCTCCATCATCTCTATGAACTTCTTGCCATCATTTTTCAGTAAATCGTCTGCTACAGTTAATATTCCGCCTATATTAAGAATTAGCTCGCTGCCACAAGGGCTTCGGTATAAAAGCTCCACTAGGGTGGATATAGCAGACCTTGCACCGTTAAACTATTGCCAAAAGTGAAAAAATCGGGACGGGGATCACCATCATGTGGTTGCTCGTCTTCCACGGCGTCCTCGTCATCTTCTTCATAATCGTCATCATCTTCGTAGTCGTCTTCGTCGTCCTCTAATTCTTCTATTCGATTTGGCGGGGGCCCTAGTGGTTGTGGGGGTGGGGGTGGGCCCCGTACCGAGAAGTTGGGAGGTAGTGGAGAGATACTTCCTACGAATTTCGATTGCTGCTGGTTTGCGTACTGTTCGAGTTCTTCGTAGTAAGCATCGTATAGCACTTCCAGCTCCTCCTCGATTGCAGTCCGCTTCCTTCCACATACACTACAAGAGCACGAGTGCTTCTGCTGTTCCTTCATCTTCTTTAGCACTGCCTCCTTCTCCACCTTCACTAGCGACCGGCGGTCGTCCTCTCCCAGTGATAACCAAAACTCCTTGATTCTTTCTCTTTCCTCGTTTGTCTCGGTGTTCCATATCCTATCCTTGGCCTTCTTTGATGGTTGCTGAGCGGCTGTTCTCCCTACGCCTCCAGTGGAGCCGGAGCCCACCCCCTCCCCACCTTGGTAAGAATCGGCATTGCTTGCATTCTTTTTCTTCTTTTTCTTATTCTTCTTCTTGCCTGCCCCTGGAGTACCCTCTGTTTGTTGTGGTTGGCTGTTGCTACTGTAGTGAGGGTCGTAGGGTGCCTCTTCGTCTGAGTAGTACATGTCCTCTGGATCCGGTTCGAACTCGGCAAGGGAAGCTTTTATATGCTGCTGATACTCCCCCGGCGATCCGGTGACGGCACTCCTAGTGCTTGGGCTGTTTGTAGTATGGTTAGACTGTATTGGCAGCGCAAAGCCACTTGGTGGATCGAGGAGCTCTTGGGAACCTGCCGCTTCGAATTCTCGGCGCAATTGGGTCTTGGTCTTGGCCTTCTTCTTCTTTTTCCTGCTCAACCCTGCTACACTCTGCCCTCCTAAGCTCTCAGGTATGTTGTTACCAGCGTTCTTGGAGTAGTCCATCACAGATGCTGCTAGCCTGGAATCCAATTGCGGGACTGTCAGCGAAGAGAATTGAGTCGGAGAATGTGCAGTATTTGTGTCGATGTTCGAGGCCTTCCGAGGAGCTGTGATGTACTTTGATCCGTCCTTATTTGTATATCGAAGGGGTGAAGTCTGTCCGGTTTGTGAATTGTTATTCCGCACAGCAGGTGCACTGGGCATGGTGGGGTCAAAGCCTCCAGGAAGATTTGACACTGGGCTAGGAGCAATTACCAAAGTTAATTGCTGTTAGCTTGGACAGTACTGTGCTGTGTATGTAAAAGCTGTCCACGCCACGCAGGCAGGTCGTTTGATAATGAGAAGACTGGGGAGACTGAGGAGACGAAGGAAATGACGAACCAGAACAATTGACGTTCCTGTTCGATGGCTTGTGCAACCTAGGGCATTCGGTTGACCTGGGAGCAGGGGAGGAGCCGCAGCGCTAGGACAGGAGTTTGTTAGGAAGGAGGGATTGGGATGAAAGGGTGGCAGAACAGGGGCTGTTTCTATGTTGTAAGTGTGCGTGCCTGTCTGCAGAGTGCCCGAGATGGAGGTTCTAGTTGAGGTCTGTTTTGCCGTAGGCAGAGTAAGTAGACCAGCAAGGTTGTGTGGAGATGTCCAACCAGGGGGGGTTGTTTGTGTGCGATGGAGGGCGTCGTGTGAGTACGGGCGAGGGGTGTGTTCGTGATAGGCCCTGAGAGATGACGGGACTGGACATGCAAAATTCACCCAGAACTACTTACTTAGCGGGAATTCTCAGCGAAAGTATCGTAATATCGGCAAACCCAAACTATATGCTATCCTGATAATCCTGTCCCAGTGATTTGCGCTCGATGCCAACAATATCACTGTGCATTCAGTAGGTTCCAATGCCCAGGCATCACCAACTCCAACGGCTTTCTCAAAGCTCCAACGGGTAGGAGGACTCATAGCTTACCACTGCAATACTACAGACCTATATTTTGATACAAGGCAGCAGGCCCTGCGAGCGTCGGAGGACGTCGTGCATGTCTATATGTATACTTGTGCCTACTGTGCAGCATTTGACCTGCAAGACCTACAACTCGCCAACAGATCCACGGATATTGAAGCACTTTGTAGAGACGCAGCAAATATCGGGGGCAAGAGTCTCACCAACACCATCCCTCACGCACGGCACGGATGCCCATCTGCCCATGGCCCCTGACCCTATTGAACGGCCTGGTCTCATCGTTGCAGGTCGCAGAAAGCGAGATAAGTTAAGTAGGGAAAGAGAGTCCACCATTGTTCTTCGCTGCAAGCCTGACGTCCTGTCGTCTGGTTGAGTCCTGTTAACCATCTTGCTTCAAGCACACTCCAGCTGACTAAGAGAGCAATCGCCCGCGCCAAGAGCGCCGCGGCCAGCCTTACATAAGACCCTTTGGCACTGATGAGTTAGCTGTCCTGCTGTGTGTTTTCTTACCTCTCGGTCTTTCTCCTCTCTCCCAGCCCTGCTTTCCATCTCCCTGATATACCTCACCCCTTCGTTGGCCAGCCGTCAGGTCCCGTACCAAGACACTGTGGAGTCATTATCCCTACAACAAATACGCATAACCAGCTACCCTCGTCGGACCCTCGGACCGATTAACTCGGACTATTTAAGATCTCCAATAGCCCGCCTCCTGCGCCCTGATCTCCACGGCGAACGGGCAAATCTCTAGCTAACGACTCGGTGTTAATCCCCGCCGATCTCAAATCTTTACTAATGGCACAAAATCCTGGACCCAACGTCATTCGAAGGTGAGCTCAGATTCCGGCCCTTATTATGCTCTCAACGAACGTACAATTACAGCCTCCCACAAAGCGTCAATTCCCCTTTCTGCTAGAGCCTCTTCAGCTTGAGACTTCCCCAGCGTTATGCGAGGCAACAAGCGAGCAGACATTACGTGTAACACGAGTTTCAATAAATTCCAAATATAGATTTCTATTTCAGAGTGAATTCACTAATTCAGGATTTGCTAATCCAAACCCCGAAATATCAGGAAATTAGTAATAATCGGAGATGGTGCTTGTGGTAAAACAAGTCTGCTCAGTGTATTCACACTGGGATACTTCCCACCTGTGCGTCGAAAATACCATTACCCTATCATTGGAGGATGCGGTTCTAACATATCTAAAACTTACAGCATTATGTTAGTCCATATTACAGACCTACATCTATACACAGTACTAATCCAATCAGGTCCCTACCGTTTTTGAGAACTATGTAACCGATTGTAGGGTTAGTTTGAATATATGGTTCCCAAGAGGCAACGGCTTGCTAAATCTCTGATACAGGTGGACGGAAAATCTGTACAACTAGCCTTGTGGGATACAGCAGGGCAAGAGGATTATGAGGTAACGCAACATTTACCTTCCCCTAGATAGTTGGGATATCAGCTGACAGGTTTGCAGCGCTTGCGGCCTCTCGCATATTCTAAGGCACATGTCATCTTGATAGGATATGCTGTTGATACACCAGACTCTTTGGAGAACGTTACCGATAAGGTAAGAACTGTGGGGTAGCCGATAGGCTTGTGCTAACCCATTTCCCAGTGGGTCGAGGAAGCAAATGAACGTTGTCCTGGTGTACCCATTATTCTTGTAGGATTGAAGAAAGATCTTCGTGACGACCCTGAAGCCCGCGAAGAGATGCGGAAGAAATCCCTTCCATTTGTAATGCCACAACATGCCGAAGCCGTGTCCAAACAGATAGGAGCAAGAAAATATTTGGAATGTAGTGCACTTACTGGAGAAGGCGTCGATGATGTCTTCGAAGCTGCTACGAGAGCGGCACTCTTAACATTCGAGAGAGACTCCAGCACAGGATGCTGCATTATCCTATGATGACCCGAGATATCGATAGGCAACTCCAACAGCATACCTATATGCGCAACTCCATTCCAATGAAGAATGAGGAAAAAATATATTGAGCTTGGGGCGTTGATGGAAGGGAACCCAGTTCATTTCTTAATCTCCCACTGCTTTTGATGTTCACCCAGTCTCGTCAATCTGAACAATACGCCACGGCACACTCAGCTACTATAGCTGGTCCCCTTGGACATCTCTTCTGTTCTAGTGACTGCTTCTATTTTGGGGGGGCTTTAGTAGGCCCTCGTTATAACTCACGATCTCTGCTTTATGAGCGTTTCCTCCCTATGTTCTTCCTACTCAGGTGCGGGGTAATGTCTATTTCATACTATCTCATGGGTACTTCTCACGTACAAAAGTTTCTTTATTTCCGTTAAATTATCTCTGACGTGGGTTGGGCCGGTGATGGAACTGTATTATGTCTCTTTTCCCTTCAGTTCATTTCTTTCCTTAGTGCTCTATTTCTTATATCCCTTGGGTTGGGTGTGGACTGGCTG
>Ga0307514_10004903_pt1 | contig 12163 bp, 7 predicted proteins | sample 16_EM_MG_FD_203088 | JGI IMG/M metagenome (GOLD analysis project Ga0307514, IMG submission 203088) | Populus trichocarpa ectomycorrhiza microbial communities from riparian zone in the Pacific Northwest, United States - 16_EM | ecosystem: Host-associated > Plants > Roots > Unclassified | place...
TTCACTGTACTATTCAACATGGGAACCTGTACATCCATTCCCCCTACCATTTCCTGATCGTCATCAAAACCTTCCTCACTTTCCACTTTTACTCCCCCAACAACAATCCTCATCCCAGTCCTTACTCCAGCCGCAACCACAGCTGCAACCGTCCTCCCTATCCCCTGCGCCGAGTACTCTGTAGTCTCCGCATGTGCTTCAACAAGGCCCCATATTGCTAGCAATGTTGGTGGGTTCGGAGAGGGGGATTGGGGAGAGAGTGAAGAGAGATACGCGCGGAGATGCTGGATTGTTGGGGTGAAGACAATTTTTGTGTGGATCGATGCTGCGAGAATGGAGAAGGGGGTTGTGAGAAGAGAATTGAGGTTGCTAGAGGGGGAGTCGAGGAGAGTGTGAAGGAAGGCTTCCCGGGTAGAGCAGATGAGGAGGAGTGTTTTGGTGATGGTGTTGTCGAATTCTGGATCTGGGTTAGGATCTGGTCTGGTTGGCGGTGTATTTGAGAGAATATAGCGGAGGAAGTGCAGGGCGGATGGGACTGGAAGGGCAAATGGTGTTGGAGGGGGAGGCATTTGCCTGCGGAGGCCTTTGACAAACTTCCCAGGTACCGTAGCGGTGCAAATCACAATCCAGCCCAATCACCAACCACTGTGAATTGTCTCTCCTGTCAATTTTGCTTTGCTGTTCGGGTTTTTTTTCTTTTTTTCTTTTTTTCTAGGTACCCGGGGAGCCGAGAAAAGAGTTCGGCTGGATGGAAGGAGTCCTGGAGTAAAGACCAAAGTGTAGCTACATCACTGGGTTATCGTAGTGGTAAATAAAGGGAGACACGGAGATAATTCAGATGTACATTTTTCTGTACTTATAACTTTATATCAATGATCATAATCATAACAACCTTGGTCTTGGCAAATGCGGGGTTGTGAGCTTAAGCTTTCCTCCTGTGCCTGCCAGACTTAAACAACCCAACCATTTTCTCTCCCGGATATTGGTGTATTTGCACAAGCATTCGCTCTTCTGATCCTTTTTTTCGTGGCAGTCCAGCAGAAAATTATAGCCGCGAGATCCAAAGGACCAGAGGCGTGCAGTGAGTGTGCAAAACACCCCATCTTCAAAGCTTTGGAGCTCAGGCGTCTAAGTAGAGTTAATCCAATTTACCCCACCAACGCAGCCCCACCCCAACCCCATACCTATAATATACCTTCCGGAGATTTTATAATGGCAGAAACATTCCACTGTGTCTACTGCTTCGACTCTCTTGTCGCACATTTCGAGAAACGGAAGCCGATTCCATTAGAGACGATCGAGCGAGTTTACAATATCATGTTATACGAGGAGGAGTTTGATGCAAAATTAGGTCCAGATGGGCAGGTACTAGCAATCAACGGTGCCCCCGCCAAACCGCAAATCATCAAGCTCCCAAAACCCAAGGTGCTGCCGGATTCACCAATGTTCGTTACTTGGAATAAGGAGCGTTCGCAGCATAAACTCCGGGGATGTATTGGGACGTTTGAAGCGCAGGTCTTGGAGTCAGGGTTACGGCAATATGCTCTTACTGCGTAAGTCTCGGTATTTTATATATCATTGCAGGGCCAGCAATCAACCAAGCGTTACTACCTTACATTACTTCACCCGCTTCTAACACTTTCTAATCCAACAGAGCTTTGGAAGATATCCGCTTCAACCCCATCCGTGCCCGGGACCTTCCCGACCTTAGCTGCGCAGTCTCAATCCTCACCGACTTTGAGCCAGCCGAACACTCCATGGACTGGGAACTTGGGATCCACGGAATCCGGATATCTTTCGTTTACCATGGGAGGAGACTAGGAGCCACATATCTTCCCGATGTTCCCACTGAGCAAGGCTGGACGAAGGAGGAGACAGTGATCAGTCTTATGCGGAAGGCGGGGTGGAGCGGGAGAGAAAGTGAGTGGAAGAAGGTGGAGTTAAATGTGACGAGGTACAAAGGGACGAAGGCGAGTGTGGCTTGGGAGCAGTACAAGAGTGTGGTGGAGAGGTGTTTGACTATTGATATCCCCAATTGAGTGGGGGGGGGTGTTAGGTCATGAATATTTTTTATTTATTCCTTCTAATTTGTGTTTTCGGTGTTTTACATTGCGGGTTGGGGTTTATTGGGGGATATATTTCTTTTTGCTTGGTATCTCAATCCTGTCTTGGCATTACTTTTGTACCCACTGCTTGTTTGCTGTAGACAGCTTAGACCTGTTAGACGCATATTTTTTCTGCCGTAGAAATGCAGCTGAAAGACTTCTTGCCTGGCCGGGTGTCTAGTAGTTCATATCGTGCTATCCATCTACAAGAAAAATGTAGCGTCAATATACTTATATTCCCTATCTTTGCAACTAGGCTAGGGTTTGATAGAATATGCTGTTTGCAGCATATATTATCAGCGCGAGATAGGCAGTACGATAATCTGAAGGCATCTTCACCTGATATTTCGTACCCCACACCCCACGTCCTATATTCCCGTCGCAAAATGATACTTCACATGATTAGCCGTCTCAACAGGGTTTATGGTTAAGTTAGGTGTATCTTATCTAGCCATTCTTGGGTTGGCTCTTGCAGACTTACACATCATAACAATTTACTCAACCCCCAACCAATAACATCAAGGATACCATACCTGCAATCAATCCAAACAACTCCTTTCTGTCAATCATACCTCTTTTAGTGGTTTGTCTGTTTTTGTCCTAGGATCTGTCAGCATCTATCTTGCATCTAAACGGCGTGTCGGTGTGTTCTTCACCCAGCCTTCTTCAGCCCCACCAGCACCATCACATGGAGGTATTTTAGTGTGTCATGCTAGCCATATCCACCTTTTTTTTTTTATAAAGAGTCATTCAAATCCACCTTATTACTAAGAAATTCGCCTCCATACCAACCAAAATACAAACACATGAGCCATATCCTGCCCAGAGCTTGTAGCCTGTACCATAGCGTGGACCTATAGCCTAGCCTAGTACTCGATAGGGCTGTGTCATTCAAAGATTTGAATACTAGTCATTATGCACCAGCAATAGCGGTAGTATTGAGCATGTATCCAGACGCAAGGGAAGTGAAGCTGCTGACTCTCCAGCTCTGATCTTAGGACTCAGTGGCTCAGAGTAGCCGCTACACAAAAAGGTAGCGGTTCCGAGACTAGCTTTTTCATACCTGACTAGAACTGATTGTTGTGTCTAGTCTTTTTGGTATTATTTTACCCTGAACTTGCAAATGATGGATAGCTACCATATGGTACACCGAAGTTTCGCTCTGAACTTGCATCTATCTCATGCTGACGCTAACCCCTCTCCCCCAAAATTAAAAAAACCCAATCCAGTGCGGGTTAGGATGGCCCGGAAGTCACTGTCATTACCTGAGTGTAGCCTGTATGGTCGGCTTGAATGACAATTGGTGAAAATTATGGTTACCCTGAACTGGGCTGTTGCTTCAATGCCTAGCGGAAACTAATAACCTGAAGCCCCCTAAAATCAAAGAATAGAAGGAAGGGTGAAGAGTGATGGAGGGGAGGATGTAGATGAGGATGAGGGTAAATTTGTGGATTTAGTGGAAATACTTGGGGTTGCTCATTTTGCGGAGGTTAGTGCACCCCATAATTGACACCCCATTTTGCCACCTTGCACCCCTATCCTTCAATATTCACTTAACATCGACATATGTAGATTCATGGTTGAAGCCTTCAAGTGGCTGTGGGCTCATTGGTGGGATATCCGGCCTACAGGGGAGGAGTTATCGGAGGAGGTCATACTAGAAGTGTGAGATATTGGATATTAGGTTCATTTTGGTGAGATGTGGGGATTACATACCATGTTGTAGATTCTGGCAAATATATCACGTGTGGTTGCTGCAGGGGAGTGATGCTATTTTTCTAAATTTTTACAATATAATATATCACAGCAACCACAACGCAAATCTACAATAGGTACCACGCCACAAATTTACAATACCACAACGATGTAATTAAAGTATGTATATGAGATCTATGTAAAGATAAAAAAATAAGGAAGCTGCGCTTAGTTATGAGCAGTCAGACATGTCCGTGAGTTGTGCCCAGGTTGGCCGCATGTTGCTCAAGATAGGTAGTTGCTTGCTGTGGCGTTCATACCACATACAGTACTCATGACTTTATGACTTTATGCCATAGTAAATCTACAATTGGAAGCTAACACAGGATTTTGAAGTTAAAATTTGTGCGCTCCCCAATATTAGAGGTATCTTGCCCATTTCTTTAACCTAATGTTTCTGCTACATAATAAACCTCATTTCGGGGATACCTCTATTTAGCAATTACTATGTGTAGTATTATAGCGTCGCTGTGGTAGGCTCGTATAGGGTATATGTACGGAGTACTCCGTACTGTATTATTGTAGATTTGTGGCGTACTCCGTAGTTCTGTGGTATAATATGGTAGAAATTAAACCCTGTCGCCATTGCATATTATATTAGTCTAAAACCTTCTTAACCCTGGTGATAATGCAAATCATTTCCTTTGTCGGGTTTTGACATTTAAAAAAAAAAAAACATACCGAGGGCGTAAGTAGTAAAGATCCCATGCCAAGATTTCAACTCTTCCAACATAAGAACCAACACCGTTGGAGACAAACGTTACTTGAGTCTTCTGGCCTTACCACACTAAATATCGCTATTAGTGCCTGCTGTTCCAGCTCAATCCTTAGTACCTAATGGATATCCCCGCTATTGAGCGGAAACGCAAGAGGAGGCATGGCGCTACACCTACCGCAGTGAACGGCTCCAAAAAGGAAAATAAGGACAAGAAAGACAAGAAGAAGAAGATGCAGAAGAGGGAAGGAGATGGGGGTGAGGATATTGGAATGGAAGAGGCTGATGCGCCTGTGATGAAGAAGGTGAAGCCTGTTGTGGACGAGGTAGTAGGGAGGAGGAGCAAGAAGGAGCAGAAAGCAGAGAAGAAGGCAGGGAAGGAAGCTCAGGATAAGGGCACTGATTGGAAAGACGAGCAGGAGGATCGACATGATGCGCCTGGGAATTCAGGGTTGACTACCCCAGAAGGCGGCGAGGAGGACATCTCCACCGACCTTCCCACAACAACTATTTCAGAAACAGCGGAGCTCCCCGCTGCCCAACCCCTCTCCCTCCCCACCACCGGCGAAGACCCCACCCTCTTCTCCGATCTCTCCCTCTCCCCCAGCCTCACTAAAGCCATTCAAGACATGGGCTTCACAACACTCACCGAGGTCCAATCCAAAACCATTCCCCCCCTCCTCGCCGGCCGTGATGTTCTCGGTGCAGCAAAAACCGGCTCGGGGAAAACCCTCGCATTCCTCATCCCTGCTATCGAAATGCTCACCTCCCTCCGCTTCAAGCCCCGCAATGGAACTGGTTCTATCGTAATCACTCCTACTCGAGAACTTGCTCTGCAGATTTTCGGAGTCGCGAGGGATCTTATGGCCCATCATAGCCAGACCCTGGGAATTGTCATGGGTGGGGCGAATCGTCGTAGCGAAGAGGACAAACTCTGCAAAGGTGTTAATCTCCTCATCGCAACCCCAGGCCGTCTTCTTGATCATCTCCAAAACACAAAGGGCTTCGTATTCAAGAACCTCAAAGCTCTCATCATCGATGAAGCAGACCGGATTCTAGAAATTGGGTTTGAGGACGAGATGCGGCAAATCGTCAAGATCCTCCCCAACGCCGAGGAGACAAAGCGGCAGACTATGCTCTTCTCCGCAACGCAGACTACAAAGGTCGAAGATCTTGCTAGGATCTCACTACGGAAAGGTCCTCTGTATATCAATGTCCACCATAAAGAGGAAGCTAGCACCGTCGAGGGATTGAGGCAGGGATATGTGGTCTGTGAGAGCGATAAGCGGTTTTTGCTCCTCTTTAGCTTTCTGAAAAGATTCCAGGGGAAGAAGATTATTGTGTTTTTCTCGAGCTGTAATTGTGTCAAGTATTATGCAGAGTTACTCAATTATATCGACTTACCAGTTCTGGACCTACACGGGAAGCAGAAACAACAGAAACGAACAAACACCTTCTTTGAATTCAGCAATGCAAAATCCGGAACGTTGATATGTACAGACGTAGCTGCCCGTGGTCTTGATGTAAGCCCACTTCCTCACCCCCAACCCCACCACCCCGTTCTATATAGTCTAACTAACCCCACCTCTATAGATCCCTTCAGTCGACTGGATCGTCCAGTTTGACCCCCCGGACGACCCTCGCGACTACATCCACCGCGTCGGCCGAACTGCACGGGGTCCCAACGGCGCCACAGGCTGCTCCCTCCTCTTCCTCCAACCAAACGAACTCGGTTTCCTCTCATACCTAAAGCAATCCCGCATCCCGGTCATCGAGTTCGACTTTCCCACCAAGAAAGTTGTCAACATCCAGTCGCAGCTCGAAAAACTTATTAGTTCCAATTACTTTTTGAATAAGTCCGCTAAGGACGGCTATAAGAGTTATCTTCAGGCATATGCAAGCCATGGATTGCGGAGTGTATTTGATGTTAATAAGTTGGATTTGGTGAAGGTGGCCAAGGCGTTTGGGTTTAGTACGCCGCCGAGGGTGGATGTTACGCTTGGGGCGGGGATGAAGGGGGGGAAGAAGGTTCAGGCGCAGAGGGCGTATGGGCCGAAGAAGCCAGGGTTTAATAAGAGGTAAAGGGGTGTTTGGAGTGATAGTAGTGACTGTTGGATTAGGGCGTAGCAAAAGTTGGTAATCAATTGGCGAGGTGGAGTTTTTGTTAAATACCATTTAGGGTACACATGACTCTGTTTTTCAGGATTCCTATTTTATTTTAAAAATTTTTCCTGATATTGTTGCTGTCACGAACTTGCATAGGTCACAGGAGCGCTCGAAACTCGGACATCATCGGCGCTGGGCACGGGAACATAGCTGTAGGGCACGGTCACAGGTCCAGTAGCGCAAGCGACACAGACACGCTTTAACCCCACCCGTCGCCTATCTATCATACTTTAGTACAAGTAACCACTCATACTTCCTACAGCTTTTCACTCGTGTTACCCTTCTCATATATCACCAAATAAGTCGACCTTGCATACTGTGAAGTCTCAGCTTCGTTGTAAGTCCCTGTCATCGATCCAATTCTATTGCCATACCCCACCAGTCAAGATACCAAGTACAGGTCGGCCGAACTCCTCTGTTGGTGATTCTGGCTTGTATTTATTGTCGAATCGTTGGCCTTTGGGTTTTGGCTTCTTAGTTTATAGAACAGCAAGCTCACCTGCAGCAAGGGTCTGGCAACTTCACGTCAGAAGATCCTGGTCACACTTTGCCAGTCTCCGCCACTCCAAGCCAGTCTGGAAGCAAGCTGTAAACACTACGTGAGAGAGCTATTGCTACATCAGGTGCTCTGCTCGGTGTGCGAATACCTTAGCTGGAACCATATGAGTCGGACTTGCAGCACAAACACCTAGCAAGTGAGCTCGAACCATCTGTTGGTTGGTCGGCTTCCAGTAGGTGGATACAAACTGATTAGTGGGGGGTGGGGAGAGCTTACTTGAAGCTTCACCACAATCCGATAGCAAGAACTTTTGCCAGCACTATACTTGCCGGACTGCTAGAGAGCTTGCAATAGGCTTTTTGAAGCGACGGGAGAAAGAGTCCTCATCGTTCTGACAAATCAGTACTTTCGATAATGGCGTCCTATCTTCCATCGTTTCAGCGCTTTATGCCACAGTCGATGCAAAAGCGACTTTTAAGATACCTCTTGACAAGCTATGCACCTGTGGACCTCTCCACCATTGAACTGGATAAGCTCGATTTCCAGCTCGGGCGAAAGAGTGTCGTTGCCTTAACAGATGTTGGGCTTGATGGCTCTGTAAGTATTACCCCCACACGGTGGGGTAGCTAGATATTAATTCTGTGTTAGAAACTCCACCCGATGCTTAACCTACCCGAGGAGCTCCAAATCACCTCAGCTTCGGTTGGCAACTTGACCATCAATATTCCGTTGGACTTACATAGGTCCCCAATAGAAGTCTTCATAGATGGTGTTAAGGTTGTCGCAACACTGTTATCCTCCATTGAAGTAGAAGAGTGCAGGAACAACAAGCGGAAAGGGCGGCGGAAATGGAAAGCAGGGGATGACAAGAGTAGGATGGCAGCCAGTGTTTTACCAACGCCGGAGGAGGTTGCAAGAGAGTTTGTACAGAAACAACCAACAAAGGCGAAGCGGAAACTGGAGCGCTCTGTCATGGCCGCTTACGGGGAGGCCAGTGGCTTCTGGCACAATGACTTTGATGAGGTGGGTAATGGGGCAGAGCCAACCTCCAGCATTGCTAGAGGCAGCGGCGATGAGGACGACAGCATAATAGAAGAGACATACGGCTTTCACCAGCACTCCTCGAGCACTTCCGAGTTACCAGAAAATTCTCGACAGCCGACGTCAGCACCCATTGTCAGAGATGCAGAACTCGCCGATGACGAGGAAGACTCCAGTGATGAGGAGGGAACCGAGTTAGGGACGGGAACTACCCTGGAAGTGCCGGAGTTCGTAGCGTCGTTTATCAAGGGTATTGGGGATAGATTACAGCTTCACGTAGGCGAAGTCAGCGCCTCTGTTCAAATTCGCAAAAGCCAGGCATTTCCACACCTACCTACACATGCTGTTATTCCTCCCTACACAGATGAACAAATAGTTACTCTAGATTTTTGCATGGCTGGAGTGATTATAGAAGGGGTCACAATGGTGTCAGCAGAGGTGGATATCTCGGCATTCGCACCATCAGGCAGCGGCCAAATCAAGGCAGGAAAGAAAAAGATACAGCTTAACAGGTTGAGTGCATTCTTGGTCGGGGGTGAAGGGTGGTTTGATGAGCCAGTCATAAATGATACGAAACAACGCGGAGATAGCTCAAATGGTGGGTACGATGGAACTGATTCTCCATATGGTCACATGCAAGAGAGTGTATGCACTGTCAAAGATGCTGGAGCAAGTGTGGCTACTTTGAAAGGAGATGCAAGCACACCTCGTCTATCAACACCAATACCAATTACTCAACTTCCTCCCCCACAACCAGCACCATCGCAAATATCTACGGCGTCTCCTTCTGTATCAGATGATGATGGTAGCGATATATTCGAAAGTCCATACGATTCTATGGCTGAAGAAGAGCATGGAAAATTATCAGCAAGTGTTGTGAGCTTGGGGAGCCTCAGTGACACCGGGACAGCTTATACGTCACACCAAGAACATTTAACAGAAAGCCAGATGTTTGCTGATCCTGACGATGATCCCGACGATGGATTACACCATCGACCCCGTAGCCAGGATGAAAGTGAGGAGTTGCCATTCGCTATGGAAAGCTATATGGCCGAATTTGGGGCGACTGACTCCTTGTCACATAAAGCAAACCAATACGGGCACAACTGGACGTCCTCAAGGGGAGACAATCTTGATCTGCCTCCTTTGCCATCATCACCTACAGGACTCACTTTAAGCCAAACCTCCATATCATCGGGCTCGCTACCACTGAGGCCAATGTCTCACAGTCACCTCCCATACCCTAGAGATGCAGGAGACAAACTGGAGCCTTATATACTCCATAAATCCATGCCTGCTCTTATTCCCAGTCCTTTGCCCGAGGCAGCTACCTCTAGCAGCACGCAGCAGTCTTCCCTAGAATCGCTTCCGCTTCCGTCTCCGCCTCCGGAGCCTGTTATCCCTAACGAACCGACATCACCATCGAGTACATCACAGGAGCTAGATCCACATAGCCCTGTCCATAGTCCTTCCGCAACCCTGGCAGCTCAAGGAAGCCTCATGCAGCAGAGTATCTCACTCCACCCAATTGGCCGAACACAGAGTATCTCCAGTGGCACAACTTCCGAGTCTGAATGGGAGGATGATGAAGATGCTAGACAAAAACTCTCGGAGTCTATGTTCTTCTCCCATGAAGACGCTGGGAGCCTGTACATGAGTGCCATGAGTGGGGCCTTGGAGTCTACTGTTCGACCCTCTCGCCATGACGTACTTGGCTCTACCGGAACTGATGGAGCACGGGATGTTGACAACGCTATGGGCGCAAGCCCCAGGGGGGGACAGAGGAAAGGAGAGGTTCAGGGGGAGGAGTTGACCGCAGATGAATTGGAGCAGAGGCTAAACAGACTAGTCGGCTCGGTCTCGAACACACGGGGTGCAGAGCCTAGCTCTGTGACCCCATCAGCGAAAAGACTGAGGAGGAAAGTTGCAGAGATTGACTATGTGGATATATGGGTTCCAGCACTCGCAACCCCAGGAGTAGCAATTTCTCCTCCATTAGAGCCTGTCAGTGGTAGTCCAGGCAGAGGCATGGAAGCTGCCCACCATGGGTATCTGCCAGGGTCATTTTCCATTTATGGCGCTTCCCCACCAACAGCAAAGATGGCACCAGCGTCTCCGAGGCCTGCTAAGGTTGCGGCAAGTGGAGTCAAGTTTGCCGAAGGCACAATGGAGCAGCAAGATAAGTATCCTGGCACACTTACTTCCAAAGATGCCGAGGTGGAGGTCTTCGTAGGGAAAGTCTCCATGAAGGCCGACCTTATCGTTGTTGGATTGTTGACAAAAGTCTTCGCCGCTTTCGGTTTCGTCCATACAATATCTGAGTCGGAGGACGAGAGGGAGAAAATACCAGAGGTGAGAAAAGAAGATGAAGGAAACTCCAAGAAGAAAGCGGAGATTGTTATCGGAGAGGTGGATTGTCGGCTCGTTCAGAAACTCTTTGGGCAATTACTTATGGATAATGGCGAAGCTGAACCGGAAGCAGCACAGCATGAGAGAGTTGGGGATGCCATCCTGGATTTGAACGTTCAACATACGAGGCTTACTCTGTCTACACTGGTTCCAAGATCAACGAGTTCACTTGCTGGGCATCTCATAAAGACAATGAAAGTATCGTTGGGGAATATTGAACTTAGAGACGCAAAGGGCGTATTCATTAATTTTATCACAAACTCACCAGCGCCTCTAGGGGCATCACCTCACGGTCATGCAGCCAAGAGAAGAACCTCATCAGTAGAAAGGGGGATTGCTATGCAAAGTGATGTGAGAGTTACCATCACGACCGCTGGGAGGAAAACCAGAATCGATGTAGAAACACTTCCACTTCATGTGAAGTGTCAGTTAGGGAGGATTGAAGAGCTACTTGACTGCTTGGGAGGCTTTGGCAAAATTCTAGGACTTAGCAGCACTGGGCTTAGTGGTTCTAGCACTCCAACGCCGGTTACCTACAAGCAAACTAAAGGGGTTACTTGGAAGGAGGACGCAGCCAGTATTTCCCGGCAATCTTCACCCACACCACCGCCTGCTACTCTCCAGTCAGAGGTTAAGGTTGATGCCAACATCGGAGGGCTGATCATTGACCTTGCAGGTGAAGAAGGTACCGTGGGCTTGAGAACATCCATCATCAAAGTGAGGAAGCGGAACGACCTGGCTACCGTCATTGGTGTTGAACAGGTAGTTTTGATAGGGCCTTATCTCGTGGACAGGCCACATGACGCAGATGCCAGAATTATCATCGACAATACAAGAATGGAATTTTCTGGCCAACCGAATGATGAAGACCTTGCCCGGTTGCTCAAATTGCTGACACCGAGCAAAGACAAGTTCGCACCAGATGACGACATCATGTTGGACATTTTGCTCGAGCAGCGGAGGCAAGGAAGCGTTCTAAGAGTCTCGGTAGGTAGAGTTAGGGTGGAGGTGGACAAGCTGAAAGAGTGCGAAAAATTACAAACTCTTGGTGAGGAAGTTGCAACGATCCTAGCCGTAACAAACTACATTCCCCAGGACGAAAGGCCAGGACTACTCACACTCCTATACATAGGGGACGTAGGTGTGGGTGTAGACCTTGGAGATGTAGTCGGGAAGATTGATCTTGGTGTCAAAGAATTCGAACTCACTCATGTTGGAGGACCTAATCTCATCGCCCTAGCAATGGGGAGCATTTGCGTGCAAAGGAATGGTACCGAGCAGCTGGTCGGAGAGGGGCTGCCAAAAGAGATTGCCATCAGGGGCTTCACCAACCATGCAGCCTCTGGAGCCAGAAAAGTCACTGTCGATGAGGATCGCCCAATGGTCATGATACGAATGGTGGGCGATGATCCTGAACCCACCATCAAGGTCAAACTGTGGAACCTTAGGGTAGAATACAATGTTGACACTCTC
>Ga0307514_10004904_pt1 | contig 12160 bp, 14 predicted proteins | sample 16_EM_MG_FD_203088 | JGI IMG/M metagenome (GOLD analysis project Ga0307514, IMG submission 203088) | Populus trichocarpa ectomycorrhiza microbial communities from riparian zone in the Pacific Northwest, United States - 16_EM | ecosystem: Host-associated > Plants > Roots > Unclassified | place...
TGCCCGAAGATATCAAAGCACTCATACGGTCGCTTCTGAAGCGAAACCCAATTGAGAGGGCGAGCTTTGAGGATTTCTTTGCTAGTGAAGCATTAGCAAAGTCGAAGTTTCCACGGGCACAAAAAACCTCCGCTGAATCTTCAGGATCATCACCATGGCAAGGCAGACCACCAACACCAGAACACCACAAAGTTATACCGCCCGAAGTTCTCGATCCACACGCGATGATACCACCGAGCAAGTTCCATTTTAGGCGCCCAGCGAGCAACGACAAAAGTAGTCCCGTTGTTGCTGATAGACAGCACTCGCCCAATTCTGGTCGCCGTGCTCGAAGACCTCTCTCCACAGAGGGTTCGTTTATTCCAGGAGAAACAGAAGAGGACGGCAACCTGCGACGAGAGTATGTTCTAGTTGGGGATGGTCGGGCAGTAGAGTTTAACAAAGCGGTCGATGGTAAGAATTGCTGTTTCTTCATCGTCAAAGTGTTGAGAGCTCGAAACAGAAATCACATTGCAACCACGGCGGCCTCTACAGGATCGGAAAGCACACTCCGCAGATGATGATACCAGTGAAGTGTCCCCTCAGCCACTTCCAACTGGTGCAATTACTTTCCCACCGACACCAGTATCCGTTGTTCCTCCTTCTCTGTCGTCCTCTCCGTCGGGTATGGCGTCTCGAGCAGCCGCCAATGCCCTCAATCGCGCCCTTAGTATCGCCTCGAAGAAGCTCTTTGGCCATGTGCCAACACATTCACGGCGTACGCCATCGACGGAGTACAAGCATAGTGCGCCTTCATCTCCGAGGCGTCGGATAATTTCGTTAGACACCGGTGTGCAGAGAGATCCTTTGGAAGACGAGCTTTTGGCATCGTTGGAGGAACTTGCTCAAAAAACAGAGATCCTGACACACTGGGCGGATGACATGTATGAGTGCGTGAAAGCCATTCCACAGAGTGAGTTTTTTCTTGATTGTTGAAAGGAGAGATAATTTTATTTCTGGACATAGAACCTTTATCCGATCCTACGAAATTTGAAAGGCGAGAAGGAGAGGCAGACAAACATGCTCGACGGCGGAAACATGCAGATATGGAGGCAGAATACAACGCTGTTACTTGCGTAGCGGTTTATATGCTCCTTATGTCGTTCTCGCAGAAGGGCATCGACAAACTTCGAAATTTTCAGGAGCATATGAAGATGCGACATCCCGAAGGGGATTTCATTGTTAGTGAAGGCCTCGATATTGGTACTTCCACTTTCTACCAATCACTTTTCAGCGTTGACTATTTGTAGCTCTAAACTGGTTTAAAGATCACTTCATCAAGTGCAATGATAGAGCAGAATTGGTCAAAACTTGGTTACCCATGACATTCGACGGACCTAAATGCTGGCTAGATCAGCTCGTATATGATCGAGCTCTTCTCCTTGTGCGTCTACATTCCCATGTTTCAATGTTGTTGACACCGAGCTTGAAACAGAGCAGGACGGCAGCAAGGAAAGAGCTTCTAGACCAGATGTCGACGCCCGATGAATGCGAAAAATTATATGAAGAATCTTTATGGTGTCTATACGCTTTACAAGATGACCTCTTGCAGAGTGGTAATCCATTCATGGATGAAGATCATGAGACGATAGCAACCTGTGCGATGACCTCTTTCCTTCCTTTTTGTCTTTTTTGCTGATATCTTATTCGCAGGGATCAAGCGAACAAAACTTCGCCTCTTTAGGTGTCGCAAACGGATGAACATGAATCAACGGGACCGCGTCAACGATGCTCGCGCGGATCAGAATTTAGCAGACGTCGCAAGAATTCCAGCGCCTTGGGATGCCAGGCCAACAGAAATTGCATCTTCATAATTTTGCGTAAGGAATATGTGGTTAATCTCATCGTCAACTTATTGGCCACCGTACATTATATCATCTCACCTCACATCAGCTAGCAAATTTCGCTTTCCTCAACATGCTTCCCTATATCAATTTCTCTTTGCATTCGGAGTTGACCAGGCATTTTACCACTCACTAGTTTTCTTCCCTCTTTACCACTGGACTTTCAAGTTTTTGTATCATTATACCACTTTTTATATAGTAAGGATCAAATTGTACAATAACCCCAATTTAGAGATCAAATCCTTTGTCGAGATCATCTTGAAGTAGTTGCTTCATCCCAGAAGGTAATCTTGGTTGACCCTGGTCCAGAATATAACCTTCGATGATGTGATTTGAGCCAGTCGAGCTTTAAAGTTAAATAACAGCTTACGGAAAGGCATTTCTACCGATTCTTTTGCATTAAACTTGATTGTTGGGTAATCCTGAGTTCGCTCAGTTGCATTACTGGGAAAAGGGTTACTCTTTGGTGACTCACCACATAAGTGATTTGGTGTATGGGCAACTTATCTTGCACAACGAGTTTCGTCATCCCAACGGCTGTATCTGTCGTCATTTGCACAGGGCCTAGATGTCGTGTAGGAAACCCGTGGACTCGAAGTTCAGATGTTCTGTCTCGAGGAGGGTCGTCACCTTTTTGCATTGGAATTTGAGCTTGATTAAATAACACAAGGCCCGTGCAGGGACCACACCTAATATTCCCTTGGACGTCTAAGTGATTTGAAGAGAAGATTAGAACCTGTAAACGACACACCCCAAACAAGAACCACGCAAATCGTCCATCGCCGTCTTCAGGCGACAGAATACGCTCAGCTTTAGGATCAAGGAGGCAAACTTGAGCAAGGGATACCCCAGATTTCTGCATCAAGTCCAAAACGCCTTCCTGGTGGCACGAGGCCTGAGCGAGAGGAGATTCTCCTGAGGAAGCGTCGGTGAATGCACTACTAAGCGATCCACAGGAAGATTTTGAGAGATGTGTAAAGTGAAGATGGGCATTTGGACCTGCCAAAGTTCGCATATGCTGAAATAAGATTTTGTTTCTGAGAATTAAAGGTCTCGCGATTGAGAGTCCTGCTCACCGCATATTCTAATTCGACCCAAGGTGGGATGCATCTCTCGGTAGTCTCATCCTCCTCCATGTGCTCTGTTTTTCTATTCAAAAATTAACATTTTGAGAAGGCGAGTTACATACCAATAACATAAACGAATCCCATGCTTACAATACAGTTTATGAAGAGTAAAGTGTGAAACACTGTTTGTAGTTGTCATTACATTTCGGTCGTGGCGTCTGTAATATTAGAAGCCAAAGTTCTTCCCTATGATATCAACAAGCCCCTCCTGTATACCAAGATAGGTGTGACCGCCAACCAGTGTTTTTACAAGTACTACCTTTTGCTCCTTAGCAATGAATTCCACAATACGACCGAACTTTATTATGTTTGTAGTACGAACCAACCCATCGAATGTCGCTTTGCGCAATCTCTGTTGCTCGGATAATTTATTCAAAGATCCAGAGTTCATAAAAGAGTTTTCTGTCGCATCCACGGGAGGCAAGTAGGGATCCAGGAATGCGTGAAACAGAATATCAGAATGTAAATCTGGAATATCCCAATCATCTTCTGCATGCGCTATAAGCACAGACGCTGTGATGTTCTGAACGGACAGTCAATACATTTTCCATCCGTAATATAGGTGGTGCTTACAGGGACAGCTTGTAAAGTGTCAAAACGGTGCACCAATACTCTTTTTATCAGATCTGTTGAAAATGTTTGATTAAATGACTTGTTCAACTTCGATATTTGACCCAGACGCACCAAAACTACCCGGAATGAGTGAGATTGGTTTTATTAGTGGAATGAACCCAAAGAGATTGTAATTGTCTAGAACTTGTGCAATGCTGGCAAATGGCTGCAACGGAGGTGAAGATCTTGCCAGGCAAATCTGTCGAGCAGAAGACTCACCGAAAGAAGAACGACACCTCTAAATTCAATACCTTCGTTATTTAACTCAACGGCAAGCTGACCAGAAACACCTGTTCCCAAGCTATGCCCAATAATGAGAATGTCCTTCGCCGTCTTGCCTTGTGCTAGCAGCCAGTTGAATGCCGCTCTCGCATCTCTAACTAGGCCAACCTCCGAGGGCTTCCCAGTACTGTCTGCAAAGCCACGGTAGTCTATAGCTAAGACGTTTGCTCCCAACCGAGACGTGAATGCCTGATAGTGACGGACTCGGGCACCGAACGCACGTGTTGCAGCATTTCCATGTAGGAAGAGAACGACAGGACTACGCTGGAGTGCCGGGACTATGTGCTCGGCAGGGTCGCTCGGTATCGAAGAGAGCGAACCATAGTAAGGGTCCGAAAGAACGAACCACGCGCCAATAATTTCATCATCAGACGTTCGTATTTTCAAGTTGGCCGTGCGATTTGCTACATAATAAGAACTTTGGACACTCATGCTTGACAATCGACTTACGTGCTAAGCCGTACTTTTCTGGGTTATTGAAGTCAGCAAACAAAGGGAGCTTAATGGCATTGAGATAAATTACACTGAGATGGACATTATTGATTAAATTTAAAAGGTTCCAAGGTATGACTCACTGGCTCTGGAAATAAGGTATTGCAAGGGCAACTATCACCAGGAGGTATATTAACGCAGAATATTTCTGTGCATTGAAGAGTGTAATGCAGGCCATGACAGAACGAATTTGCGTTCAGTGTCTGGAAATGAGTTGGATCTAATCTAATCACAAACTGTCTCTACCATCCTGGTATATACCTGAAAACCCAAAACGTGAAGATAGAAAAAACAGTAATGAAGACCGCTATCAAATGACCACCAAAGTCTGACCAGATATCATTAACAAAGAACGCAGGGCTCGGCGGTGGATAAACAGAAACTACAATCTGATGTTTGTGCATGGGTTTCTTATTTTCTGTCAGAATGAACAAGGTTTGCCGTCGTTCGTCATAGGACCATCGATCCCCCTCTTCCAATCCTTGGACAATGACCTGCCGTGCATGAGTGAGCTGTGACGGAAGGAAGATCTCGGTCTCTCGAGAAGTCAATGGTGTTTGTAGAGTTCGAGGAGGATCAGTAATCATTTTTTGCTTTAAGATGACACCATCCTCGTCTCTGTTATCCCATGCGAAGGTGAAAGCTCCAGTATTCATCTCGTACTCAAAAGAAATTGGTATACCGGCCGTCTTCGCGGGATACGGCCGTACAATAGCATCAAGAATCCTACCGCCGTTGTCAAGCGAAGGAGAATCTTGTTCGCAATATAGCAGCGAAGGTGGAAGGGCTCGCTTTCGGCTAAACCACGAAAAGTTCTCGCCATTCCAGTCGTCGCCCATCTGATCGTCGTTCTCTGGATTGTAATTCCACAATCTGAAAATAACGACAACGTCAGCTGAAGGAAGAGGTGAAGGCGAAGAGGATCTACGTGAAGCCAACAAGTGCTTTTTCTAGACCTGTCATCATTGCATCCATCATACGGGCTTGCCACGTGAAGTCCTCCGTCTCGAAAGCCCTGCGCTTGCTGGGAGGCTATTAGGAACACCAGTGTATCATATGAAACAATCTCTTACTTCATATCCATGGGTATTCCACACTCTCCAATCATGACCGGGTTCTCTCCAAGAGCACGATACCCATTTTCTACGATATTACGCATTTGTAACGAGTAATTGTCGCGAGCACCTTTTTGTCCCCAGTAGAAAGCCTGCAGTAACATGCCCTACAAAAAAATGTCTCAACTGCTCGTATGAGAAGACACATCTACATACCCTTGACAGCCCTTGCACGTTGACAGAGAAGTTCCCAAAGGATTTGGAGAACAAAGCCTGAAGATCGTACCAGTGAGGAGCAAATACCATGTTCTCCGGACGACGTTCCTTCGTCCATGATTGAGGGCAATACTAAGAACTGTCAGCTTCGGAGTCCATTCACGAAGAAACAACGGACTTCATTGGGGATAGCTTCCAGAAATACAATCTTGTTACGGGATGACAAGCTTCTCACCCGTTCACTCCATTTAAGTGAAAGAGGATAATAAAAGTCAGTATAAAAACTGATCTAAAAGTGAACTCGTTATAAGTTCTTTATCATAAAACGGCAAGCTTACTTCCTTGCCAGTATCTGGATGCTTTCTGAAGTAATTCTCCCGCAACACTACAGGTTTGTCCGTGGTTTTACTCCACCTCCATACGTCATGGTACTCCCAGACGCAGTGTCCTTTAGTTGGGCCTTCTGGTACCCAGGCTTTCACGCCCTTTGAGTTTAATAAGGTATAATGAGTCAGCTTAGTTGGCACAGGAAAAGAGCGGGTCCATGTGGCGACCATTGTTGGGTGGCCTGCACCCAGTTGAAAGGATTCGAATGGAGAGGCTACATAAAAAGTGAGATTTGACATTGGGGAACCCAAAATTGACGCATACGTATATGCAAAAGGTGGAGGTTCGTGTTATAGTCAAAGGAATGTAGGGATGGGAGATTGATATAGCCAGGATGGATCTCATTCATCATCTTTCAGATTCGTAAGACAGCTGAATCGAAATTATATGATAATTTAAACGCACTTGAAACCCAATGACACCTTCGAGGTCACCCACTGTGCGCACGACCACATCCCACATATCGAGAAATGCATTTTGAAGATATTGCTGAACAGGAACATCTTGGCCGTTCTTATTTTTTACCAAAAGTTTTGGTGTGAAGACGTCTCCGCCCCAAAAACACGTCCTAAAATGCTGACATCGGTTTGACGAATATAAGGTGAAAATAAAAAAGCTCACGCCATCGTCGACGCGCAAAGTTTATGATAACCGCAAGGCCATAGTCCTTGTTCAGCTTCGACATGACCTCCACCCCTCTGACCATGCAGCCAAGCAGATCCTGTATCTTCAATCGCGGCTAAATCAAATCCAACGGCTTCAATTGTCCATGCTGGAGCTCCCGAACCACCAGAATACCTGGACCAAACATCCTGATGCATCGACACAAATGCTGTCAGGCCATATTCGGGAAGCAAGGACAGTAGTTTGCGAATATAGTCGAGATATTCCATGTCATATATGCCTCTAAATAATATACCTCAGATGCCAAGACGGTGAGCTTGGAAAACTCACTTACGGTCCTGCATGCTCAACGGCTTCCCAAGTCACCAAAAAGCGGACTACATTGACAGAACTAAAATAAATAAGAACAGATCATTTACAATTATACGTACTGAATGTCAATCCCCACCGCCTTAAGCGACAGAAGTGTTCATGGGCTTCTTCTAGAGGGAACGGTCGTCCAACAAAGGTAACCGATGCATGGTCACCAGGAAAATTCTCATGTTCATGGTTTGCTGGTCTACACAGAAGCTTCGTATGAGTAGCCTTTCCTTTCAATAAATACGCACGTCTTCGACGATCCGGACATGTTGACACCTCTGAGACTACACACGCGGCCATAGGCGTCAACCAAATTTCGACCGTCTATCTTGATAACTCCCCCAGTTGACCGCTCAGACCAATCATGTGCATACGAAGGTGTACTTCCAGGTACATAAGAGGGATTTTCGGATGGATGGGTCAGCTGGTGCAAAATGGTAAGTGGTGAAGAATCATGCTACTGTATTATACTTACCGGTTCATTAACTTTTTCAGCGTCTTTAGGCTGAGTGATAGATGATTTTTCGGCGTCTATAATAACGAATGGAGAGTCCAAGCTCGCTTGTGACATGAATGAAGCTAATCAACTTGACCGGAATTATTTTTCCCATGAACACTCCTGCCTTCAACCATCATGAACTACTCGGAGCGGGCGTTTGGTGCCTCCAACCGATCATCGACGATGAGTTGTCCATTCATCACAGCAAGTAGTGCTGATGCGTTCCCCTCGCAGGTAAATCATTGTTTCGCACTGGTCTTCAATATTCTTTGCCACTGCAATTGCTTCCCAGTGCTGCCATTAGCGTTTCAACGGCCCACTCCTCGACGCGTTACTCCTTGCATGGCTTCAACAAATATATACAAGTTGCAAATGATTTGTAAACCTTCTTGGCGGCAGGTAAGATCATCATTTCCTCGTCTCAAAACAGAGGACTGACGGAAACTCTTCGTAGGCGTTGCCACTTCAACGGCTTGGCTTGTCATGAATGCATGGGTAAGTTTCTCTGTTTTCTTTCTTCAAACTCTGACGACGATTGCTGTAGCTTGAGCGAAGCTGAAATGCCTTCAGACTTAGGAAGTATTGTGCTACTTATCGAAATCGCGTTTTCCAAATTCGGCTTAAAGTGGATAAATCGCCGCTTTGAAACCTTCGTTCCGAGTCCATATCTCTACCTCAGCGATTCTAAGATTAACCAATCACGACACTTTCGAAGACTTTGAGCGCCTTCGCGAGGACGATGGACTCCCCTTTTGCCACCCCATTCTTAGACTCCCTCCCCGACCTTTGTGCTCAGCTCCAGCCAGATGGCTACAAGTGCTCAGTCTGTATAGCAGAGGAGATGTTTGTTAATACTAGTTTACAAAGAAATTGGGCACACGGCTTGTCCCTGAAATTGGTTGGAATACATACAGTAACTAGAGGAAGCACAATATTTCATGAGGCAATTCATCGTCCCTTCATACTAGCCAAGCAGAGGCAAAGGCACATCCAGACATACATCAAAAAGGGGGTCTGATTCAGAGTCGTCCGACATGCAATCATCCTCGGGTTGGGAGCCAACTAACAAGAACCGACCACCAGTCATAATTGCACACTCAAACTCATCACCATGGACTATAGTGCCAACATTGAGTTTGCTAATGCGCTCAGTAGGTGTCAACTCTAAGTGCCAAAGGTCCGGCACGAAAGACTCGGAGCTGCCAGATTTAATCCAACAGCATATAAGAGCAGAAGAAGGGGGTAGAGAGGTTACAGACGAGGTTGCGCTATGAGGTGCACTCGAAGTAGGTGGTTTAGATGGACTCTTTCGTGGTGCTCCTTTACGTCTGATTGGTAGCGCCGAGATGGATGGTGGTGGGCGGAAATCATCGGATGAAAAATTGAAATACCATCCAATGTCCTGGGGGAAGTCTCCCGTGACGTCAACAAGTTGGAATTTCTGTCTTGCAATGTGGAAACAAAAAAGATTCTGTTCAGTAAAATTGAGGGGCTTGAATCATGTCAGGACACCTCTGCCATGAGAATCGTCAAGAAACCCACATTGCTGTTTGTCGTCCGCCAGGGTGTTAGAAGTATTTTTGTACCACCATAAATGGGTGTCGCCCTCCCAAAGGCGAAGCCTTCAGGGATATCTGATGAATACGGAACATCACGCCCGTCCCAGTGCCAAACTCCATCGTCCGACAATGCCGCAATGGAATAGGACCCAAGGGGTGAGCCATTTCCTTTGAAGTGACTGTATCCACCAAAAACGTACAGCTTCTGATCGATGACCACCATGGTGGGGTCAATTCTTCCAGCAACGTCGCCACCCTCGACTGGCTGGTACCACCATTCAAAGTATTTGAGATCGACCATGATTAATTTATTGCTCGCCTTCTCAGTGTCTACATCGAACCCTCCAAAGATGAGTATGAGTGAGGTCCCGTGGAAACGAAAAAATTGGCAGTCTGGCAGACTGAGCAGGGGCAGCTCCTTCAATTCCCTGTTACGCTCTTCGGCTGAGAAAGGCGAATACGGCTTCCGATACCTCAAAGAATTCTGTAGAATATCTTGTGAAATTTGGAAGAAAAACTCGCATAGAAACTCACTGTCAAATTCTTCCACTTCTTTGATGCAATATCGAGACAGTAAAAGTCAGTCGTCGGCACAACTTCCTTTACGTTGGGCTGTTGACCTCCCACCACATAAGCTTTCCCTTCAAACGGGTCGCTGACCCAACAGGCTTTGTCGTTGTAGGGAGGGACATCCCCTGATAATCTCTGAATAGTTTGTGCACCACCAACTCTCTTTGCGTTTCGAAGAGGGGATCCAGTTCTGATTTTGAACCGACGTTTACGAGCCTCTTGGGCGCCTTTAAGGCGAGTATGTTGTGCTTTAGGATTGTTTGAGGAGGAAGCCATTTTGCTTGTGGCAGTGCTATCACTACATCGGCACGTTCAGTCGGGTCTGACGTTGACAACGACTACCAGGACGTTATGAGCAGCACAGACATTCCACACTTACCAGAAATAGTTGATAAAGGCAAAAGACGAGCTACGGAACCCACAGAACGAACACCACTACTAGTTTCATCTACGCATGATGAGGCACAACCTTCTACAAACTCGGTTCGACTGCTGAGGAAGAGACTAACGACGGTGTTCTTGGTGACTTTGTCTGTATGCATTGTTGTATTTGGAGTACTCGCCGCCTTAGCCCTGTCTTACGCCTCCCGAGTGTCGAGCTTGGACCCCGAGACTGTTATCCACCAACAGTTAACGTTTTCAGGTCCTGATAGAATCGATGTGCTTAACGTCTCACGAGCAGGGATATGGTTGAACGTAAGGGGTAAAGTAGGGGTAGACGCCGGGAAGGTGATTGGAGTAGCGACTGACCCAGAGGATGACCTATTCCGATTTCTCTGGAAGGCTTTTGGGAGGTGGAGCGTACGAACGTTGGACAAAGTGACCGTCAACATGACTATCGTCCACATCACCCCAGACGACAACTTTACGGAATCGCTTATCGACCTCGATATACCGCTGTTAGAACTCCCTTTGACGGTTGATCCACCAGATGATAAATCGTGGTTGACACCTCTTTCAATTCCAGTGTTTGTCAGGCCAACGTCAAACATTACCCTGCTACTCGGATTCTTGGAAAAGTCTTGGAGAACAGGGAAGATATCTATCCGCGTCCATGTTGGCCAGGCTATCATTCGTGGGGGTGCACTTGAGGAGGTCGACTGGCGGAATAAATTAAGCAGGAAACTTTCCAATATGCGCACCTCTGTAGACATGAAACGTAAGACTTCTTCTTCTTCCCTCGTCTCTTCACTCTATTAAAAAGGACAGTTTTCAGTGCCTTCAATTCCTGGATTTCCTTCTCCAGGTCGTAACATCCCTTTTCCTTCCGTCTCTGAGCTGGTGACTCTCACTTCTTTCGGTGTCTCTACTCAATCCGGTTGGCTTGCCCTCCACGGCTTTGCGACAGCCATCAATCCCGCTCCATTTGATCTAAATCTTTCTGTGCCCTCGCTTCCTTTCGATGTATCCCTGATCGACAACGATTCCGGGTCACCCGTCCACGTCGCTTCCGTCACCACCCTTCCATTCAAGTTGACTTACCCTAATGTCACACTTTCCATCCATGGCGTTGTACCCCCCATCTCGACCTCCGCTGTTCCTACCCTCTCGAGATTTATATCACGGTATCTCTCGGCAGAGGACAATCAGGTGTTAATCTCATCCCCTATCTTCTTTCCCAGCTTAAGCACCGAAGTGACGTTCCCTGCGCCAAACCCTCGTCCAAGAGTTCTTCGCAATGTGACAATCAAAGACATGAGAATCAAGCCGGGAGGCAACGCCTTCCTCGCAAGCGGGACGGTCCAGGCGCTGATTGTCCTCCCACGAGGTTTCGATGTCAGCCTCGACGTCTTATATATCCTACCTGAGGTAATTGTCTTCGATGGCGAGGTACCTTTCGTTGCATACGAGCATAATGTGCGCGATGGACGCCGGCGCCAGCCTCCCGACGAATTACCGCCTGACATACCGTTGCCCGATCCTATTCCTGAAGGAGCGTTTGGGCACATCAAACCGTGGGATTGGTTAATCTCGCGTTGTGTGCGTGTCAACTTACACAGTCAAAACGACGGCGCAGCATATGCAGTTTCAGCGAAGGTGGAGGACGTGCCTCTAGAGGTGTTGCCGGGTAGGCAAAGGGAGTTTAGTAATTTTGTCAAAAAGGTACTTTGTGTGCTTTCTGTTCTGAATCTTAACGTTCATTACTGGCGTAGGTCATATTTGGAACGGGAGGTGCAACAGCGGGTATATTGGGCAATGCCGCTGCGACTGTCAATGTCAAGGGTCTACCACTCAAGACTCCCGACAACATGGGCGAAATTGTTCTTGAACGGCTTCCTTTTCGGGGAAGTGTGCACGTTCAGAGGAATGGACTACTGGGATTTGACTCTGGACAAGACGATGACAAATCCGATAAGGAGAAAGAAAGCGAGATAAAGAAATGGAAGAGGATCTGGAACGACATCTTGAGGAGGATCAAGCGGGATCTACCTTTTTGAGCGTTGGTGATATCGAGCCGAAAATATGTAAAGTGATAATGTGTAACTTACTGTAC
>Ga0307514_10004905_pt1 | contig 12158 bp, 11 predicted proteins | sample 16_EM_MG_FD_203088 | JGI IMG/M metagenome (GOLD analysis project Ga0307514, IMG submission 203088) | Populus trichocarpa ectomycorrhiza microbial communities from riparian zone in the Pacific Northwest, United States - 16_EM | ecosystem: Host-associated > Plants > Roots > Unclassified | place...
GCCCATCACGAGGGCGACGTCGTGGGTCTCGGCGCCGGTCAGTTCGCGCAGGCGCGCGGCCGCGGCGTCGGCGGCGGCGTGGGGATCGCCCTGGATGTCGTCCGGAAGAAGAGATGCGTTCACGCGCATGAGGGTAGCCGGTCTGGGCCTACGCGCGTAGATGACTGAGCTCGGCGGATGGCGATCGTTGTCTTGTCGTTTCCAACCAGGTCCGGCCGCGACCAGATCCGGCCCGTCAGCAGGGGCGCTTGCGTAGCTCCATCACGTAGTCGTGCGGTGCTCCCGCCGACTCGGCGGCATCGGCGATCTCCCCGAGGTAACGGGCCGAGGGCAGGCCGCCCTCATAGCCGTTGAGGACGTAGACCCAGGCCGGTTCCTGGCCCTCCAGGGTGTGTACGCGTACCCGCATGCGGCGGTAGATGTCCAGGCCCACGCCCTCCCAGCGGTCCATGGAGTCCTCGTCCATGGGCGCGAGGTCGTACAGCGCGACGAAGACCTGGGCGCCGGGGGCCTCCACGATCGTGGCCAGGGCGCCCTCCCAGCCCATGTGCTCGCCGCCGAAGGTCAGCCGCCAGTCGTTCAGCCAGCCCGTCGCGCGCAGCGGAGAGTGCGGGGCGCGGCGCGTCATGAGACGCGCGTCGAGGTTGCCGGCGTACGCGGCATAGAGCGACATGGGTCGAGGGTACGGCAGGTGGCCGCGGGTGCCTCAGTCGTCTCGTACGTACCCGTGGTGGCCCCGGTCACCAGCCGCGGTCGTCCCGTCGGGGACCCGGGGCGGTGGCGCGGTGGGGCGTGCGGGACAATGGAGCATGTGACTCGGATCGTGATCATTGGTGGCGGACCCGGCGGATACGAAGCGGCCCTGGTGGCCGCTCAGCTCGGCGCGGAGGTGACCGTCGTCGACTGCGACGGTCTGGGCGGGGCGTCGGTCCTCACGGACTGCGTGCCGTCGAAGACCCTGATCGCCACGGCCGAGGTGATGACCACCTTCGACTCGTCGTACGAGGAACTGGGGATCATCGTCGCCGACGACACCCCGCCCATGGAGCGGGCCGCTCGGGTGGTGGGTGTCGATCTGGGGAAGGTCAACCGGCGTGTGAAGCGGCTCGCGCTGGCCCAGTCGCACGACATCACGGCGTCCGTGACCCGGGCCGGCGCCCGGGTGCTGCGGGGGCGCGGACGGCTGGAGGGCATGCAGGCCCTCGACGGGTCGCGGAAGGTGGTCGTGCGGGCCGCCGACGGGAGCGAGGAGACGCTCACCGCGGACGCCGTGCTCATCGCCACCGGCGGGCACCCTCGCGAGCTGGCCGACGCCCAGCCCGACGGCGAGCGGATCCTCAACTGGACCCAGGTGTACGACCTGACCGAGCTGCCCGAGGAGCTCATCGTGGTCGGCTCCGGTGTCACCGGTGCCGAGTTCGCCGGGGCCTACCAGGCGCTCGGGTCGAAGGTCACGCTGGTGTCGTCGCGGGACCGGGTGCTGCCGGGTGAGGACTCGGACGCCGCGGGCGTGCTTGAGGACGTCTTCCGGCGCAGGGGCATGAACGTCATGGCGCGCTCCCGGGCCGAGTCCGCGAAGCGGGTCGGGGATCGCGTCGAGGTCACGCTGGCGGACGGCCGGGTGATCAGCGGCTCGCACTGTCTGATGGCCGTCGGCGCCATTCCGAACAGCGCCGGGATGGGGCTGGAGGAAGCCGGGGTCAGGCTGCGCGAGTCCGGTCACATCTGGACCGACAAGGTCTCCCGGACCACGGCTCCCGGGGTGTACGCGGCCGGTGACGTGACCGGGGTGTTCGCGCTCGCCTCGGTGGCGGCCATGCAGGGGCGTATCGCCATGTACCACTTCCTGGGCGACGCGGTGGCCCCGCTGAACCTGAAGACCGTCTCGTCCAACGTCTTCACCGACCCCGAGATCGCCACCGTCGGCTACAGCCAGGCCGACGTCGACGGCGGGAAGATCGACGCCCGGGTCGTGAAGCTGCCGCTGCTGCGCAACCCGCGGGCGAAGATGCAGGGCATCCGGGACGGCTTCGTCAAGATCTTCTGCCGGCCCGGCACCGGGATCGTGGTGGGCGGTGTCGTCGTGGCGCCCCGCGCCTCGGAGCTGATCCATCCCATATCGCTCGCCGTCGACAACAATCTGACCGTCGAGCAGATCGCGAACGCCTTCACCGTCTATCCCTCCCTTTCGGGCTCGATCGCCGAGGTCGCCCGCCAGTTGCACACCCGCAAGGAGGACGACGGAGACTGACCGTCGCGACGGCCGGAACCGATTCCTCCCTGGTCACAGGGAGTTGTCGAGCATGCGTGCGGCATAGTCGGGAGGAATGGGCCTTATACCACTGCCCGTCCTGCTGTGCGAACAACTTCTGCTATTCGGCGCAAACTGCTGAAACCAGACGGTCGTTGGGGTTACTGTCAGTTTCGTGTTCGCTGCAGAACGTCGCCAATTGATCCTCGAAATGGTGCGAGCGAACGGGGCCGTGTCGCTCCGTGAACTCGCCCGCGTCGTCCAGACCTCCGAAGTGACCGTACGGCGGGACGTGCGCGCACTGGAGGCAGAAGGACTCCTCGACCGCCGGCATGGCGGTGCGGTATTGCCGGGCGGTTTTACGCGGGAGTCCGGCTTTCCGCAGAAATCTCATCTCGCGACCGCCGAGAAGACGGCCATCGCCGATCTCGCCGCGAGCTTCGTCGAAGAAGGCGAGGCCATCGTGGTCGGGGCGGGTACCACCACACAGGAGCTGGCCCGTCGGCTCGCGCGGGTGCCCGGGCTGACCGTCGTCACCAACTCGCTTCTGGTGGCCCAGGCGTTGGCCCATGCCAACCGGGTGGAAGTCGTGATGACCGGCGGCACCCTGCGTGGCTCCAACTACGCCCTGGTCGGCAGCGGTGCCGAGCAGTCCCTGCAGGGGCTCAGGGTCTCCCGGGCCTTCCTGTCAGGGAGCGGGCTGACCGCCGAGCGTGGGCTGTCCACGTCCAACATGCTCTCGGCGTCCGTCGACCGGGCGCTGGTGCAGGCCGCCGCCGAGGTCGTCGTCCTCGCCGACCACACCAAGCTCGGCACCGACACCATGTTCCAGACCGTGCCGACCGAACTCATCACCCGCCTCGTCACGGACGAACCGCCCGCCCACGACGACCGTGCCGCCACCGAACTCCAGGCCCTCGCCGACCAGGGGGTGCAGATCGCCGTGGCCGGGGCGTCGGAGAACCCGGGGGGTGATCAGGTCCCGGCGCGTCGGCAACAGCGTCGGGACGTGCCCGTTCCGGGCCCGCGTCGCGGTCAGGTCCCCGGCGGCGCACCGGGGTTGCGCACGGCCTCGGCCCTCGGCGAGCAGGCCCCCGGCGCGGAACGGGCACGGGTCGCGGATCTCCGCCGCCGCTGACGGGGCGGTCGGCTCCGCGGGATCGGGGGACGCACTGGGCTCGGCCGGCTCCGCGGGCTCGGTGACATCGCCGGCGTCGGTGGGGTCGGGGGCGTACGGCTGAACTCCAGGGTTCTCCGTAGGGGGAGTGCGGGAGTTCGACAGGGGAGTGCCCCGCCCGGGCCCCGGCCCGCTCCAGGCGCGGCGCGCGGACTCGGGTACGGCGGGCGCCCCAGGCGCGCCCCGCTCACACGAAGGCGCCCGGTGGACTGAGGAAGTCAGTCCACCGGGCGCCTCGGCACACCCAGGTGTCAGTCCTTGATCTCGCAGATCGCCGCGCCGGACGTGAGGGACGCGCCGACGTCCGCGGACAGGCCCTTGATGGTGCCGGACTTGTGTGCGTTCAGCGGCTGTTCCATCTTCATCGCTTCGAGGACGACGACCAGGTCGCCTTCCTTGACCTCCTGGCCCTCCTCGACGGCGACCTTGACGATGGTGCCCTGCATCGGGGAGGCGAGGGTGTCGCCGGAGGCGGCGGGGCCGGACTTCTTGGCCGCGCGGCGCTTGGGCTTGGCGCCCGCCGCGAGGCCGGTGCGGGCCAGCGACATGCCGAGCGAGACCGGGAGGGAGACCTCGAGGCGCTTGCCGCCGACCTCGACGACGACCGTCTCGCGGCCCGGCTCCTCGTCCGTGTCCGCGTCGGCGGGCGCGGCGAAGGGCTTGATCTCGTTGACGAACTCCGTCTCGATCCAGCGGGTGTGGACCGTGAACGGGTCTTGACTGCCGGTCAGTTCGGGGGCGAACGCCGGGTCCTTGACGACCGCGCGGTGGAACGGGATGGCGGTGGCCATGCCCTCGACCTGGAACTCCTCCAGGGCGCGGGCGGCGCGCTGGAGGGCCTGCGCGCGGGTGGCACCGGTGACGATCAGCTTGGCGAGGAGGGAGTCCCACGCCGGGCCGATCACACTGCCGGACTCGACGCCGGCGTCCAGGCGCACGCCCGGGCCGGTCGGCGGCGCGAACGTGGTGACGGTGCCGGGGGCCGGGAGGAAGCCGCGGCCGGGGTCCTCGCCGTTGATGCGGAACTCGAAGGAATGGCCGCGCAGCTCGGGGTCGCCGTAGCCCAGTTCCTCGCCGTCGGCGATGCGGAACATCTCGCGTACGAGGTCGATGCCGGCGACCTCCTCGGTGACCGGGTGCTCCACCTGGAGGCGGGTGTTGACCTCCAGGAAGGAGATCGTGCCGTCGAGGCCGACGAGGAACTCGACGGTGCCGGCGCCGACGTAGCCGGCCTCCTTGAGGATGGCCTTCGAGGAGGAGTACAGCTCGGCGACCTGCGCCTCGGAGAGGAACGGCGCCGGGGCCTCCTCGACCAGTTTCTGGTGGCGGCGCTGCAGGGAGCAGTCACGGGTGGAGACGACGACCACATTGCCGTGGCTGTCGGCCAGGCACTGGGTCTCCACGTGCCGGGGCTTGTCCAGGTAGCGCTCGACGAAGCACTCGCCCCGGCCGAAGGCGGCGACCGCCTCGCGGACGGCGGAGTCGTAGAGCTCGGGGACTTCTTCGAGGGTGCGGGCGACCTTCAGACCGCGGCCGCCGCCACCGAAGGCGGCCTTGATCGCGATGGGCAGGCCGTGCTCCTGGGCGAAGGCGACGACCTCGTCGCTGCCGGACACGGGGTCGGGCGTGCCGGCGACCAGCGGTGCGCCGGCCCGCTGGGCGATGTGCCGGGCGGCGACCTTGTCGCCGAGGTCGCGGATGGCCTGCGGCGGCGGGCCGATCCAGATCAGGTCCGCGTCGAGGACCGCCTGCGCGAACTCGGCGTTCTCCGAGAGGAAGCCGTATCCGGGGTGGATGGCGTCGGCGCCGGACTCGCGCGCGGCGTTCAGCACCTTCTCGATGTCGAGGTAGCTGGTCGCGGGAGTGTCACCGCCCAGGGCGAACGCCTCATCCGCGGCGCGGACATGCAGAGCGTCCCGGTCCGGGTCAGCGTAGACGGCCACGCTGGCGATACCGGCATCCCGGCAGGCCCGGGCCACGCGGACAGCGATTTCGCCACGGTTGGCGATGAGCACCTTGCGCACGATTGAGGCTCCCTCCTTGAAACAAGCCGAGTTTAGGGACAGCCGACACGGCACTTCGACCCGTCCCCGTTGGTGAGCTTGCCCACACGGAGCGTTATACGAGGCTTGCTCGACCGGTGAAATCCCTTGTCACACCTTGGTACGCAGGACTCCTCCCGGAAACCCTAGCCGTCCTGTGTGGTCAAGGTCTCTGTGGTGGCGTGCTGCGGCCCACTCCGTTTCTTTGTGGAGTCCCTACGAATGGCCCAATGATTCTTTGCCCGCCGCCGGACTCTTGTCCCCACCTTTACCGGTTAGTAGCGTTCATGATGTCTCGAACGTACGTCAGGCCACAGCAGCCTTGCTCGGGTCGCAGTCGAAGGTGGGTGGACCGGTGGTGGTGCGCAGGCCGGTGGCGTGGATCGTGGCGGTCGTGCTCTTCGTGGAGGCGCTCGGCGTCGCCGCGCTGAACTGGTTTCTCGGGATCGTCGTCGACCGGCAGGACATGTCCCTGGCCGGCCTCGACCCCGACACGATGTCCACGTCATCGAAGATCGGCGGGATCGTCTTCGGTCTCTACTTCGGCTTCTGCGGCCTGGTCGCCCTGCTGGTGGCCCTGCGGGACCGTGCGCCCGTCGGCCTCGGCCGCATCCTGCTGATCAGCGCGGCCGTGGTGCACGGGCTGCTGGGCGCGTTCGCGTGGGGGCTGATGGGCTGGCCCCAGTTCCTGTTCATGGTCCTGGTGCTGGGCCTGATCGTGCTGCTGCTGATGACGTACGACAGTCCGGGCGCGCCCGCCGACGCGCCGCCCGCCGGTGGCACTCCGAACGGCACCAGGGGCGACGGGGGCTCCCCGATCACACCGTCGCCGACACCCGGCACGCCCTGACCGCGTCTCCCGCGCGGGTCACTTTTCCCGCGCGGGTCACGTCTCCCGTGCCGGTCACTTCTCCGGCGGCGCCCACAGCTCCGTGATCCCGACGCCCAGTTCGGCCAGCAGTCGGCGAACGAGGGGCAGGCTGATGCCGATCACGTTGCCGTGGTCGCCGTCGATGCCGTCGATGAACGGGGCCGAGCGGCCGTCCAGGGTGAACGCCCCGGCGACGTACAGCGGTTCGCCCGAGGCGACGTACGCGGCGATCTCGTCGTCGGTCGGCTCGCCGAAGCGGACCACGGTGGAGGCGGTGGCGGAGACGTACCGGCCGCTGCTCGTGTCGTAGACGCAGTGGCCCGTCTGGAGGGTCCCGACGCGTCCGCGCATCGCCTTCCAGCGGGCGGTGGCCTCCTCGGCGTCCGCCGGTTTGCCGAGGGCCTGACCGTCGAGGTCGAGCACCGAGTCGCAGCCGATCACCAGGGCGCCCCCGACTTCGGGCTTCGCCGCTACCACGGAGGCCTTCGCCTCGGCCAGGGCGAGCGCCAGTTCGGCGGGGGTCGGCGCGGTGACGGCGTCCTCGTCGACACCGCTCACGATCACCTCGGGGTCGAGCCCCGCTTGCCGCAGCAGTCCGAGCCGGGCGGGGGACTGGGAGGCGAGGACGAGTCGGCGGCGCGGCTGAGCAGTCATGCGGTCAGCGTATCGGCGGCCCTGAGCGCGTGGTCTCACCGCACCCCGAGGACGATCATCGCCAGCACCATGCCCAGTGCCACGAGAACGCCCAGCCGTCGCAGCATGTCCTGCGTTTCACGCAGTTCCTCGGGCGGCTCGTTCTCGGGGTCGGACCACAGCATGGTTACCAGCGTGCGGCGATTTCGTGGAGGGCGCCTGAGTACGCGTACTCAAGTTGGTGGCCCGCGGTCGTCGTGACGGGCCGCGGGCCGGCGGGGGCTTGTCGCGCCCATGCGGCGGAGCCGCATGTCGCATACGGCCCCGCGTCCCTGAGGACGAGTCGCTCAGCCCGGCCAGAAGGTACGGGCCCAGGACGTCGCCCCCGGCTGGGGCAGGCGATGGGCCGCGATCCTGGCCGGGTCGGACCAGGAGTCCCTGTCCCGCGCCGCGCGCGGCGGTACCGAGGCCGCCGCCGCGGCGCGGGCTCGGACCACCGCCAGGGCGGCGGCGAGCTCCTCGGGGGTCGGATTGCCCCGTACGACCTTGATGTTCATGACGGCTCCCTGTCGGGCTAGAGGGGGATGTTGCCGTGCTTCTTGGGCGGCAGCGACTCGCGCTTGGTACGCAGCTGACGCAGGCCCCGTACGACATGCCTGCGGGTGTCCGACGGCATGATCACGGAGTCGACGTAACCGCGCTCGGCCGCGATGTAGGGGTTGAGGAGGGCGTCCTCGTACTCCTGGATGAGCCGGGCCCGGGTCGCCTCCAGGTCGCCCGCGGTCGCCGCCTCGGCGATCGTGCGGCGGTGCAGGATGTTGACCGCGCCCTGCGCGCCCATCACGGCGATCTGGGCGGTGGGCCAGGCGAGGTTGAGGTCGGCGCCCAGGTGCTTGGAGCCCATGACGTCGTAGGCGCCGCCGAAGGCCTTGCGGGTGATGACCGTGATGAGCGGGACGGTCGCCTCGGCGTAGGCGTAGATCAGCTTGGCGCCGCGCCGGATGATGCCGTCGTGCTCCTGGTCGACACCGGGCAGGAAGCCGGGGACGTCCACGAAGGTGATCACCGGGACGTTGAAGGCGTCGCAGGTCCGCACGAAGCGGGCCGCCTTCTCGCCGGCCTTGATGTCGAGACAACCCGCGTACTGCATCGGCTGGTTGGCGACGATGCCGACCGGGTGTCCCTCCACCCGCCCGTACCCGGTGAGGATGTTCGGCGCGTACAGCGGCTGGGTCTCGAAGAACTCGGCGTCGTCCAGGACGTGCTCGATCACCGTGTGCATGTCGTACGGCTGGTTCGCGCTGTCCGGGACGATCGTGTCCAGCTCGCGGTCCTCGTCGGTGACGGTGAGGTCCGCCTCCTCCGGGAAGGCCGGGGCCTCGGCGAGGTTGTTGGACGGCAGGTACGACAGCAGCTGCTTGACGTACTCGACGGCGTCCTTCTCGTCCCCGGCCATGTGATGGGCCACGCCGGAGGTCGAGTTGTGGGTACGGGCGCCGCCCAGCTCCTCGAAGCCGACGTCCTCGCCGGTGACCGTCTTGATGACGTCCGGGCCGGTGATGAACATGTGCGAGGTCTGGTCGACCATGACCGTGAAGTCGGTGATCGCGGGGGAGTAGACCGCGCCGCCCGCGCACGGGCCGACGACCAGACTGATCTGAGGGATCACGCCGGAGGCGTGGGTGTTGCGGCGGAAGATCTCGCCGTACGCGCCGAGCGAGGCCACGCCCTCCTGGATGCGGGCACCGCCGGAGTCGTTGATGCCGATGATCGGACAGCCGGTCTTCAGCGCGAAGTCCATCACCTTGACGATCTTCTGGCCGTAGACCTCGCCGAGCGCGCCGCCGAAGACCGTGAAGTCCTGGGAGAACACGGCGACCGGACGCCCTTCGACGGTGCCGTACCCGGTGACGACGCCGTCCCCGTACGGGCGGTTGGCGTCCAGGCCGAAGTTGGTGGAGCGGTGCCGGGCGAACTCGTCGAGCTCGACGAACGACCCTTCGTCGAGCAGCAGGTCGATCCGCTCACGAGCCGTCAACTTGCCCTTGGCGTGCTGTTTCTCGACGGCGCGTGCGGAGCCGGCGTGCGTCGCTTCCTCGATACGGCGCTGGAGATCCGCGAGCTTGCCCGCGGTGGTGTGGATGTCGATCTCTGGGATCTCTTGACGCTCTTCCGGCTCGGACATCGGGATGGGGCTCCCTGCCTGCTCAAAAGGGGGGACGGTTACTCATCCGTAGAGTAGTGGGGTGCCCCTCGTTCGGCAGTGCGGCGTTTACCACACCTAGGGTGGGTTGCATGACGCCCGCAGATGGTTCTGACGCGAACGACAGCCGGTGGAGTGACCTGGACCGGCCGCCCCTCAACGGTGCCGCGCTGCGACGCGGGCTGGTGCGGGAGGGCGGGCTGTGGTCGGCGGTGGACGTGGTGCCGCGGACCGGCTCCACCAACTCCGACCTGGTGGCCCTCGCGGCAGCGGGCAAGGCGTCCGAGGGCGCCGTCCTGGTCGCCGAGGAGCAGTCGGCCGGGCGGGGCCGCCTCGACCGGCAGTGGACGGCACCGGCCCGCTCGGGCCTGTTCTTCTCCGTCCTGCTGCGGCCGAGCGAGGTGCCGGTGGCCCGCTGGGGCTGGCTGCCGCTGCTGACCGGGGTGGCGGTGGCGGCCGGGCTGGCGCGGGCGGCCGGTGTGGACACGGCACTGAAGTGGCCCAACGACCTGCTGGTCACCGTCGGCGGCGAGGAACGCAAGGCCGGCGGGATCCTCGCGGAGCGGGCCGGGGACGACGGGGTCGTCGTCGGCGTCGGCATCAACGTCACCCTGCGCGCGGAGGAACTGCCGGTCCCGCGGGCCGGGTCCCTGGCGCTGGCCGGGGCGGTGAGCACGGACCGGGATCCGCTGCTGCGGGGCGTGCTCCGCTCCGTGGAGCAGTGGTACGGGACGTGGCGGAAGGCGGGCGGGGACCCGGGCCCCAGCGGCTTGCAGGAGGCGTACACGGCGGGCTGTGCGACGCTCGGCCGTACGGTTCGGGCGGAGTTGCCGGGGGACCGGTCGATCGTGGGCGAGGCGGTGGCGGTCGACGGGGACGGCAGACTCGTGATCGCGACGGAGGAGGGTGTACAGCAGCCGGTGGGGGCGGGAGACATCGTGCACCTGCGACCTGCGTGAGGACGGGAGGCCCGCCCCGAGACGGACAACGTACGAGACGGCAGCACCTGACCGTCGGCCCACCTAACGGAGTGAGCTGGCGCACACCTGCCGTAAAGTGAAGGCCGGTCGATTCCTGGCCGTGGCAGATCGGAAGGGCAACAGGCGTGACCGTCGACGACACGGGCTCCGGCGCGGACGCGGACGGCCCGGAGGACCCTCCCCCGCACTCGACTTCGTTCGAGCGGGGAGACCCCGACGCCTCCGACCTCGTCGGGAACCCGCTCGCCCTGCGCCTCGAACATCTGATCCTCGGCGCCGAGCGGCGCTACACCCCCTTCCAGGCGGCCCGCAGCGCGGGTGTCTCCATGGAGCTCGCCTCGCGTTTCTGGCGGGCGATGGGATTCGCCGACATCGGCCAGGCCAAGGCGCTCACCGAGGCGGACGTGCTGGCCCTGCGCCGGCTCGCCGGTCTTGTGGAGGCCGGACTGCTGAGCGAGGCGATGGCCGTGCAGGTGGCCCGGTCCACCGGCCAGACCACGGCCCGGCTCGCCGAGTGGCAGATGGACTCCTTCCTGGAGGGGCTGACCGAGCCGCCCGAGCCGGGGATGACGCGCACCGAGGTGACGTACCCGATCGTCGAGCTGCTCCTGCCCGAGCTGGAGGAGTTCCTCGTCTACGTCTGGCGCCGCCAGCTCGCCGCCTCGGCCGGCCGGGTCGTGCAGGCCGCCGACGACGAGGAGATGGTCGACCGGCGTCTCGCCGTCGGCTTCGCCGACCTCGTCGGGTTCACGCGACTGACCCGGCGGATGGAGGAGGAGGAACTCGGCGAACTCGTCGAGGCCTTCGAGACCACCGCCGCCGACCTGGTCGCGGCGAACGGCGGACGGCTCATCAAGACGCTCGGCGACGAGGTGCTGTACGCCGCCGACGACGCGGGCGTGGCCGCCGAGATCGCGCTGCGCCTCATCGAGACCATGGCGAACGACGAGACCATGCCCGAGCTGCGGGTCGGCATCGCCTTCGGCACGGTGACCACGCGGATGGGCGACGTCTTCGGTACGACGGTGAACCTTGCCTCCCGGCTGACGTCGATAGCTCCGCGGGACGCCGTCCTCGTCGACAGCGCCCTCGCGGAGGAGCTGATCCGTACCACTGAGGCGCCGGCTTCGGAGGCGGAGGCGGCCGAGGCCGCGGCGACCGCCGAGAAGGAGGGCGAGGACCCGCCGACGTACCGCTTCGCGCTGCAGCCGATGTGGCAGCGGCCGGTGCGCGGGCTCGGCGTGGTCGAACCGTGGCTGCTCACGCGCCGGGACGGGACGGCGTCCTGACCGCGCCCTTCTGCGGCGCTGCGGCTTCTCCTGCGGGGCTCTGAGGGCTGCTGGGGGACCTGGCCTGTCCTGGCCTGTCCGCGGATCCTGTGGGGCCTGTGGGGCCGTCTCAGCGGTTCCGCGGTTCCGCGGTTCCGCGGTTCGGTGGTTCGGTGGTTCGGCGGTTCGGTGGTCAGCTGTTGAACGGGGCCACGCACACGCCGATGATCGGCACGCACAGGCCCGGCCGGTGGGGCTGCCCGGGCTGCTGGGGCGCCGGGGTCGGTGCGGCGGCCGAGCTGCGGCTCGGGGGCGGGGGCGGGGTAGTAGTCGGGGTCAGGGTCGGCGTCGCGGCCGGTCGTGGGGCCGTGGTGGCGGTGGGGGCCGGTCGCCGGGGGGTGTCGGAGGGTGCCTGGGCGCCGAGCCGGTTCGGGGCGTCCGGGATGGTCGTGGTGTCCGGCGCGAAGGGCCGCTGTGCGGTGGTCGTGGGCGACGTGGACGACGTGGGGGCCAGGGGCATCCCGCGGAGCGGGGTCGCGCTCGCCCCGCCCAGGGCGACGGTCGCCGAGGGGCTCACCTCGGGGACGGCCCCGACGGTCGCTGCGGCGCTGGTCGCCCGGTCTGTAGCGGTGGCGGTGTCCGGGCTGTCCGGGCGGGGTTCGGCCTCCGCGGTGCCTAGACCGGCGACCTCCGGCTCGGGCGTCATCCGTACGAGACTCAGCACACCGGCGGC
>Ga0307514_10004906_pt1 | contig 12158 bp, 16 predicted proteins | sample 16_EM_MG_FD_203088 | JGI IMG/M metagenome (GOLD analysis project Ga0307514, IMG submission 203088) | Populus trichocarpa ectomycorrhiza microbial communities from riparian zone in the Pacific Northwest, United States - 16_EM | ecosystem: Host-associated > Plants > Roots > Unclassified | place...
CGTCCTTTGCCAAACTTTTCACTTTCCTATTCAATGACAGGACATGTTTTAGGCGAACGTGGCACCAACAGATGCGACTGGTATGAACCTTCCTTGTTTTTTTATTTTAATCCATCTTAAAAATGAACTTCCCTGAAGACCTTCTGTTGATCAGGTGTTCGCGGGGTATGGAAGGCTCGTTGCGAACAAAATTTTCAAGTTTCCTCACGGCACAAATCGATCATCCTACACCCAGCTCTACACCGCCTTTTTCCTGTCGGGACTCTTCCACTTCGCCGGTGACTTCACGTTCCAGAGGCGGATGGTGTATTACTCGTTCAAATTCTTCCTCCTTCAAGCCGTCAGCATCACCTTCGAAGACTTGGTCATTTACATCGCCAAACGCTTGCTTCGTCAGAAGGCGATCGAATTGGAACCGGGGAGGCCTGATGAATCTTGGGGAGGAACGGTTGTGAGAGTTGCTGGTTATTGTTGGGTGACTGTATGGTTTTGTATGACGTTGCCGGTATGGCTAGACGAACCCAACGCTGTCGGATTCGGCATAGCGGATAGGGGACCCATCACGCAGTTTGTATTAGATGTGTGGAAACGAAAGTCTTGAAATGGATGTTGTATCTCTGTTTACTTGGTTGGATGTATAGGCACGCACCCCAATCTTTTCATTCTCCAGGACACATGACAAAAGGTACACGATAGTTAATCATCGAGTTCGATCTCAAATGCCTCCACCGACACCATAGGCGGGGAGGAGCTTTCAACCGCCATGCGGGAAGTATCGTGTAGGGTCCTCCCTCTCACAACCATCTTCATCCCAGTCCGCGAGAGGCGCGACAAGGCTTGCTCGGCATCGAGAGTGAGAGTATGCAAGTCGGTGATTGACCGAATATGTGGAAACTCGACGTCCACATTCCATTTTGAGAGTAAGGTGTCGGATGTAATGTAGGAGACCCCAACGGTCTGCTTCAACCAGCCGTTCAAACCATTCGGGTTCGGGGTGCGCTGTGCACTCTGGCCTCGAAACCAAACACACTCGCTGGTGGATGAGGTCGCACTTCACTGGGCAAGCGCCTGCATGTTGGGGATCAGGCCTTCAACGCTTCCATGTCATCCGAAAGGTAACTGAGAATCACGCCGACGAGCTCTTGCAGCAGACTCTTCCATCCATCACTAGTGAATTCCTTCGAGATATCTCCGACCCGGTATTGCATACCACCTGCGATGAGCTTCATCCACAGACGGGAGGCATATTCTATGACAATATCAGTTAAGTTGATAGACCAGAGAGGGGAGGTTGTGTCTGCACCGCGGAGGATGGAATCCGGGTCAGTTGTCGCTCGGGCGGCGGCCCTCACCTCGAGTCCGGCAGTTTCCGAGACAGCTGACATTGTGCATGTCGGCTTTTTCTTCTCTGGAAAAAAAGAAGGAATTGACCGCTTCGCCTATATACGAGGATGTCTGGTAAAAGGTGCGCAACATCTGCGCTTTCCCCCTACCCTCCTTCTCAACGAACCCGACATCTACGACCGTGATGGGTCGATATCCGTGGGCAGAGATCCTTCTATTCGAGTTTCTTCGCGTCATCGCCTCCTACCCGACGCGTCAACATTTTTATCGGGTAGTCGTCTTCACCGCCATGGTCTGCGTGACGGCGCAAATTTACCTAACGCCAAAGTACACCGAATCATTCGTCGTTACCTACTCCTTAAATGTTATGGCTGCGTTCCACTTCGCACACACGGCACGCGTCCTGTTTTTAGAAGGGCCATTCCCTGATCACTGGAGACGTGTCCGTGACGAGGTCCATGCGAAGGCTGACGCAGGCGGCTCAGACGTCCTACCGTCGAATTTCCCCTGGACGAAGAAGTTATCGTGGATGATCGATATCGCATACGGCTTCCGTCTGGTTGGCTGGGTCCAGGAACCAGGAAACTGTTTGCCGCCACACCCACCACCTTCGCGTCTAACGTTTCTCATGAAGACCTCCTTCAAACTCGTCATCAATTGGATCGTCGTTGATCTTATGCGTTCCGTCTTCGCTTCAAACCCAGCGTTCGACTCTCGTCTCCACGATCCAACCGACGGGCCAGAAACCTATCTCGCGGCAGTTCCGCTCCTGCGTCGTGTACCTTACGTCCTGGCTCAGGGCCTTATGATGGCAGGCGCGATAGGTGCATCCCCCAGGATCCCCGCCTTGGTGTGTGTTGGCCTTGGTTTCTCAAGTCCCACACTATGGCCGGATATGTGGGGTCGCTGGGGAGATGCATACACCGTGCGCAAACTTTGGGGGTACGTCCTTTGCCAATCGTTCCACTCTTCTGTTCAATGACAGGACATATGTTAGGCGAACATGGCACCAGAAGATGCGACCGGTACGAACCTTCCCTGTTTTTTTATCATTTAAATGAGTTATCCTGAGGATCTCCTGTTGATCAGGTGCTCGCGGGGTATGGAAAGCTCGTTGCGAACAAGTTTTTCAAGTTTCCTCGCGGCACAAATCGATCGTCCTACACCCAGCTCTACACCGCCTTCCTCTTGTCGGCATTCTTCCACTTCGCTGGTGACTTCACGTTCCAGAGACGGATGGTATATCACTCGTTCAAATTCTTCCTCCTTCAAGCCGTCGGCATCACCTTCGAAGACTTGGTCATTTACATCGCGAAACGCTTGCTTCGTCAGAAAGCGATCGGATTAGAACCGGGGAGGCCTGATGAATCTTGGGGAGGAACGCTTGTGAGAGTTGTTGGTTATTGTTGGGTGACCATATGGTTTTGTATGACGTTGCCAGTGTGGCTAGACGAACCCAACACTGTTGGATTCTACAAAATGGACAGAGGACCTGTCACACGGTCGTTATTAGATATGTGGAATCGAATGACTTGAGATTCATGTCGTATCTTCGTTTACTTGATGTATGGGTACGTACCCCAATCCGCAGACAAATTCTCACTCCCCACGACAGTTAATCATCGAGTTTGATCTCAAATTCCCCCCGCCGACACCATAGGTGGGGAGGAGCTTTCGACCACCTCGCGGGAAGTATCACATAGGGTCCTCCCTCTCAATTGTCTTCATCCCGGCCTGTCGTGAGAGCCAAGGCTTGATCGGAGAGCTCCCATCCGTTCCTCCAGTAGTGGAATTTCGTTCCGCCAACTGTCAGGTCAAACTTGAAAACTGCGTTATCTACACTGGGTCAGCTATCCTTATTGGTCCCGCCGCAGGAAGCAAACTCACAGTCATGGAATGCGTGAGTCAGGGATTCGAGGGTGGAGGTACATTCAAGAAGAACACCAGAAGGGCATTCCGGGGATTATGAAGGATCACGCTGGGAAATTTGGGGCTATGAGGCTATCGGTAACGCACAAACAGACATGTGCGAGCCGGGAGATATATTTCACTGTTACAGGCCATAAGCCCCGCATCTTGGTTCCTTTGTGGTTTTGGATATCTGGCCACGTTAACTGATCACTGTGGGGGGAGGTATAAGGAGTGTCAAGATGACATCCAAGGTGTGTCCGACATGGCGGATACTATCCAGGATACCCTCCTCGACCATCAGGCTGGTAGTCACAAACCTTATGCAGTAGCGAGCGACTTGAATTTGGAAAAACTTTCCTGACGTCAGTTCTAACCTTTTATCTTCCTCCTTGAGCCAAACTCACCGGTAAGAACGGATCTAAGGGATATTTCCACCAGCGGGATACCACTTTTGAGTGAACTCCCCGCGAGGTCCAGAAGAGATATGGACCCTATGCGGGTGGGTTAATATAAGTTTTGATCGAGTCGGGGGCCAGATGCACCAGAGCCACACGCACTGGACACCAGATACAACTCCCATAATGTTGACCGCCATTATATATGGATGAGGTCCACTCAGACCGCGGATATGATACCAAACGGGTTGCGTCCATGCCGTAAAACGAGTAGCCGAAAATTCACAAACACAAAGGGAGCAGAGGGCTACTGAAGTTCGCATTGCGAGGAAAGCGTAAGTAATTGTGGCTGGTTGTAATATATGTATGCATCTATGCACCAGAAGCGATGTTTCTACTTTTTGTGAGTGGGGAGAATGACGAAGGACGAGAGAGGGAAGTATTAGTAGTGGTAAGCAACAACTTTTATATCGTACTCGCACACGAATAACTGGCGGAATCAAACGAGGGGGCCAGAACGCGAAGGGTTTAAGCTGTTTTAAGGAGCTTTGTGACAATACCGGTTCCAACTGAGAGCGTTCGTGAGAATCGCGCGCTGGGAAGACGGGGCACAAGTGCTTACTGGTCTTTCCACCCTCACGAAGAGTGAACCTCGTTCCGACCTCTGCTGCGGCCTCGTGGACGAGATCGCAGATCATCTCGACGTTATCACCGGGCATGACCATCTTCTCAGCAGCGTCGGGGGTACCTTCTGGCCAGTGAAGGGCGACAGTGATATCGGCTGTGCGCAGGAAGAGCTGAGGGCGATAGTTGTCCATGAAAGGAGTGTATCGGCCGCCTTCCTCCTTGGTTAGGATCTAGGAGGTGCACAATATCAGGACCACGGCAAACGTTCGACGTTGAGGGTTGCTCACATAGATCTGAGCCTGGAACTTGGTGACAGGCTTCATGGATCCGGGGGCGACGAGAACCATTCCTCGTCGGAGCTGCTCACGCTTCACACCACGTAACAAAGCACCCATGTTATCTCCAGCCTCACCACGCTCAAGTTCTTTGCGGAACATCTCGACACCAGTCAGGGTTGTCTTGAAGTTGGCACCAAGACCAACAATCTCAACATCAGAGCCCTTAGTGATGACGCCCCGCTCAACCCGTCCAGTAGCGACGGTGCCACGACCGGAGATGGAGAAAACATCTGGTGGAGGGGGTCAAAAGATCGGTCCAATGAAGTCAATCGGATTTTGGATTTTTACCTTCGATAGGCATCAAGAACGGTTTCTCAAGGTCACCTTGTTGCACAGAAACATATTGAGAACCACGTCACGAAAGAACATGCCAATGTGCACTCACGAGGAGGAAGCTCGAGCCAGCTGTCGCAAGCCTCAATGAGCTCATTGATTTTCTCCTCGCCAACCTCGGGATCACGACCTTCAAGGGCGGCGAGAGCGGAACCCATAATGATGGGGGTATTGTCGCCATCGAAGTTATAGGTGGACAGGAGATCCCTCATTTCCATATCGACGAGTTCCAACATCTCCGGGTCAGAGACCATGTCGACCTTGTTAATGAAGACAACGAGCTTATTAATTCCGACCTGGCGGGCGAGAAGCAGGTGTTCACGGGTCTGGGGCATTTGACCGTCGGTAGCAGAGACGACGATGATACCTCCATCCATTTGAGCAGCACCGGTAATCATGTTCTTGATGTCTTCAAATCGTTTAGTCGCAACGTGGAAACGAGAAGGGCGTGCTTACAATCAGCGTGTCCAGGACAGTCAATGTGGCCATAGTGTCTGTTGTCCGTCTCGTACTCGACGTGGGCGGAGTTAATAGTGATACCACGAGCCTTTTCTTCCGGAGCCTTATCAATTTCGGCATAGCCGGTGAACTTGGCACCACCTCTACCGGAAAGAACCTTGGTGATTGCGGCGGTCAAAGTGGTTTTACCATGATCGACGTGACCTATGTCGGAAGTTAGCGCGGGCATGTCGGGCCATACTACAGGCGACACACCAATGGTACCAATGTTCATATGGGGCTTTGACCGCGTGTATTTGGCAGACTCAGCGTAACCCCTGGTTTGGACTTTACACGTCTTCCTTGAGTTTTTCAGTCCGCGTTAGTTGGAGATAATCGCGTACCCCAAGAGAGATTTGGTCTCTTCAAGGCTGGGAGAGGAACGGCAGTGCATGGGGCAAACCGGGTGCATGTAAGGAGTGACTGGGGCGCTGTGAGCTGTGAGCTAACCGTTCCGACGCAATTTCCGAAGGAAAAACGGACCCCTTGAGCTGTAGAGCCTGCGAGCAGCGATCCTAGAAGACTGAGCGATGAATTGAGGGCGCAACATGATGGAAAAGATGGCAGACGGAAGAGATGGAGAAGGAGCTGCCTGAAGTTGCGGGTGGAGGAGGAAAGGATTGACGGGCACGTGCCAGCTCACACTCTCATGGATCGACACGAACTTGTCAGAAATGCGGTCGCGTTCCTTTCTGATGCTTCAGTAGGACTTTATTTCATTCCCTTGTTTATTCAGTGTCTGAAACCCCGCGTCTAGTCGCAGAGCTCATCTCTTGCGCAGAAGATTCAGTTTCTCGAGGCAAAAGGTCTGACTCCGACTGAGGTCGAGGATGCGCTCCGGCAAGCTTCTCTCAGCACCGCAGTTAGGGCCAACGCCTCGTATCCACAACCGGCCTATGGCCCAATGCCCTATCAACTTGCCCAACCACCTCCGGGACAGTGGGATTGGCGAGACTACTTCGTAGGACAAATCGGCATCCTTACCCCACATTGTTGTGGCTCATCACATAACACCAGATCACCGCTGTAGTTTCTGGAGCAATCACGTACGGAGCTGTGTCCTTGTTTAGAGTGAGTTTTACGTGCAAGTAATTTTGCGGCTTTGGTTAACATGGCTTAGAAATACGTCTCGCCGCATCTTCAACCGCCGGATGTGACTGCGTACGAAGCCGACAAGGATGCATTGACTGCTCAGTTCGACGCCGCCGAAGCTCTTTTGAAGGAGATACAGGCTGAAACCACAGCGGTGAAAGTAGCCGTTGAGGAACAGAAGAGTCATGTTCAGAAGGTGACTCAGGACGTCGAAGCTGCTGTCAAGGAAATGCGTGAAAGCGAGATCAAGACTCGGGATGAGATGCGGGAGATACGGTCAGAGGTTACCAACATCCATGAAATGCTTCCAAAGGTTTGTTTAGTTGCATACGTGTTGTTCAACGGCTCACTTGTGGTTCAGATGATTGAGAAGAACAAGGAAGTACAGTCGCAATCTCTTGGAGAACTGCAACAAGAGCTGAAGTCACTGAAAGCTCTCCTCTTGAGTAGAGGGTCAGCTACACCATCGACACCGTCTATCCCCAGCTTCTCCAGCTACCCTACTAAACCATCGATACCTGCCTGGCAATTGGCTGGGGGTGACAGTCGATCATCAACTCCCCCCGTTCCAGCCCCCTCCCCGAGCTTGAACGGCAAAGGGAAGGATGTGGATCTGGGTGGCACACTCGATGCCTCGGTTCCGTAGTATTCACCTCTCTCGTTCCTACATATTTACCAGACCGAGTTCCCTGTTTGTTCGCTCCGTAATGTGACCCCTTACCGACACCGTCCCACGTGGTAGCATCAACTCGCTTACTAGCGCTTAGCCACCCGTCATACTCACCTTCGAATCCGTGCATCGTGGCTCTCGTCGCGAAGCATGTTCTCCCAATTCCGAAACGCGGTCGAAAACTTGGCCGTACAGCCAATTCGCCGTTCCACCTCTCAAGACAGCGATACCTCGAATGTAATATCGCGTACGAATTCCAGCGAGGGTGGGGTTCCGTCTTCAACTCAGCTAGCGGATTCTGCGCTTTCGAGTATTCGTAAATCATTACACGCGCAACGCCCTGCTAGTCCCGCTCGAGTTGGCACTACCGGTACGACTAGCGGAGGAGTACATGACCCTGAAAAACCCCGCTCACGACTGGAAGAGAGGCTTCGTGCTTCACTGTCCTTCGGGATCGGCGAAGTGTCGAATCCATCGACGGAAGTCAACACCCCAATATCTTCGAAAGCCTCGGCACCATTGCCCGCGGCCAACGCGACTCCCTCGCCCACACAGACACCGTTGCCCGACTCTCCGATCTCTCCCACCACGGAGAATGAAACTAGCAGTTTGTCGTTGCTGTTGAGTTCAGGTGATCCGCTGGGCGCGAGCCCGGCTGTGCCTCCCACGACTTCGTTATCCCATCCACTTGCTTCTCCAACAACCAAGCCCGACCCACAGCTGGAGCCTCCTGTTGTCACCACTCACAAAACGGACGATGACGTGCCATTAAGTCAACCCACTCCCGTACACCACGCGCTAAAGTCTATGGTTAGCTCGCAGGTGGAAAAGTTGGAAAGGGTGGTTGAATTGGAGGAGGATGACGAGGAATTCCAAGGCCGGAGATATGCCGAAGCTCAAATGCCACTCCCACCTACGCCGCCACCAGCATCCTCCGACCTTCCTTCAGTCGATCCTCCCACATCTAGTCCTGAACATCAACCAGCCGTCGCCGATGATGCCGACAAAGATAATGTCTCTCCTCCCGTCATGGACCAATCCCAAACCAACCTGGATACCGAGGTGGACCCCACGAACGCCACAACATCCTCAGTGAACAACGCCGGTGGAGATGCTGTTGGCCCAGATGTGGAGGCATTGAGGCAACAGCTGAAAAGGTTCAAGGAACGGTTCACAGGTAGCGAGACAACCGATATTGGCCGATCCATCTTGACCGAATGAACCTGCATAGATGTCTCCTCCTCTTTCAAAAGGCTCCAGGCCGAAAAGCTCGCCGCGGATAAACTTTTACAAGAGCTGACACCACTTCAGAGTATCCAGGATACAGGAGGGTTGAAGGAATACATCAAAAATATCAACCTACAAAACGAAGTGCGTCGTCACAGAATCCTTTAGTGGGAAAGGCACATCTGACCACCTTGCAGATGTCCAACGACGAGATCAAACGGCTAAACAACAAACTGATTCGTACGTGCCTGCTCTCTGTAATATACCAAAATGCAGCTGATCGCAATCGCTCCACCTTGTTTTGTGTGCAGGTCAGGAAGAACGTGTTGAAGAACTCCATGATACCCATCACCTGGAATCTAAATCCCAGTCCGACCTAATCGACCGCCTCCGCAAGCAATCTGAAGAGACAGAAGCGCTCCTCAGGGTTTCACACTCCGTAGAAGCGACAAACAAAGAGTCTACCGAGAAGCTTCAATCGGAAATAAGCAATCTTCGAGCAGAGTTAGAGAAACACAAGGGTGCGGTGAAGGATGAAGAGGAAAAGAGGACGAAAGCGATCGCACTGCTGAAGACGGTCAGGCAGAAGTTAGTTAAGGCAGAGAAGGAGAGGGATGATGTGGTCAAGGAGGTGGGTGAACTCAAGGAGAAGGACAAAGCGGAAAAGGCGAGAGAGAGAGTGGAGAAGATCAGGATGCAGAACGAGATCGAACAGGCCAACCTGGAGAGGGAGAAAGCCGTCGCCGGTCTCCGAACCCAGTTCGACAAAGAGGTATCCTTATTAAAGGACAAACAGGAGAAGGAAATCCAAGTATTGAAGGGACAGTTCGAGTCGGAGACGGCCGCACTCAAGGTTTGTGTTGCTCACCTCCCCCGCGCCTCTCTATTGACCAAATTTGCGCGTTTTAGAATGTCCACGCGCAGGAAGTCAAAGCTTTCACTGACAAGATTTACTCCTTCGAGTCGGCGAATCTTAACCTAACCAGGGAAAAAGATAGGCTGTTCGACCAGTTAGAGATGCGCCAAGCCGAGCTCGAGTCCTCAAATACCCATATGGAGACTCTCCAAAGCCAGACGACGGAATACCAGTATCAGATCCGTGAACTCGGGGATCGCGTTACACTATTGGAAGGTGAGCTGACCGATGCCCAACGGGAGGCAAGCCCCGCGAATGGTGCCGGAATGTCCGCTGAGGAGGTTGCTCGCCTTATTTCCGCCGCCGAAGCCAAGTACGAGTCTCGCTTGGCTGAGTTGCGTGGTCAGTTGGAAGCGATCGAGAAGGAGAGAAACGAAGCGGATGCAGAGTGGAACTCAAAAGTCGCTGCTAAAGCTCTCGAGGTGGAGGAGCTAAAGAAGGCTGTCGGGAAGAGTCAGAGGAGTGAAGTTGACCACGAGGTTGTCGAAGAGAACTTGAGAGGGGAGATCGCGGTTTTGAAGGAGGAGGTAAGGGGGTATCAACGGCAACAAGTCGAGTTCCAAATGCAGGTGGAAAGAATCAAGGAGTCCGAGGTATGCCCGTGGTCCCGACAAAAAACCCCTTTTCAGGCTGACCATGAACCCTACAGGATGCTTTGCAAACACAACTAGCAGAGTCCTCGGCAAGGGGCGCTGCCACTGAGGCCCAGATCCAGGAGTTCAAGAATAGGGAGACCCAACTTCGATCCAGCAATAAGGTAGGGGATTTTGTACAGGCACCGGTTAATAGGAGACGGCGCTCAGGACAGTTCCCTAGGCCCTCCGCGAAGAACTTCGAAAGGTTCAGTCCTCCGCCGCGTTACTTGAAAAACAGAGGAATCCGGGTGCTGGCTATTGGGCATCGAAAGATGCCAGTGGGGCTACGGATAGCCGGACGTCGATTTCTTCGAATTCAGATCGACCCTCTGCAGTAGTGTCACCGACGAATGAGTCCAAGGCGGAGGAGGAGGTGAACCTTGAATATCTTCGGAATGTCATCCTCCAGTTCTTGGAACATAAAGAGATGAGGGTATGCTTTCCTCCCTCTGAGGAAGTCACCCACGCTGATGTTTCGGGCTTTTTTACGTTTGTAGCCGAATCTAGTACGGATATTGACTACTATTTTGAGATTCACCCCGCAAGAAACGAGGCGGCTCAGCAGCAGTCTTTGAACACGGCGCACCCCTCCGTGATGTACAAGTTGACGCACCCATTCTTCATGGTGCGTTTTGGGTACATTCGTTTGTTTCCTACACACATGATCTCAATCCCGGTCGTGGACATATACCCGAGGTTCAAATAGAAATAAACTACTATGGTAACGGATGTGATATAATAGTACAACATGAGGATAAGCCGTGCTAACTGATGGAGGTCTGCCGAATAAGTGTGCGATACGATTAGGAAAACGTTCTATGTGAAGGTCTGACGGATGCGAAACGGATAGATAAGAGATAAGAAATGATGAGGTCGATGGGCGGGGACGAATTCAGAACTCGAAACACTGGACAACAGGAGCGAATCGAACTTTCTTAGGCTTCTCTGGGATCATAACGCTCCCCCGGCTACCTCGTTGCAGACGTTGGGCATACACCCTCTGCAAAGGCTTCTCGACTTCCAGCCTAAAGCCATCAATCCAGCCGTCTCCATCATGGAGCCTCTCGAGCCCACCGAGGTAGGCACCTACTTCGGCTGGACTGGGTGCCCCAGACTGGTATTTACGTTGGAGGCGTTGACTGATGGCAAACTGGCGTTGGAGCTCCCCACGCGACTCCGAGTAGGGAGTATAGGAGTCCTGCGTGTGAGCTGCTGACTGACGGGAGCCAGCGGGAGCCATGAGCGCGGTGCCGTTTGAAATGGATTGGTTGGGGGATTTGCGGGTAAGTTTGTTAGGAGCATTTAGGTAGTTGGAGATCTCCTTGATGGTGTAGGGCGGTGGGGGAGGTTTAGGAGTGTGAGGACTGCCAGGCGATCTGACTTCGGTTAGTTTCTAGATAAAGGTAAGCACTGTAGGTAATGTTCATGGTGAGGTGTACTGACCGAAGTAGTCGCCTGAGCCTTCGATAAGGCAGCTGTCGTTCTGAGTCTGCGCTGCTCGCGACGTTCGCAAGAACGTCGAAAGATTTCAGACTGTGAGGGTAGTTTAACGGATCAGTCGCAAGTGAAAACCAACAAAGGAACTCGCGGGAGTCAAGCTGTCTCGCGTATCGGCAGCTGGAGCCCTCACAGGGCTCTGCTTTCTCAAAATACGAGTGGGTGGGATACCACATGTCTGATCAATCCCACTTTCGTGTAGTAGAGGGGGAAGTGCACGTTGCGGAGAGGGGCCGCAACCAAGAGCAAAGACTGGGAAGGCCATGTTGTTTGTATAAGTGGTTGTGAAAGATGACGATGGAGCGATACCGTACCTCGCTGCAAACGGCCGTCTCTTATAACCTCTCCCCCCAATCGCTAGCGTGGTTTGCTGGTGGCGGAATGACGGAAGAACGGGTTTGACGGATGATCGGAGCGGAATCTCGGGATCTCGGAATTTGGGGCTGAGTCACGTGGGACAAAGTCCGTGATGAGTCCGACACTGAGAAGAGGGATCTCGGACGTAGCATACCGATGACATAAAACACGGCTTTATCCGCGTCCAAGCGACCGACTATCGACGCTTTCGGATGTCACCCCCATCTACTACTCTTCATCTGGGCTTTCATGTGCACGACTGGACGACCTCCGTTCCCTCGATACGATTCAACCCACCAAGTCTGTTCAGACCCTAGC
>Ga0307514_10004907_pt1 | contig 12158 bp, 5 predicted proteins | sample 16_EM_MG_FD_203088 | JGI IMG/M metagenome (GOLD analysis project Ga0307514, IMG submission 203088) | Populus trichocarpa ectomycorrhiza microbial communities from riparian zone in the Pacific Northwest, United States - 16_EM | ecosystem: Host-associated > Plants > Roots > Unclassified | place...
AGTCTCATTCTACATTGGCCAACTAAGTCAATACTATTTGAGAATAGATAGAATATTTTTCTTAATTCACATAGGGTGATGAATTCTCTCTTGATCACTCAAGTACCTTCATATTATTCATGTCATATCCAATGCCTGTCATTTCGTTATGTCGATTAAGATAACATGTAACATAATCAAAACATAACATTATCTATATAACATAACTTTGTGATCTCAAGTTTAAGAATCACTTACACAACCGTTACATGAGCCTTTTCATAGACATATGTGATCTGTTCATATGAAATTCTCATATGAGTCAGTTAAGTGTACATGTCTTATGACAAGCACCTACATATTAGTTTTAGATATTCCTTATACCTCAACTTATGAGAATAACTGTTTTCTTTCATAAAAAAAAATAACATAATATGTATAAGTCTTTATGGCTCTAATGAATATCAAGTATTTAAGAGAGCATCGATCAGGAACATTTTAAGAACAATGTTTTAATGTAATAGAAATCTCATAACTATAATAACTTTACAAGTTTTTTTATAAATTATTTTTGTTCCATGAACTTTATCTTTACTCTAGATACATTAATCTAATATTATATAAATATTAAAAATAAATTAAGCTTTTATAAATAATAAAAATATATTTATATAAATATAATAATATTATATGTAACCAATAATTGATCACAAGATATATTAAATTAACAGGTATTTATATGCATTTTAAAAAAATAAACATCATTTCTATGTTCTTTTTTTTTTCTTCGCTGGAATTATAGTTTTTACCGCGGGCACTAAATAAACACACAGCCTTAGATTGTTTGCCAATAGCATAGCACTTGGCTTTTGTGTTTCTGACAAAAGTTGTGGGGCTGCTCTGTACAGGTTGTTCAATTTCATTTCATTTTTTATTGATGGCAATGCGAGAAGCAAATGTGGTGGAGATCATCAATCTTTTCAAGATTTATTCTTTTGGCCACACAGCCATGTCTTTCTTCTCTCAAATCATGGCAGTATGGTACTGCATAGTTGTAAGATCTCAGAAACATTGATTCTCTCTCTGTCTTTCCCTCTTGATTTATCTTCTCTCTTGCTTTAAGTTCTTGATCTTATGCTTGGCCTTAGTTCACGTGCCCTTGCTCAATAGCAAAGCTTTTTTTTTTTTTTTTTCAAATTAAATTATACATGTAGCTTGCAGCAGCAGCAGCCTTTAGTTAACTTAACCTATTTGTGTATGTCCCAGCAGCTTTTTCTTTCTTTTATTTAAAGGGAGATTATGTGAGATATTGCTTTGCCTTTCCCATGATTACATCTCAATACTTACACGTTGGATTTGAGCTAGGCACTTAGGCATAATCCCATCAAGATGAGCTTTAAGAACTTTAATCCAGAAGGCAATAGTCGAATTTCCATTAGCACTAACCTCTGTGTTTTTTCTTAAAACAGCATTGTTCTTGATGATGGGTATAATCATCCATCATGTGAAGAATTGACCAATGGTTAGTCACTTGGTGGTTATGATTATTTGGTAGTTCCTAATTATATATTTAGAAGTTGATGAATCATAAACTCCAGCCGGCCTCATCAATAATCAGAGTTACATGTTGAACATAGGGAAAGTTATTAAACCCGGAAGAGTCATGGATTAGCCAGGTTAACCTGGTTAATTCTAGACGATATCGTTTTGATTTTTTTTAAATTAAACCAGATTTTAATATATTAGGCCGATAGGGTTTGACCGGGTTAACTGTCACTCAGTATAATTTGAAAATCAACTCGGGTCTTAGATCGACGGGTCACCGGGTTAACATGCCGAGCCAAACTTAATCACTTTGAAGGTAGGTTAATTGTGGGGCTAAGGTTAATGTAATGTAATTAAGCACTCAAAAGGAGACAACTTTTTAAAGGCACCAGTAGACCACACTTGTTTTTGGCTCTCCAGACATGAAGGCCCATGCTTTTGATTTCTCAGTATGCTTCTTGAGACAAGGTATAGTATTCAATAAGTTAGGCAAGACATCAAGATCATGAACATAAAAAACTGTATCTGATATAACTTTGTCTTTACATTTTCTATTGGAGTATAAAGCTACTTGGGCTCAGCAGCAACAATGACTTGAATTATTCTCTAAGAAGAGTGGGTGTCTTGTTTTTCCATGGCACCTTCTACCCTATAGGACCTCAAGACTTAGATAATGCATGCTCCTACATCTCAGGATCCAACCCAAATGCCTTCCAACTCCTCCCAGGCTACACTTTATGTAGCTATTATCACAATAGTGTAGCAGATTAGCATCGCACCTGTTTCGCCACACCACTAGAAGAGCATCCACTGAAGATCTGCACAGTTTGCTTCCCCACCATCACCCTCTCTTGATTGTCTACAAGTATGAAAATTCTGTCCCCTTGTCATTGATTTTTCTAGCGTGAGCTTCTTTGATCAGAATTATATTTTCTGGAGTTTTTTTGTTGTTGCTTTTTTGCTAGAAATTAATGGTATTTAAATGGCCATTTCCATTTTTGCAGCTTTGACATCACATCTAATGTATCACAATTCACAAGTGGCATCACTTTCACCATGTCTTCTGAGTTTAATCTTTATCTCTGTAGTCTTTTGTTTATAGATTGCAACTATTTTGTGGCAATTTATAATTTCTGTGTGCTGATGGAAGTCAATAGGCAGGCATTCTTCGCATTGCAAGTCTTAGTGTGTGTTGAACTTTTGTTCTCTTTGTTTGCGGTCAGTGTTCGAAGACAAAAGAAATAGAAATAGAAATAATGGAAACGTATTTGGTTGGAAAAACAGAGACGAAAACATAAAAATAAATTTATTTTTAAAACGGTTTTGAAATGAATTTTTATCATTTCAAAACAGGAAATACATCTCCTCTGTCCCAATTGTCTCTTTCTCTTATAATCAAAATATGTAGTATTAATTTTTTTTTTCTTTTACAAATTTTCTTTCTCAGGGATAATGACGGGCAGGAAGACCAAAGACAGGAAACAACAATTGAATCTGTCTGAATAAGCTTTAAGTCTACATTTATTTGATAATTTTCAGAGTTGTTACTACCCGCAATCTCCCTTCAGAAGACTATGAACGAACTAGGTTCTGAAAGATCAAAGCCATGGAACATATACACAAGTTCAGACCCTGCACCATCTCAAACAGGAGTTATTGACAGGGAAGCTCCATGGAAAAGTTTTGGGACATCCATGAATGCGATTTCTTTTGGTTTTGTTGCAACAGCAATCTTGGTATCAATGTTTCTGATAATGGCCATCTTTGAACATCTCTTTCGGCCTACTCCTCCTTTTTCCTCACCTCAGGAGGTCACCAATGGTTCTGCGGAATCAAGACCACTACACAAACTCAGAAATCCACAAACAGTAAGTGCCCGTTTGTCTACGTGGTAATGCCGCATTTCAAACTATATTTAGCTTGAAAAAACATCAAATTTTTATGCCTTTTCAAGCTAAACGCAGCTTCGGTTTCTCCATATCCCGAGACACAAAATAGATACTGTTTTTTGAAGCATTGAAGTTATAATGTGCTATACATTCTAAATTTTTGACCAAAAAGAGAAGCAATTACAGGGTATTTTTATGTGGCATGTGTAAGAGCTAGTTGTATGCTTCTACGGATTGATGACAATAAGTTCTTGGCTTGGTAACAGGTTCCAGCAGCTTATGCATCAGATTTTTCAGTGGTGATGCCTGGACAGCAACACCCTACTTGTATTGCCCAGCCAGCACCTCTACCTTGTCCAAGAGAAAGGATAAATTGGCCTGCCCATGAGCAAATTACTTGAAAAACATGGTGTAATGCTTGCGTTGGATCATGTAGAAGATGTTTTGTTATACTATGTATCTAATCCAGTATAAAAATGGTTCATAACAATTATGCAGTACTCATTTCTTTGGCTTTTGTTACCAGATTGGATTTGTTGATGAAAATCTGGCAATTGCTTGAGAATTTGACCACTCTTGACAAATCAAAAAAGAAAGAGACCCTTTTCTACCAACCAAGCTACTTTGAGGGGGCAATTCAAAGAAAAATCTACAGTGATCAAGCAGTAACAGCCAATTCTTACATCACAGCAAGAATTACACCATGGTAGATTGATACAATAAAAACCTCTGAAAAATACATGCCCGTAACCCATTAGATAAAGTTTTGTTTTAGGGATCATTCAGTGACTTTAGCACCGGATGTTTCCAAAATAAAATGAGTACTCTTTGTAGAAACAAAAACTTATTACCGATTAAAATTTTATCATGTCTTATTTTTATTTTATTTTCAAAGAATAAAATAAAATTAAAATTAATAACATAAAAAATAAATAAAATTTTATACATTTCTTAGCTAATAAAAGGTTGACACTTGAAACAAGATATTAAAAATATCGTCATAAATGAAAGATCTCATTAATAAGAATCAATCAATAAAATCATGTCATGTAGCATTGAAAAAACACCTGAGAGCCCCTACAAATTCCTATAAATAGAAAGCTTCAACCTAGGAAAGAAAAAAGAGAAATTCTTGGAGATACAAATTTTATTCAAAATAAACTCTTCAAGTAAGGAAACTCTGTAAAAAATTCTCAAGCCTCATTCATCTACACTTAAAATCTACAAAAAATGAAGCTCTTTTAAATCAAGCATAAACGCTGCTGCATAAGAGTTCTTCAACAACATTTTAGAGACAAATCAAAGGTACTTTTCAAAACATCAAATCTTGCTTTGCAATGCATGCCTAAATTTACGTTCTTGCAAAGCACAAATCTTGACTTGATTTATCAAATAAATCAAGTTATCATATATTAAATCCAAATGAAAAATCAGAGGATTGTTTTATTATTTTGAAAGCATAGTTTTGAAACTCGGCTCGGCCCGGCGGGTCGACCTGAGGCTAGAACCGGGCCGAGTTTAAGAAAAAATAGGGAAAGAAAAAACCCGAGGTGACCCAGTTGACCCGGCAAGACCCGGTCAAAAACTCAGTTGCAATCCGTGGATTTTTTTTTGTACTAAAACGACGTCATTTTGATTTTTTTAAAAAAAGAATTGACCCGGACAATCCGGTCAAAACCCAGAACTCGGGCCTTGGACCGAGTTGACCACCGGATCGGGTTTAAAAATTATATTTGAAAGAATATTTTAAATAAATATTATATCCGATCATATATTTAATAAAATCATATATTTATACACGTGTGTTTATTTAATTTAAGGTATACCCTCTTGGGTGAAGTAAATTCAATAATAAATATTTGTTAGCATTTCAACCTTATCGAAAGTCTAGTACTTATTAATAGTATTTTATTGTGTTTAAATTCATAAAAAAATAAGAAAAACATCTTTTTTTCTTTTTAAAAATTATTTTATTAATCATTTTTATTTTTTCTCGTTGTATCTATCTCTTGCCCTTCTTTAATAGAATTAAACTATTAGCATAACTTGTTTTTTAGGCTAAAACTAGTTGGTAATTTCACACACCAAACTTTTTTTTTTCCCTTTTTTCATTCATGATTATATATTTTTAATTATATTTCCCTCGCACCATACATTTTTTTTTATTCCAATTTAATTAATCTAAGATCAACAAAATTATCCCAAAAAATCCTAATATAATATATAGTGATATTGAAGATGTTTTTCATTTTCAGACCAACTCTTTCCATATATTTCTCAACTTGATTTTTATATATTGAGAATAAATAAGCCATTTTAATTTAAAAACAAATTATTCACGATTAAAACTACAAAAAGAAATCATAAAATTATCACTCCTCTTATCCTAAGAATTTTTTCCATATGATACATGTTTTTTCATTTTTAATGGTCATGCCCTCAAAATTCAAAACTTAATAGAAGCATGGAAGGAGGTGCAATTTTAAGATCTTCATGAGGTCAATAACTAAACTGAGGGATCGGATCAAAAGAATTTCCTAGTTGAGGGACCAATGCGAAATATATATATATATAAAATCGAGGGATTAAATCGTACAATTAATTCAAATCTTAAAATCTTTGAATTTTGTATTGGCGCAAAAGAGAGAAAGGAAAGGACATGCAACTGAGAACGCGCCTGAGCCTTGAATATTGCACAGTCCTCCTGGAATCTTGCATTCAATCAAAATCTCTGTTTCAAGGCAAGCTGATCCATCAGCATCTGCTCAAATGCCTACACAGAACCCACGAAACCAATCTTACAAATTTTGATGTGCCATTCGAAAAACTCGTTGATTTATATATAGCTTGCAGTGAACTCAAAATCGCACGCCATGTGTTTGATAAAATGCCCCATAGACCCAAAAATGTTGTTTTATGGAATTTATTGATAAGAGCTTATGCTTGGAATGGTCCCTATGAAGAAGCCATTGATTTGTACTATAAAATGTTGGGTTATGGTATCACACCCAACAGGTTCACCTTCCCTTTTGTTCTCAAAGCGTGTTCGGCTCTAAAAGAAGCGAGTGAAGGAAGAGAGATTCATTGTGACATCAAAAGACTTCGTCTTGAATCTAATGTCTATGTTTCCACCGCTTTGGTTGATTTTTATGCTAAATGTGGGTGTTTGGATGATGCAAAAGAAGTGTTTGATAAAATGCATAAAAGGGATGTTGTTGCGTGGAATTCGATGATTTCAGGGTTTTCTTTACATGAGGGTTCCTATGATGAGGTCGCACGACTGCTTGTTCAAATGCAAAATGATGTGAGTCCTAATTCATCAACAATTGTTGGTGTCCTTCCTGCTGTCGCTCAAGTGAATTCATTGAGACATGGAAAGGAAATTCATGGGTTTTGTGTTAGGAGGGGCTTCGTTGGCGATGTGGTGGTAGGAACTGGGATTTTGGATGTGTACGGGAAATGTCAGTGCATAGATTATGCCAGGAGAATTTTTGACATGATGGGTATTGTCAAGAATGAGGTGACTTGGAGTGCTATGGTCGGTGCATATGTTGTGTGTGATTTTATGAGGGAGGCATTGGAACTATTTTGTCAGTTGTTGATGCTCAAGGATGATGTAATTGTTCTGTCAGCGGTAACTCTTGCCACTGTTATTCGAGTTTGTGCAAATTTAACTGATTTAAGCATGGGAAGTTGCTTGCATTGTTACGCGATAAAATCAGGATTTGTTTTGGATTTGATGGTTGGAAATACTTTACTTTCAATGTATGCCAAGTGTGGGATTATCAATGGTGCAATGAGGTTTTTTAATGAAATGGATTTAAGAGATGCAGTTTCGTTCACTGCTATCATTTCAGGCTATGTTCAAAATGGTAATTCTGAAGAGGGTTTGCGCATGTTCCTCGAGATGCAGTTGTCTGGGATAAATCCAGAAAAGGCAACCCTGGCTAGTGTTCTGCCAGCTTGTGCTCATTTGGCTGGTTTACATTATGGGTCTTGCAGCCATTGCTATGCAATCATTTGCGGATTTACAGCCGATACCATGATTTGTAATGCTCTTATTGATATGTACGCAAAATGTGGGAAGATTGACACTGCTAGGAAAGTATTTGACAGGATGCATAAGCGGGGTATTGTGTCATGGAATACCATGATAATTGCTTATGGTATTCATGGGATTGGATTGGAAGCACTATTGTTGTTTGACAACATGCAGTCTGAAGGTTTAAAACCAGATGATGTGACTTTCATTTGTCTCATATCTGCTTGCAGCCATTCGGGACTTGTTGCAGAAGGCAAATACTGGTTTAATGCCATGACTCAAGATTTTGGAATCATCCCCAGAATGGAGCATTATGCATGCATGGTTGATCTTCTAAGCAGGGCTGGGCTTTTCAAAGAGGTGCACAGTTTCATTGAAAAGATGCCACTTGAGCCTGATGTTCGTGTATGGGGTGCCCTGCTTTCTGCTTGTCGAGTCTATAAGAATGTTGAACTAGGGGAAGGAGTGTCAAAGAAAATTCAGAAGCTAGGACCTGAAAGTACTGGGAACTTTGTTCTCCTATCCAATATGTATAGTGCTGTTGGGAGATGGGACGATGCAGCACAGGTTAGGTTCACACAGAAGGAACAGGGTTTTGAGAAAAGTCCTGGATGCAGCTGGATTGAGATAAGTGGGGTTGTCCATACATTTCTTGGTGGTGGATATAGGTCCCACCCACAGCTGGCACAAATAAGCAACAAACTTGATGAACTACTGGTGGAGATGAAAAGGTTGGGTTACCAAGCAGAATCTAGCTATGTCTTCCAAGATGTCGAGGAAGAGGAGAAGGAACGAGTCCTTCTTTATCACAGCGAGAAACTAGCTATTGCATTTGGAATTCTTAGTTTGAGCCCCGACAAGCACATCATAGTAACTAAGAATTTGCGAGTTTGTGGTGATTGCCACACTGCTATTAAATTTATTTCTTTGGTAACTAAGAGAGACATAACAGTAAGAGATGCAAGTCGATTTCATCATTTCAAGGACGGAATTTGCAATTGTGGAGATTTCTGGTAAGGGTAAGGATGAAAGTTTTTCAGGTCCCAATAGCGCATCTACAGTTAAAAGCCTACAGAATCTGCTTTTCCCTTACCGGCTATGTGATGGCAGTTATGCAGCAGGTAAACATTTACTTGTAGTTCAGCATCTTGTTTCCAGCTTCCCTTGATTTATATGGATAAGCTACTAGCTTAGTGATGCAGACAACTTGGAGAATATTGAGTGTTTTTAATCATGTTTCAGTTGAGAATCAGGATTAGAGTCTGATGTACATGAAATTGGATTCACTAGGGTTTTGTTTTAGAAGAGATTCATATTGATATTTAGATGGTTTATATGAGGATAAAGGGCTGGTTTGGAGTTTAAAGTTGGTTGTGAGCAGTAGCCTGAGGCAGTCTAGCTATAGGGAAAGAGGAGGAGAAAGAGAAGAAAATAGAAAAAGAAACCACAGAAACCAAAATATCGGATCACAGTTTTCTACCATTACTCGTGTATATAAATATCATTAGGCATCATATGGATTAGGATTTCTGGAAACACTTAGACTAGGACTTCTAAATAGACTGTTATAAGCGGAGAGCAACTAAACAGGAAGGACTTATTAAAGACTAAAAACTATAGAATCTAATATAAAATGAATCAAAACTCGAAATAGAAGCTAGACCTCATAATAAATCTGAACTCTAGCAAGATACTACTGTTTTGCAGGAACATGCTAAGGTTACAAGTCTGCTATTGTTTTATTAAAAAATCACTGGTAACTCAGAGCCAGAGGACCCTAAACCAAGATATCTAAACTGGACAATTATTCCAAGATGAACAAGACCTTTTGATTTTTTTGAGAACCATGGACCTGCACTTGAATTTCCAAAAGAGGTAAATTCTTCTTTAATATAGGATAAGATGCTCTATCAGTTAGAAATACTTTGCTCTATTTCCTCTGCTTGAATCATAACAAGAATTTCCAGTGTTAGAAATTTTCAACCCACAAATTATATGCCACACATAAGATCCCTTCTAAATCATTACCTTATCAAGTTTTCAGTGAATAAGCTGCACATGAAACTTAGCTATTGTCCAGGTATCATGTTTTGTTGAAGCATATTGCTATTCTGCTTGTTAAATGTTAAAGAAGAGAACGATGATTCAGTATTCCAATCAAACACCAAAGCTTTCATAATAAATGGCTCATTTTGGCTTTGATATCTGCTTAGATCCTTGAAACCTTTCTTCCATAGTGCACAAGCTACAACAGCTTACTAGATGAATGACTTTTGTCCCTTAGGTCCTGCCCTTATGTCTCCTATCTGCAGGTAACAGGATAGCATATATCTCTTGACAAGAATTACTTGGAGAAAAAACAAATGAACATTGAAAACGGATTTAGTAGAATTATTAATCTACCTGCATGATCCTGACTGAAGTTCGCCTGGATTTTCAATCTATTTATGGAAATTCATAATCATGTTATATCACTGAAAGCATCATAATGTTGCGAGTATTTCATGGCACAGTTACTCTATTTCTTTAGTATTTCAAAAACAAATGGCGAGTATTTTGAAAATCAATCCTCTATTTCTTTAGTATATCTCTAGGTTGTTTCAGCTGTAGGGAAGGATGACTTTGCTTCCTTTTCTGGCATTTTAGTTGATACCATATGCATACCATTCAATCCCACTTGGCAGGGAGAAGGTAGCATATGAAGAATTGAAAACCTGCCTCGTTGATGTTTCACAAGTAAACAGAAGAAAGAAATAGGTCAGTATTACTGGAATAAGCTTCTGGCACAAAACTTCTGTTACTTCTTTCTCTACTTATCTCCTTTAATGAATCACCTTGTTGCAAGCTCCATTTTTTTCAAGCAAAAGCACCATAAAGATTTAAATACAAGAGATGAAGTAGTTGTTTTTCAATTATGTGCATTTAGTTTTGTCAAGAGATAAAGTAGTTATCTTTCAATTATGTGCATTTAGTTTTGTTAGAGATTTTCTGTTGTCAAGCATTTCTACTAATTTGATGAATCCAACAGAGTTAAAACACAAGGCATATGAGACTTTGCTTATTTTCTCATAATCTTATCTGGTTTATATCTCAACTATTTTGTGTTATTTACCTTTTCTAATGAAGAATAACTAAAGAACACCGAATAACCAAAATTACCTATGATAATTTATTTAATTAATGTAAATAAATCCTTAATATGTGATAAAAATAGTATCCCCATGCTGCAGCAACAGATTCTGTTCCAGGGCTCCGGAAAAAGAATCATGGAAAGCTGTTGCATTCATAAGAAGCACCACCATGAGTGTTTGTCGGGCATGACGGTTATCTTAGTAAATTCAAAGGTCTCTATCTGTTCACTGAACAATGTCCAGGCACAGCATTTCAGTGACAGTGTGAAAAGTCACAAAAATGGTGCAAGTCTAGTAATAAAGCTTTCAACAACTGTTTCAAGGAGTATGGCTGAGGATGAGATACAGCACTGTCTGGCTCAAAAGGATAAAATTAAGTATTGTTCTGTGCTTTGTGTTTTTAGCATGCCAGGTATTCTCCTCTGTAACGGATTTCAAACTTTTTTTTATCTGCAATATTTTGCATTGAATCAAAATTCTTTTTTTATTTGATGAGTTTAATTAAGGTTCTAAACGTATCATTGTCACATCAACTATACATCAATACCCCTCTCACCATGTGGGGAACTCTTAATCAAGATGCTTGAATCTCTTTGACAAGTGACTTTATAGCCTCTTACATGTGCGGTTTGCAAATGGCATATCATTAGCTAACAATTGACTGCTATTGCCCTGAACTATCTTTGGGAGGCACTTTCTGGAACTAGGGTTTTGGACCTTTTGTTTGGTAGAACTTGCAGTCTTTCTAGGTGACCTTTCTCCATGTTTTCCGTCGATAGATCTTGATTGAGACTTTAGATGAAACTGACGTGAATCAATAACTAAAGCTGATGCTATGGTTTGACTTGTGTAGATTTGGCAAATGAAAAAACATGAACAGAAGAAAGTGTCTGCTGAGACTCATAGGAACAGTTGCTGCCAACATGCATATATGTTCCTGTAAATTTTGCTGTCCGGAAAGATGATATTGGTTGACATCATGGATGAACAAGATAGAATCTGAGCTGTCTGGCTGTCTCTCTCATGCAACTCATCATGATCTTTGCAATATGGCCTGTATGAGTTCGTGTCTAGGTGTTCTTTCACATTAATGCAGCTATTCCTTTTTTTCCCTCTCCGTGTGAAACAAAATGCCATTTTACCCACTTTGAAGAAAATCTTTACTTGAGAAATGCCTGTTCCGATTTCCTCTGATCTTGTAGTGGTTGTGGAACCACTGATGCCCATGTAAGTGTCTACCGGAGAGGTACTTCTGTCTTGTTATGGATCTCCACTGCTTTGCTAGATGCAATTGCTGTTCATGGTTTCAGAAACAGTGATACCATTTCTATTTCTTTCTCGCATGAACCAAGCAGTGATACCAGCACCTTTTCTCGTTTAGTTCATCCAACAGGTTCGATGTTATACATTAGTACTGATCATTTTTTTTCCTCCTAATTCTGTCTCTTGTAAAGAAATCTTGCAGTTTGCGGCTTAGGGTTGGAGATGCAGATTTTTTAATGTCCGAATTCATTGATGTGCATGTGGTTGTGAAGATTGTGTAGGTTCTCCTTCTGAATCTACAGTATTTCT
>Ga0307514_10004908_pt1 | contig 12158 bp, 17 predicted proteins | sample 16_EM_MG_FD_203088 | JGI IMG/M metagenome (GOLD analysis project Ga0307514, IMG submission 203088) | Populus trichocarpa ectomycorrhiza microbial communities from riparian zone in the Pacific Northwest, United States - 16_EM | ecosystem: Host-associated > Plants > Roots > Unclassified | place...
GGATTCATTCTTCAATTACAGAATCTGATTAGGGTACACTCAGATAAGAGATAATCATTCACTAGCTAGTCTCACGGTTTAAGAAAAGACCTTATCAGATCTTTCAACCTGTCACTGACTCTGCAGTGCCAAGCCAGGGGGGGGGGGCAGTAAGAAATGTTCGAAATTCAGAGTTACCTGAACCGGCTTTTTTAAAAAAAATTTTCAAAACGTCATTAAATTTCGGACAAAGAGGAACTGAAAAATCCTGCTACTGAATCAGTTAGGCAACACTCTTCGAACATATTCTAGACCATCCGCAAACGCAAAGATGTTAAACGATTCGTGAATAGCCACGGCCGCGGGCCGTGTTCGTGGGGGCAATTGGTGTTGGGAATATTGTGTTACCCTGAAATTGGATGAATTGCCCATCGCAGTGCTTGTATGCAAAACTTGTGGTTTGAACGTACGCAGGCTGTGATTCCGTGGTTATGTCAAGTCCCATAAATGCTTGAGCTCCAAAGAATAATTACTAATTGCGGGGCGGTTATTGGCATAACCTTTGCACCCTTGTGGCTTAAGGGGCCCAGGGTATGGGATCTACAATGGCAAAAACAAACAAGTGGTAGACAAGCCCCTCGAGCCCTCGCCGCATCGCGAGTAGCACTAACTAGCCCTGGTGTCAACATGGGGAGTAGTGCTTGTCTTTTCCTTTCCTTCTTCATTTTTAATTGTTGTGGTTCAGTAGCAGTACGAAGTGTGACGACACCCTAGGTGTTGGCAAGTGTGGGGGAGCTGCATATGCCTCCTTCAATTTCAATTTGCTACTGGTGATACTGTATTGCTGAGTTGCGTCTCCGGTACAAGATTTTCTGCTTCAGAAAGATGAAGCGCATATAGATAAAGCTGCCTCTAGACGAAGGCAAGTTTAGTTTGTGATATCTTTTAATTTGGTTAATATTCTAGTGAAATTCACCCAATTTTCTCCTTGGTCAATTTCTTGTAATTGGTTAAGCCATTCATTGCGTATTCTTGTTACTTACCCTGAACTTTTCAATTTGAAGATCTAGTTGGGGGGTGCCCAGACACGTGACTATCGAGTTTGCTGACCAATCGCAACTCCATCGATAAGACACCCGGGGACCACCACAACACCACAACACGAAATCCGGAGCCATCTACCCACTTCAGCTATGGGTGGACTATTCGCCGCCGCGGCGGAGACGCCTATTCAACGTCTGTCCCACTCCACCCCAAACCCAATTGCAACAAATTAGATGTTAGAGTGGCTTATTTACCATTCGAGTGCACATCCACTAACCCTCGTTGGAGGAGTAGTTACTCCCGCTGAAATGTCCGCTGAGCGAGTCCCCCTCGCCTACAGGGACAAATGCGCCTCCCTGCTTGTCCCGCTAAACCGGTGCAGGAAGAAGGAGTGGTACTTGCCTTGGAAGTGTGAGGTATGTGTATCTGAGGTAGGGGACGGAGGATGAGTGGTGACTGAGGGCTAATTGACTGGTGTGGATGGTATGAATGGTGTAGGATGAGAGACACACGTATGAGAAATGTCAGTATGACGAGTTCATGAGGAGGGTAAAGAAGATGGAGGAATTGAGAAAGACGAAGGCGGATGGGAGGAGTGGGTTGAATTGAAGTTTTTTTTCGGGGGGGTGCAGGATGGGTGTATATACAAGTTGTGGGGGCGGGTGGGATTGATAGAGGAAGCCTATTCGCGCATATCAAGGAATATACAAGTGTTTCAAGTGTTTCCCTTGGTTGAGTTGAGGAAGAGCATCGTGGGTGAGGAGGGGATGTGAAACAGGTGGGGTAGCTCTAATGAGCAATCTAGAATGAACCATTTGCAGAATGGAGGGAATATGCTGGCTATGGTGCTTGTGCACAGATGGTTTCTAAAAATAACCAGAATTTGTGACAGTTTATACCTTACTTTTTTTTTTTTTGAGTCTATACACCTTTCCCCCGAAGGGACCCTTAGGCTATGAGGTGGGACAGTTTATACCATCAATGCTGCAATGAGCTTCTATGCATCTCTCCCCCAACTCTTTGGTTAGTCTGGCGAGCACCAGCCTCTCGTACTCTTTTGTAATTATCCATACCAAATCCCATAGTTCCACCAACACCATATCTAGTTACGAATCCAATGGTCAATGAAACAAAGTTTATTTATATCCACACAAACCAAGGAGCGAAAAAGCAACGGACTGTGAGGGTGTGAGGGGGTAATCTATTCGGATTCAGCATAAAGCGCACGACCTTCCTTTGAGTTAAGGAACTCGTTCCTGTTTGCGATATATCAATACCTATCCATTCGAAGTCCACGAGCGCCGGGGGAGTACCTCTTGGTAGCCCAGTCCATCAACATATACCCAGCAATGAACGGTGGAGCAACATAGAGAACGGATTGTCTGAATCGCCGGAAGGAGTTGAAGACGGCGGCGTGCGCAGCGCCGGCCATAGGCTTTTGACGGTTGGGGGCAAGGGCGTAGGATGTTACGCCCTTTTGGGGGAGGGAGCCTGCGGGATGTCAGTGAGGTGGATATGGGGAGATGCCCCGCGGAGGGATACAGGGTATTAAGGGTGAAGTTTTGCTGTGAACCAGGTATGTTTCGCTGTACAGGTGAACGCACCAAGACTACCCCACCACCCCATGTACCTATATTAAGGAGCAAGTGGTCAGCTTCCTGTCTCGAGTAGCATTGTACAGTCCTATTCAAGCTCGGCTATCTCCACATCGCTGCCATCTCTTTTCCACCTCCTCTCGTCACACTCCTCCTTTGCCTTTCTACTCGCGCGGCCTGACCCCTCCACCCAGCACCCCGAGCGCTCAACGCAGGGCAACTCACTGGCCAGGAACTTTATCACCACCACCACCCATTGCTGCTGAATCTCTAAAGTGACGAAACTTTAACGATCGGTGAAAAAGCGCAAGATTTGCTGCAATGAGTTGCTTGAATGAGATAGTTGAGTAGACAGATGTAGCGGCAATTGATATCTAAGGAAAAAGTAGATATCGGTAAACCGTGATTGGTCAGGGGATTACATCAGCAGAATGTTTGTGACGAGGCAGATGACGTGATCTGATTAGATTAGATTCATCAATTGACCCCACCGAATTTTCGATAGGTACCTAGTCTCTCAAGACACAACGCAGCTTCCTCAGCCAACCCTACTTGAGACTCTCAAAGATCGGGACCCGAGGTTGTTATAAACGGTCAACATGAATACCGTACTCAACACAATCACCAAGCTCGCCATCCCTGCTGCCGTGGGTATCTCGTTGTTGCAAGCGAGCTTGTACGATGTCAAGGGAGGGAGCAGGGCAGTGATTTTTGATAGGCTGGCGGGAGTGAAGAATGAGGTAGGTGTGCTTGAGCTTTAGGCTGGGATGGCCTTCAATCCCACTCACCTGTCGATTTTCCTCGGTAACCTCTCAAGAGCTGGGGAGATGTAGAAGGATGTCGGGAAGTGCTAATACTTTTCTTTCCTTTGCCGTAGGTCAAAGAAGAGGGGACACACCTTTTGATCCCATGGCTCCAGAAGGCTATCATCTACGACGTGCGAACTCGCCCAAGGAACATCTCAACTACAACCGGAAGTAAGGATTTGCAGATGGTGAGCTTGACGCTCAGGGTTTTGCACAGACCAGATGTACCCGCTCTGCCAAAAATCTACCAGGTACATTCTACATTCCCGCTGTTCACGTTACAAATGGGCAGCTAATGATTTTACTCGTACAGAATCTCGGCCCAGACTACGATGAGCGAGTCCTCCCGTCCATCGGAAACGAAGTTCTCAAAGCTATCGTCGCCCAATTCGACGCCGCCGAGCTCATCACCCAACGAGAGCAAGTCTCCGCCCGTATCCGCACCGAGCTGCTAAAGCGTGCAAAGGAGTTCAATATCAACCTCGAAGATGTCTCCATCACGCACATGACGTTTGGCAAGGAGTTCACCCGAGCTGTTGAACAGAAGCAGATTGCTCAGCAAGATGCGGAGCGAGCAAGGTTCATTGTTGAGAAGGCGGAGCAAGAGAGACAAGCGAATGTTATCAGAGCTGAAGGGGAGGCGGAATCTGCGGATACGATTTCAAAGGCGATAGATAAGGCTGGTGAAGGGCTGCTGTTGATTAGGAAGATTGAGGCTGCGAAGGAGATTGCGCAGACACTGGCTGGGAATCCGAATGTGACGTATCTTCCAGGGGGTGGGTCGGCGGAGGGAGGAAAGTCGAATTTGCTGTTGGCATTGAGGTAAATAGGATGAGTTGGTAGGGGGGGGGGAAAGGTTGAGGAGAAAATTATGGCTATGGTATGGCTATGGCTGTGAAAATGGGAGGTGTAATTTATATCGCGGCTTTCAACTGTTTTTTGTATACAAGATTTCGGAAAAGGCAAAATAAGGTCTCCACTTCTCAAACTTACTATGGGGGAGTGGATCCATGGGACCTGGGAATCAGCATAAGTAGAAAATAGACGTCTGTCTGGTCACCTGCTCTTATGCGAATAGTGAAGACAGGAAATGATGATGATATGCGATGAAGATAAAAACACATAACTACGGGAAACCTTCAGATCTTTATACAAATATCCTCCTAGGCAAAACATCTTCCGTATCCCATGTAGACCCCGTATCCCATGTCATTCCGTATCCCATGCAACTCCGTATCCCATGTCACTCCGTATCCCATGTCGCTCCGTATCCCATGTCGCTCCGTCACCCTTGCAATGTCCGTGACCCCTGTCGCATGATTAGCGGTACTAGCTTCCAACACGCCCCTCTAATCTGCGACCAAATACTCAGAAAAAACATACGCTAAGAACAGCCAGCAAATCTTCCTCACACTCCGTCATGCAGTCATACCCGCTTGTTTCTTCAATTCTTCCAATCGTTTCCCTGTCACTGGTTTAGTTAGCATATCTGCTGGATTGTTTTCTCCCGGTACCCAATGCACAGAAATATCTCCATCGTCCACGCATTCTTTGACGAAATGATGCCTCCGCCAGATGTGTTTTGTTCTTCGGTGGAAATCTGGGTTGTATGACAGAGTTGACGCCCCTCTGTTGTCTGTCCAGACTCTCGGGATGACAGGTTTGTTCAGGAATTCCATGACCTTTGCTATCCACATTCCATCTTGTGCTCCTGCTCCGAGAGCAATGTATTCTACCTCGGTAGATGACAGGGTCATCACATCTTGTTTTCGAGCAGCCCAGGATATCGGTAAATTACCCAGGAGTACCAGTATGCCTGTGGTCGCCTTCTCCTCTAGCTTTTCTTCCCCTGCATCGGTGAAGATATCAATCTCCATTTTTCTTACACCTCTCAGGCATATTCCCTCGCCTGCTGTGCCGAGCAGATATACTATCACCCGGCATCCTTTTCTGACGTCCGATACTCTTGGTTGAGATGCCCTGGCACAGAGCTGATTTACCGCATATCCAATATTGGGTCGCCACATTCTGGAGATAAATAACAGGCGACTGACTAGTATTTGGAATGGCTTGATTTCTGCTAACTCTGTAGAGTCTTCGATGATTAGATAGGGTATGGCTGCTAGTTTATTTATCATAAAGTCATCCGCTAGTGAAATTATCACTGGTTTTCCCGAGATTTGCACTTGTCCTTCTTTCCATACCATATCCATCCCCAGGAACCTTTCAGGCATGCCTCTGTCTTCAACTGTGAGGTGTTGTGCAAGCGCCTCTTTCCATTCTGCCAATGCCATGGTATCTGGGAATGCACAGAGCAGGTCATCAACATGCAACACTATTAGGCTTCCATCGATTTTTCTGAAGTAAAATCCTGGGTCATCAGGACATTGTGCGAATCCCAGGCCTCTGAGTATGTCATCGATGAATTTGTTCCAGTTCCTGGCTGCTTGTTTTGTACTGTACAGGGATTTTTTCAGTTGCCAGGCTCGATTGCCAGTTGCATGTTGATCTTTGACATAGAGAACCTCCTCTAATGGTCCGTTGAGAAAAGCCCCTTCAATGTCAAATTGGCCCATCACCATGTTGTGGGTGAGAGCTAGGCATATCAAAATTTGCCAACTTTCTTCTCGACATACCGGCGCATAGGTGTCACCGAAATCAATCCCAGGTCGCTAGGTAAAACCCCTTGCTGTGAGCCTTGTCTTAAAGCGCTTGGGGTCATTGGCATCTTTTTCTCTTTTCTCTTTTAATACCCATTTGGTATCTATCACCTTAGCTCCTACCAACACCTCATCAACCCATTCGTAGACATCGTATTTTTCCAGCATCGCTAGTTCCCGTTGTGCAGCTACTTGCTATTTATCCCTATCATCTGATACGAGAGCTTGCTGGATAGTGAGTTACGAGTCTTCTGAGCCCAGTCTTACCGGAGCTTTTCCAGCCATGGTGCGGCTGGTATGTCGGAGGGGTGCTGGAGGTGATGGATTTCGGGTATGTTGCGGCGGTGGTGATAGGTCTCTAGCAGCTTCATTTAACAGTTGTCTTTCTGCATCGAGGGCGGCCAGTGCTTCAGGCCATGTATTTCCATGTTGTCTCCAGTCATCAGCGAAGGCTCCTGTGAGTTCCCTGGGTTTTTGTGGGGTAGGTGATGGTAGGTTGACCGGAATATTTTTCTTGAGCGGTGTTACTGGTACAAGCTTCGGCATTGCTGGTACTAGCATTGCTGGTTTTTGTCCCGTGAGGGGATATGTTCCAAGAATGGCTCCTCTCTCAGGCGTCTGTGGTAGTGAGGTAGGTGCAGATGCCGATGTGTGTGCAGGTGACGTTATTGCAGCTGGTTCTTCCGAGGAGGTCTGAGTGGCTGGGTTGTTTGTTTGTTTATGCGCGTCTATGATGGCTGGCTCCTCCATACGTCTGGGCAGTGGGTTTTTTGCAGTGACCACTCGTTGGTTAGGCAAAATGACCTTGTATATCCCATAGGTAGGTGTGAATCCTATGATTCTAGCTGCTTGTGCCCTATCTTGCAGTTTGCTATCCTGGTAGGTATGGATGTAAACTTGCTCCCCAAATGGCCTAAAAAGCTTCCATTGCTCAGTGACGTTAATTGATGGTATGGCTCTTTCGATAGGTGCAGCCTGTATGGCGCTGTGTAGAATGCGATTTTTTATGACAGTGGAATATTCAAGCACTAGTTCCCATATGGCCTTTGGGAGCTTTCCTAGGTTTGCACGAATCATCGTTACGATCGTCCGGTTGAATCATTCTACCACAGCATTTGTTTCACTATGGTAGGCCATGGTTGGTTTCAGGGTAATTCCTTGCTTCTTGAGCCATCCCAGAAATTCCGTAGAGCGATATTCGCCACCATGGTCTGTGCGGAGTTGTTGGACTTTGGCTCCAGTTGCTCATTTGAATAATGCTGTGAAGTTTCTGATAGCTTCAGGTGCGTCTGATTTTTGCCGAATTCCAGCTGTGATAGCAAATCGCGAGAAGTTATCTATGAATGTGATAATATATCGTTTCTTTTGGAAACTTTCCACTGGCATTGGTCTACAGATATTACTGTGAATCAATTTGCCAACCCTGGTTGTTCGAATTCCATCACCCACTGGTGATATCGGCTTTGTTAATTTCACTAGAATGCATTCTTCATATTGAATGCGTGATAGACAGAGAGATTTCGGTGCTTCAGGAACCTTCAAAAATGCAGGAAAAGGGAGGTGCCCATACCTTAGATGCTAGTCTCTCTCGCCTCTCTCAATTGAATTTTTCCCTGCTAGATTTGCCTCCGCTGAATCTAGTCTATATATTCTCCCTATTTTTGTTAGGGGGACAGCGACGCCTTGATATTCGAGCTTATTTTCATTATCGCCGATCGTCATCGACCCTCCGTCATCATCCATTCTTCCAATACTAATTAATTTTTTGGGGAAATTTAGGATAAGCAGGACATCACTGAGTAGCATTCCATGAGTCCTGACAGTTCCTTTGTGGGTGGAGAACATGGGTCCTCCACCAGTATTTATCGCCTCTACCCATGGTTGCATCATTGTGAGATCCCATTGGCTGTTTGTGATATGGGTTGAGCAGCATGAATCTGCTCACCATTCTTGACTGGGTTTTTCCGGGTTTGGCCCCTGTGTCATCATAAACGCGAGGTGTGCCCATTCACCATTTTGCGCTGGCGCTGGCTGTGGTGGTGGTGCTGATTGTGGTTGCTCGACAGTGTGCGCTTGCTGTCGGCTTTGGTCTCTCTTTTTCATTCGACAGTCGATTTCATTATGTGATGTACCCAGCCATCCCTTGGCCTTATAGTAGGTGCAAAAACGTTGTGTTTGGGTATAGAAAGCTGCTGGAGGTTCGATTTTTTCCTCCTTTTTTGTCGAGCGGGGATTAATCTCCCGCAGTCTCATGACTATCTCCGAATAGCTGGGCTTGTCATCTTTGGATATGATGTTGTCAACGATATTCAGGTACGGCTGGATTCTCGGTAATATTGACAATAGGAGGGCACCCTTCCAGGCATCTGAGGTGGTGAGGGGGTGTATGCCTTCAGCAAGAGAGTCTTTTATGCTATGTCCAGCCTGTGCTGCTTGTGCTAGTTTCAGCCAGTAGCCTTCAAATTTTGTTATGTGTTTGGCTAAAGAGCCGTCTCTTCGATCGTCATACTTCAAATGCATTATGTTTGCATGAAGTGATATTAGGTGAATTCTGGTTTGTCCCTCATAGGTATTTTTGAGGATGTCCCAGGCTTGCGCAGCTGTGGTTGCTGCTCGTATCTTTAGCTATGGTCCTACTTCACAGCTATCCATCAAGTAGTTGAGCACTTTATACGAGCACTTTTTCCATGATTTGATTAGTGTATCATCGTCAGTTGGTTGTTCTTTTTCTCCTTCTGTCACCACTTCGATTAGGTCGTTTCCCCATAGTTATCGTTGGGCCTCCATACTCCAGGCTGGGTAGTCATTCTTGTCGACTAGCTTTGCCGATATTCGCGGCCTAGTGGATAGGAGTATGGTGATGTCCAGTGGTGGTGCTCCTGCCATTGCAGATGAGCTTTCAGACATGTTGGTTTATCGGGGGAAAACAGCGATGGTATGGTAGTGGCGTCTTGGGTTTAGGGGTGTTTGAAGAAATAATTCTTCTTCGAATGTGATTTCTGTGTTGATGATACTGTCGAATAGAGAATAGTCTGTTTTGCCTGTGTCACGTATCACAACAGTGACAGGGATATTGGTGATCAGTGGCTGGAGATGATACAGGGTAATGTTCCGGGTAAGCTTAGCAGTGGCTCGAGCGTTTTGTCTTAGTTGTCGCTGTGCTGCTGTTGTGGGCATAAGGACCTGTTGATTTTTGATCAATGGGGTTTTCGATCAACGAGGTGTTGCTACCAAGTAGAAAATAGATGTCTGTCTGGTCACCTGCTCTTATGCGAATAGTAAAGACAGGAAATGATGATGATATGTGATAAAGATAAAAACACATAACTACGGGAAACCTTCAGATCTTTATACAAATATCCTCCTAGGCAAAACATCCTCCGTATCCCATGTAGACCCCGTATCCCATGTCATTCCGTATCCCATGTAGACCCCGTATCCCATGTCATTCCGTATCCCATGCAACTCTGTATCCCATGTCACTCCGTATCCCATGTCACTCCGTATCCCATGTCGCTCCGTCACCCTTGCAATGTCCGTGACCCCTGTCGCATGATTACCGGTACTAGCTTCCAACAGCATATGCAACTCCTTCCTCACGATGGGCGAAGCCCCCCCTCAACAATGACAAAATAATAGTAAAATGATTAAATTTCTTCTCATTTCCTGAATTACTTGCGTAAAAAACCTATCCCTATACTTTCGGAAGTCTTCTCCATTTCGAATCTCTCCTTGCCATACCTTACAGCTTAGTCATATCCGTTACTACAAAATCATGTTCAAATATTGGCTCGCCCGCTCCCCTCATGTTCGCCAACACAGATTGTCTGTAATGCCATCTCAAAGGCTCGTCCGACACACGCCGCACATTATTCGAATCTCGACAAACTGGACCAAGCACTCTTCCGTCCAACCTATCCATGTCTTCCTCAAAGACGACAATCTTGTAGTTGTCCTGCAATTTTCAGTTAGTATATACTCATAACTTTAATGAACTACTCACATCTGGATTCACCAATATCAAATATTATGTGAATGTCCACACGAAGCAACATCCCATTCTGTAGCGAATTGATCTTTTTCGACACTCCGTTTGTGTCATCCATGTCCATAATCCACCTCCCGTATCCACACTGGATCCAAACGTTCTCTCTAGTGTAGACCTTCACTGGTCACTCTGATCGCTTTCCCAAACAGACACACTCATCTAAATTCCTCACTACTGCCAATCCTTCCTCTGCTGAAGCGTCGGAAAGGTTCTGCTTTTCCTGCCTCCGCTGCGCTGGGGATCCTTGCAACTCCCCCAACCATCATACCCTTACCGTCATCATTGACACCCTTTTACTTTTTTCCCTCCCTCTACTTCTGTTTAGGCCTCTTCCTACTTCGGTGCTTCTCTCTCCTTTTCCTCATCTCCTACCGCATCACCAGCCCCCCACCTCTCCACCCCCCCTGTAGATAGTCAATGCAACGAGTACGGCTCCCTCTGCTGCTTCTCCCTGAATCTCGCAACAGCAGCCTTCATGCGTTGCGCACTCCTTGTTCCTGAAATTGCCATTTCGCTCATTAGCGAGCTTGATCGTCGCTTGGTCTCATGAGCGAGCTGCATTAACTGGCTTCTGAGAAGAATTTCATATTCTTTCACTATTGGGCTAGTTATTCGTTTCGGTAGTCCTACAGGAAAGGCGCAAGGGAAAATTTGGGTACGGGCTCCTGGCACGCCCACCCTGACCCTCCATTCCCGTTTTAGCCCAGTTAAAATCGAGTAACAAACAGGACAACAGTTTTTCGAAACCCCAAAGTTTGACAATAGCTGCTGCATTCAAGCGAGAACAGAGGAATCAATATCTGCCTAGAATTTACAGCAGTGAGCATTCATCAGTGGATAGAACAAGCACCAGGAGATGAGCATTTTGCTTACGTTGTTGTTACGGGTGAGCTGCACGCCAGCATACAGACCACGTATGTGGTGGGTGGCCTGATCTACCCCACTTTCCTATATATTCACCCTCTTGTACGTAGCTAGATCCTCAGATTCCTAGCGAAGTTCTGTCTTACTGGGAGTTTTTCGTGGAAACATACTCTTTCGCACCCATACGTGCGGCCAGTTAAGCCCGAGCCTAGTGATTAGACCTCTTCGTACCTATATTCCGACAGATATATGCCTAATCACCGGCTCGCCCCTAACAGTTGTAAGGCAACCGTTTATGTGACAGAAAGCAGACTGTGGCTGACATAGACTCTGCGTGGACTCTTCCAGAGAATACCAGTTTCTGCCAACTGGTGAGCCGTTGGTCTAACTCACTGAGGATTCGAAATACCCTCTCTCGGAACTTCTCTGGAACAAGTCTCTTGATGTAAGATTCCCAAGGCAGGCCACGTCGCTGGGACTTGGGGTATTTCAAAAGACCGAATGCGATCTGCCCTCTTTTCATTCGTAGCCTCTTGTCTCTCAATCTCAGCTTGACCTTGGAGCCGCCCAAGCCGCTTCCCAATGAGCATAATCATAATAAATGAAAGAGCGCTGCCATACGCGAGAGTATGCACCAAGCACATCAGTTCGTATAAACGCTCTGTCGCTCTGGCCAGGCCCTCACGTCGACTTGGTGAATTGCTGGATAATAGCTGGGAGATCTCCAGACTTTTTTCTTTTATGGATCGCAGGAGACTGACAAGAACACAAAATATTTCCCAAGCAATATCTGCGTCTATTCCCCTCCTTTTCGCTAAATAACTTGTCAGGTATGGTAATTCGATATTTTCCTTCCAAACAAGGCTTATTGCACCCTCGATAGCCTCTAGTTCATCGTTGCAAAGTGTTGGTCCTTTGAGCAAGGGATTCTTCGGGAAGACCAGGTCCAGATCATCTGGCTGGACTGCAAAGAAGAAGGATATATTCACAGTTTGCCTATGAGGGGGGATAGCGTTGGATTGTTACTTGCAGCGATGGTAGAAATATGAGTGAGATAACCGAGTGTATTGAAGGCTTGAAATAACTTCATTGATTGATCTATTGAGGCGGGCTGCTCTGCCCTATATATACAGCTCTCAACTAGAAGACATATGATCCTTTC
>Ga0307514_10004910_pt1 | contig 12156 bp, 12 predicted proteins | sample 16_EM_MG_FD_203088 | JGI IMG/M metagenome (GOLD analysis project Ga0307514, IMG submission 203088) | Populus trichocarpa ectomycorrhiza microbial communities from riparian zone in the Pacific Northwest, United States - 16_EM | ecosystem: Host-associated > Plants > Roots > Unclassified | place...
CCAGCAAAGGACCGAAGCCATGCCCTCACGCAACACCTTCAAGCACGCCCTCGCGGCGAAGATCCCGCAGATCGGCCTCTGGTCGACGCTGCCCGACCCCTACGTCTCCGAGCTGCTCGCGGGCGCCGGCTTCGACTGGATGCTGCTCGACGCCGAGCACACGCCCGGCGATCCGACCACCATGCTGCGCCAGCTGCAGGCGGTGCAGGCCGAGCGCGAGCGGCCCACCTCGGCCGTGGTGCGTCCGCCCTGGAACGACCCGGTGCTGATCAAGCAGTACCTGGACATCGGCGCGCAGACGCTGCTGCTGCCCTTCGTGCAGAACCGCGCCGAGGCCGAGGCCGCCGTGGCCGCCACGCGCTATCCGCCGAACGGCATCCGCGGCATGGGCGGCACGGTGCGCGCCACCCGGTTCGGGCGCGACACGAAATACGCGGCCGAAGCCTCCGGCGAGATCTGCGTGCTGGTGCAGGTCGAGACCGTCGAAGCGCTCGAACATCTCGAGGACATCGCGAACGTCGACGGTGTCGACGGCGTCTTCATCGGCCCTGGCGACCTGTCGGCCAGCATGGGCGTGGCCGGCCAGGTCAACCACCCCACGGTGCGCACCGCCATCGACCGCGCCATCGCGCGCATCCTCGCCTGCGGCAAGGCGCCCGGCATCCTCATGAACGACGAGCCGCGCGCGCGGGAGCTGCTCGACCTTGGCGCGCTCTTCGTGGCCGTCGCCAACGACCAGCTGCTGCTGCGCAAGAGCGCCGACGACATCGCGGCGCGCTTCAGGCAGCGCGGCGCGCCCGCCGCGCCCGCTTCGGCGCCGGCGCCCGCCACCTATTGAACCCAGAGATCCAGAGAACACACCGCATGTCCACAGAAGCCGCCCGCCCCAAGACCCTGCAGGAACTGCGCAGCCAGCGCTGGTTCGCGAGCGACGACATCCGCGGCTTCGCGCACCGCCAGCGCATGCAGCAGCAGGGGCTCGCGCGCGAGGAGTTCATGGGCCGGCCGGTGATCGGCATCGTCAACACCTGGAGCGAGCTCTCGCCGTGCCATGCGCACCTGCGCGAGCGTGCCGAGTCCGTCAAGCGCGGCGTGCTGCAGGCCGGCGGCTATCCGCTCGAGCTGCCCGCGCTGAGCCTGGGCGAAGTGATGGTCAAGCCCACGACCATGATCTACCGCAACCTGCTGGCCATCGAATGCGAGGAGCTGCTGCGCAGCCTGCCGATCGACGGCGCGGTGCTGATGGGCGGCTGCGACAAGACCACGCCTGGCCTGATCATGGGCGCGCTGTCGATGGACATCCCCGCCATCTTCCTGCCCGCCGGTCCGATGATGAACGACCGCTACAAGGGCCAGGCCGTCGGCGCGGGCACGCACACCAAGAAGTTCTGGGCCGAGCGCACCATCGGCAACATCGACGAGGCCGAATGGATCCGCCTCGAAGCGCGCATGACGCGCACGCCCGGCACCTGCAACACCATGGGCACGGCCAGCACCATGACCGCCATCGCCGAGGCCATGGGCCTGTCGCTGCCCGGCGCGATGAGCATTCCGGCCGTCGACTCCGAGCACAGCCGAATGGCGTGGCGCTGCGGTGAGCGCATCGTCTCGATGGTGTGGGAAGACCTGAAGCCCTCGCGCATCGTCACCAAGGCCTCGTTCCTCAACGCCGTGGCTGCCTACATGGCGCTCGGCGGCTCGACCAACGCGGCGGTGCACCTGCCCGCGATGGCGGGGCGCGCAGGCATCGACCTGAACATCGACGAGCTCGACGCGATCGCGCGGCGCGTGCCCGTCATCGCCAACCTCTATCCGTCGGGCGAGAAGCTGATGGAGGACTTTCACTACGCCGGCGGCCTGCCGGCCGTGCTTAACAGGATCGCGGCGCACCTGGACCTGTCGGTGCGCACCGTCACGGGCCGCACGCTGGGCGAGGACATCGCGGGCTGGCCCACCGAGGACGACGGCACCATCCTGGACCCGACCGCGCCGCTCCGGCAGGGCACGCCCGAATGCCCCGAGGCCGGCATTGCACTGGCCGTGCTGCGCGGCAACCTGTGTCCCGACGGCGCGGTGATCAAGCCTTCGGCCGCCACGCCCGAACTGCTGCGCCACACCGGGCGCGCGCTGGTGTTCGACTCGAACGCCGATATGCTCGCGGCCATGGCCGACGAAGAACTCGACTGCGATGCATCGACCGTGCTGGTGCTGCGCAACGGCGGCCCGGTCGGCGGGCCCGGCATGCCCGAATGGGGCAACCTGCCGATTCCGAAGAAGCTGCTGCGGCAGGGCGTGCGCGACATGCTGCGCATCTCCGATTCGCGCATGAGCGGCACCCACTACGGCACCTGCGTGCTGCACGTCTCGCCCGAGTCGGCCATCGGCGGTCCGCTCGCGCTGCTCAGGACCGGCGACACCGTGCGCCTGGACATCGGCGCGCGCAGCCTCGACATGCTGGTGTCCGACGAGGAGCTGGCCGAGCGCCGCCGACAGTGGACGCCGCCCGCGCCGGCCTACGCGCGCGGCTACACGAAGATCTTCCAGCACGAGGTGACGCAGGCGCACCTGGGCTGCGACTTCGCGAGCCTGGCGGGCAACGCGCCGACGCCCGAGCCGCCGATCTACTGAAAAAGGTCCCTCGCCATGCGCGCGGCGCACCGGAATCGGCACCTGCCGTTCGGGGACAATACGGCCTGCGACATTCGGCCCGACGCGGCCTCTCGACGATTCATATCCGGTGCAAGCGATTCTTTCCGAAGCCGGCCCCGTGCTGGTCTTCATGGCCTGCGTGGCGCTGGCCACTTACGCGCAGAACCTCACGGGGTTCGCATTCAGCCTCATCCTGCTCGGCCTGGTGTCGGTGTTCCACGTCGCCAGCGTGAGCGATACGGCCAACGCCGCCACGGTGCTGAGCCTGATCAATGCATGGACCTATTTCCGCGCGCGGCCGGGCGTGGTGCCGTGGCAGCTGATGAAGCCGGCGCTCAACGGCAGCACGGTGGGCGTGATCGCGGGGCTCATGCTGCTCACGTGGCTCAGCGGCGGGGCGGTGAACTGGCTGCGGGGCCTGCTGGGCGTATCGATCCTGGGCTGCGCGCTGCTGCTGGTGCTGCAGGGCAGGCCGCAGCCCGCGGTGTCGGGCCGCGCGAGCTTTGCCGTCGTCGGCGGTCTCTCGGGCGTGCTGAGCGGGCTGTTCTCGAGTCCGGGGCCGCCCATCGTCTTCCACATGTACCGCCAGCCGCTGGAGCGCGAGCTGGTGCGTCGCGCGCTGCTGCTGATGTTCGCGTTCAATTCGCTGGTGCGGCTCGTGATCGTGCTGCCCACGGGGCACTTCTCGTGGCGCGCGGCGCTGCTTGCCGCCTGCGCGATGCCGGTGGTCTACGGCGTGACGCGGCTGCATCACCGGCTGCCCAACAAGCTGCAGCCGCGCACCCTGAAATGGCTGGTAGGCGGCCTGCTGGCCGCGGCGGGTTCGACGCTGGTCGCGAGCGCGTGGCTCGCGATTGCTCAGGCTTGATCGAGGGCCTGTTAACGCTATTTCTGGGGATCGCGTTGCCCGGCCAAGGAGCCGCAGCAAGGCGTGCGCCTTGCAAGCGCGGGCAACGCCGCAGACGGCCCCTTGGCCGGGCAACCCGAAGGGAAGGCCAGCCGCAGCGGGCCACTCGGCGTTGCGCTCCTTGCGTGTGCGCATGCACACGCGGCGTCGCGCGCCTTGACTGGCCCGCTGCGGCTGGCCTTCGCGACCCCAGAAATAGCGTTAACAGGCCCTAGACGCCGACCAGCGAAAGCTCGACCACGAAGTCCTTGCACGCCGCCAGGTCCGGCACCACGCCGAGCCCCGGTGCATGCGACAACTGCACCCAGCCGTCATTCACCGCGAAGTTCGGCACCGCGAGCAGCTCGCGCAGCGGGTTCGGGTTGGCATCGACCTCCACATAGCCCGGCCCGCCCACGGCGGTCTTCAGGTGCATCGACGCGGCCAGTCCGATACCGCCGCCGAGCCAATGCGGGCAGTACCACTTGCCTGCCGCGATCGTCTGCTTCGCCACCTCGAGGCAGCCGCTGAAGCCGCCCCATTTGCCGAGGTCGGGCTGGATGATCGCCATGCCTTCGGTCGCGATGAAGTCGCGGTACTGCGCGAAGCCTGCAAGGTTCTCTCCGCCGGCCAGCGTCAGCGGCTGGCACGCGGCCAGTTCCTTCCAGCGCTGCGCTGGCTGATCGGCGCGCAGCGGCTCCTCGAGCCACAGCAGGTTGAAATCCGCCATGCGCACGCCGGCCTGGCGTGCTTCGTCGAAGTTCCAGGCCTGGTTGGCATCGACCATCAGGGCGGCTTCTGCACCGAGCGCATCGCGCAGGGCGCGCAGGTTGGCCAGGTCGCGCTCGGCTCCGAAACCGACCTTGAGCTTGAACGCGCGGTAGCCTTCGCTGCGCTTCTGTAGCGCGAGCTGTTCGGGCCCGGTGGGGTTGAGGCCCGAGGCATAGACCTGCACCGGCTGCGCCTCGGCACCGCCGAGCACCTGCCAGAGCGGCTTGCCCTGGCGGCGCGCGTACAGGTCCCACATCGCCGTATCGACGCCCGCCACGATCTGGTTCAGCGTGCCGTGCTCGCCGGTCTGCAGCGCCAGCACCGCGAAGCGGCGCGTGAGCTCGTCGAAGCACTCGCGCGGATGCGACCAGGCGCGCCCCACGACGCAGGGCTTGCAGTAGGCCAGCGCCATGCGCGCGCGGTGCTCCGCGCCCACGGTCGGAAAGTTGCACCAGATCTCGCCCCAGCCCTCGGTGCCGTCGGCATCGGTCAGCCGCACCAGCACCGCGGGGCGGTCGCGCATGATGCCGAAGGAGGTCTGCACTGGCGGGTCGGCCGGTGCACGGAGCACGAAGACGTCGAAGCGCTCGACCGTGGTGAGGGACGCAGGGTCCGATGTTGCGATGGATGTCATGGCGTCGATTCTCGGGCGCAAGTTCGCCCTGCGCACGAACTCAGGAATAAGCCGCGCAGAGTTCGCCTTCGGACAAGCCGTACGCCTCGGTCGCTGCTGGAGGCCGAGCGCCGTGGGCTCAATGTGCCCAGCGACTTGTCGGTGATGGGCTTCGACGATCTCGAGTGGAGCCGGCACCTGCGCCCGAGCCTCACGACCATGCATGTGCCCACCGACGAGGTCTGGACGCGTGCGGGGGAATACTTGGTCCGGTCGCTGTCGGGCCGGGCGGCCGCGCTGCACCATGAAGTCGATGTGTCGCTGGTGGTGCGCGAATCGACATCGAGGCCCAGGCCGTCCGGGAACCGCAAGGCCGACTGAAGGGCCTGGATCACACGGCCACCGGCTGCACCGTCGATGCGCACACGCGGTTGCGGCCGCCGCTCTTCGCCGCATACAGCGCCTTGTCCGCCGCTCGGATCAGTTCCTTGGGCTGGCCTGGCTTCCCGGCCGCGGGGCTGAGCGCATCCACGCCGGCGCTCAGCGTCACGAATCCGTCGGCGCTGCCGGCATGTTCGATCTGCAGGTCCCGCACGGCGCTGCGGATGCGTTCCGCCAGAATCATGGCCCCGGCCACATCGGTGTTCGGCAGCAGTACCGCCAGTTCCTCCCCGCCATAGCGGGCCGCAAGGTCCCCCGGACGCCGGGACGCGAGGCGGGCGATCGTGCAGCCGATGGTCTGCAGGCACTCGTCGCCTGCCGCATGGCCATAGATGTCGTTGTATTGCTTGAAGCAATCCACATCCATCATGATCAAGGCCAGGGTGCTCGCAGTGCGCGCCGCGCGGCTGTATTCGCTGTCCAGCGTCACGTCGAACTGCCGGCGGTTCGCCAGCCCGGTCAGGCCGTCTTCCATGGCGAGCGTGTTGAGGGTCTTGTTCAGCGTTTCCAGCGCATCGCGCGTCTGGCGCAGCTCGGCCTCGGTCCGGGTCTGGAGCTGGAACTGCCTCACCAGGCGCCAGCCGATGAAAGCGACGATCAGGGTCAGCAGAAGGACGCCACCGGAATGCCAGAGCGTTTCGCGCCACCAGTTGACCAGGATCTCGTCCTTGGACAGGGCCGCGGCAACGAACAGCGGATAGTTGTCGAGGCGCCGGAAGCTGTTCAGCCGCATCAGGCCGTCCTGCGCCGACTTGATGTAGACCGTTCCGACTGGCCCCTGCGCAACGTAGGAGCGGAAGAGTTCGGTTTCCAGCATGTTCCGGCCCACCATGGCGGGGCCGTAGGGCCGGCGGGTCATCATGGTTCCGTTCTCGAGCACCAATGCAACGGCGCCGGCCTCGCCGATATCGAGGCTGTCGTAGAACTTCATGAAGAAGTCGATGTGGATCGTCGCGAGCGCCACGCCGGCGAAGCTGCCGTCCGCATGATTGATGCGCCGTGAAACCGGGACCAGCAACCTGCCGCTGGTGCGGCTCTTCACCGGAATGCCGATGTGAGGGCCGCGCTCCTCGTGCGTGCGGTGAAAGACGAAGTACTCCCGGTTCGCGTTGTTCAGGTTTTCCGGCTGCGTCGTACGGGAGTTTGCAACCCAGTTTCCCTCTTCGTCGTAGACGTGCAGGCCATCGAGCTGCGGGAGTTCGGCAATCCGCCTGGCGAGCACGCTGCGAAGCCGCGCGACGGCGTCCGGGCCGGTGCCGTCGTGCTCCACCCGCTCGACCATGCCGACCAGCACGGTATCGGCCTTCTTGATGGTGTCGTCCGCCTGCTGCGCCATGGCGCGCGCGAGGTTCGATGCCGCCACGCTCATCTGCCGAAGCTGGTCGGAACGCGACTCCCAGCTGTTCCAGCCGTCAATCGCCAGCAGACTGAAGCAGACAATGGCCACAAAAGCCATGGTCCGGGCGGTGATGGAGGGTCCGCGAAGCACTACGCACTTTCGGAGCAATGAAGCATGGCGGCGGGGGGTGGTGATTGGAGCGCCTCGCCGAAGGCGAATGCGTCCCACTGTATCCGAATGCGACAGCCAGCGCGCATCTGCCAGGGCTGGTGCTGTTCGCCTTCAACCCGGGCGAGGTGTGCACCTGCCCGTCGCGCGCGCTGATCCAGGAATCGATCTACGACACGGCACGGCGGCGTCCCAAGATGACGGCGCTGTAATCCAGCCGACGGGAAACCGTCGGGCTGGATGGCTAGAGTGGCATGCATGCCCGTCGAATACGGACAGGCATCGCCGCTCTATCTACAATCTGCACATGCACCGGGTTCGCCTCTTCGTCCTTTGGATCATGATGTTTGCCGTGCCATTCCAGGCGTACGCGGCGGCAGCCATGGTCTTTTGCGGGCCGGGCCATGACGGTGCTGCCTTGGCGGTTGCGGCAACCGCCGCGCCGGCCGAAGCGCATCGGCATGCGCAAGAGGCGCACGGCGATGGGCATGCAGACCATCACCACCACGAAGCCGCCGCGCAGGACGCCGGGCCGTCCGCCGGCGACCACAGCGCCGGCGCCGACACCCACGCGTCGCCCGATGGAATGCACAAGTGCGGCACCTGCGGCGCGTGCCACGCCACGGCGCTCACCAGCACGCTGGAACTGATCGTGTTCCAGGGCCTTCCCCGCGCCGACCTGATCGAGCCCGCCAGCACGGTGGCCTCGGTCGCGCCGCGCCTTCTCGACAAACCTCCTCGCGCCTGAAGCGTTCGTGCGCCTGCGCGCGGCCCGGTCATGGGCCGCGGCCGCAGTGCAGCAGCGAACGCACATGCATCGCCTGCGCCATGCGCCCTCGGGGCCGCCTTGACGCATTCCGTTCATGAACACGCGAGGATTCCATGTTCCATTCATCGTCAGCCCGTTGGCTGGCTGTCTTTCCGGCCTTGGCAGCGCTCGCCGCCGCGGCCCAGCCGGTGCCCGCCCCCCCGGCTGACAAGGCCGACACCCGCGCGCCCACCGGCCTGAGCTACAAGTCCGCGCTCGAGGGCTACCGGCCCTTCACCGACGACAAGCCGATCCCGTGGAAAGAGGCCAACGAGACCGTCCACCAGCGGGGCGGCTGGAAGGCCTATGCCGAGGAGGCGGCGAGTGGCGGCGCGGCCGATGCACCGGCCGCGCACCAGGGGCACACGATGCCGATGCCTCCCGCAAAAAAGGAGCAGAAGCCATGAAGCGCGCCTTGCGCCTCACGGCCGCCGCGGCGGCGGCCGTCTTGCTGGCCGGCTGCGCCTCGGTCGGCATCGACGACGCGCTGCAGGACACCAACACCCAGGCCCGGCAGTTCACCGGCGGCAAGCTCGAACTCAGCCGCACGCAGGAACAGCGTGACCGCCGCTTGGCGCTGACGCAGGAGCTGCTGTCCAGGCCGCTGTCGCAAAGCGACGCGGTGCAGCTCGCGCTGGCCAACAGCCCCGCAGTCCAGGCCCTGGTCGCGCAGAGCTGGGGCGACCTTGCCGCGGCCAACCAGTCGAGCCGGCTGCCCAACCCGGTCTTCACTTTCGAGCGCATGCGCCTGAACAGCGAACTCGAGATCGGGCGGCTGCTGTCCTTCGGCCTCGTGGACCTCATCCTGCTGCCGCAGCGCCTGTCGATCTCACGCAGCCAATCGAGCCAGGCCAAGGTGCAGCTCACCGGCGCGGTGGTCGACCAGGTCACGCAGGTGCGGCAGGCCTGGGTTCGCGCGTTGGCGGCGCAGCAGATGCTGCAGTACGCCGAGCAGGTCAACCGCTCGGCGCAGGCCAGCGCGGAACTCGCGCGCCGCATGCAGCAGATCGGCAACTTCAGCAAGCTGCAGCGCGCGCGCCAGCAGGTCTTCTATGCCGACGCGACCACGCAGCTCGCCTCGGCGCAGCACGCCGCCACCGCCGCGCGCGAGGAGCTGGTCCGCGCCCTGGGGCTCGACGACGCGCAGGCCGCCAGGCTGGCCTTGCCCGACCGGCTGCCCGATCTGCCCAAGGCGCCGCGCGAGCCCAAGGAAGTGGCCGCCACCGCGACCGAGCAGCGCCTGGACGTGCAGCTTGCGCGTGCGCAGCTTGACGTGGCGGGCAAGTCGCAGGGCATCAACCTGCTGTCGACCTTCGTCGACGTGGAAGTGGGCGGACGGCGCGACACCGTGTTCGACAACGCCGAAGGCACCCGGAGCACGCGGCGCGGTTTCGAGCTCGACATCCGGCTGCCGCTGTTCGACTGGGGCTCGGCGCAGCGCGATGCGTTGAACGCGCAGTCCCTGGCCGCGGCCAACCGCTACGACGCCACCGTGCGCGGTGCTTCGTCGCAGTTGCGCGAAGGCTATTCGGCCTACCGCACCGCCTACGACATCGCGCGGCACTACCGCGACGAGATCGTGCCGCTGCGCCAGGCCATGGCCGACGAGAACGTGCTTCGCTACAACGGCATGCTGATCGGCGTGTTCGAGCTGCTGGCCGAGGCGCGCGACCAGATCACGAGCGTGAGCAACGCCATCAACGCCCAGCAGCAGTTCTGGCTGGCCGATGCCGCGCTGGCGGCCTCGGTGATCGGAAAGCCCACGGCCATGAGCGCTTCGGCCACCAGTGCGGGTGGCGATGCCGCCTCCGCCGGCGCCGCTCATTGAATGCGCCACCTGCGCTCACCAACGATTCGAACGACATGACAAACAGACGCAATTTCCTCGGCGGCGCCGGTGCCATCACCGGCGCCCTCGCGGCCGCGAGTGTGAGCAAGGTGGCCATGGCCGCGCTGCCCGAGCCCGTGACCCAGACCACGCCCAACACCATGCCGCCGCTCATGCCATCCGGCGGGCGGCCCTACAACCCCGTGGTCACGCTCAACGGCTGGACGCTGCCCTGGCGCATGAACAACGGCGTGAAGGAATTCCACCTGGTGGCCGAGCCCGTGGTGCGCGAAATGGCGCCCGGCTTCAAGGCCAACCTGTGGGGCTACAACGGCCAGTCGCCCGGCCCGACCATCGAGGTGGTCGAAGGCGACCGCGTGCGCATCTTCGTGACCAACAAGCTGCCCGAGCACACCAGCGTGCACTGGCACGGCCAGCGCCTGCCCAACGGCATGGACGGCGTCACCGGCCTCACGCAGCCGCCGATCCGCCCGGGCAAGACCTTCGTCTACGAGTTTGTCGCGCGCCGCCCCGGCACCTTCATGTACCACCCGCATGCCGACGAGATGACGCAGATGGCCATGGGCATGATGGGCTTCTGGGTGACGCATCCCAAGGCCGAGCATCCGCTGATCGAGAAGGTCGACCGCGACTTCGTGTTCCTGCTCAACGCCTATGACGTCGAGCCCGGCAGCGCCACGCCCAAGATCATGACGATGCTGGACTTCAACCTGTGGTCCTGGAACAGCCGGATCTTTCCCGGCATCGATTCGCTCAACGTGCGGCTCAACGACAAGGTGCGCATCCGCATCGGCAACCTGACGATGACCAACCACCCGATGCACCTGCACGGGCACGAGTTTCTCGTCACCGGCACCGATGGCGGACCGACCCCCAGGAGCGCGCGCCAGTACGAGGTGACCGCCGACGTGGCCGTCGGCCAGATGCGCCAGATCGAGTTCCTGGCCGACGAGGAGGGCGACTGGGCCTTCCACTGCCACAAGAGTCATCACACGATGAACGCCATGGGCCACGACGTGCCCACCCTCATCGGCCTGGACCACAAGGACGTGGCCAGGCAGATCACGAACCTGGTGCCCGACTACATGGTGATGGGCGAGCGCGGCATGGCCGACATGGGCGAGATGGACATGCCCATTCCCGACAACACCGCGCGAATGATGACCGGCGAAGGGCCTTTCGGCTCGGTCGAGATGGGCGGCATGTTCAGCGTGGTGAAGGTGCGCAGGAACCAGAAGCCCGGCGACTACAGCAACCCCGGCTGGTTCAAGCACCCCAAGGGCACCGTGGCCTACGAGCTCGACGGCCCGCCGCCCGAAACCTCGCGCCAGCGCGACGCCGGCGCGGCCGCGATGCCCGCGCGGAACATGCCCGCGAAGAATATCGAAGTGCAGATCCGCAAGCCCGGCAGCGGCCATTCCGGCCACTGATTTTTCATTCATCCCTCTTTCTTCCCACCTCCAACTTTCAGAAGGAAACAAGCCATGAAACACTACACCCTCCGCAACACCGCCTTCGCCGTGCTTGCCGCCTTCGCGGCCGCAGGCGCCTTTGCCGCCGGCAGCCACGCCGGCGGGCATGGCCACGGCGATGCCGAAGCCGCGATCGGCCAACCCGGCGTGGCCGCCAAGGCCACGCGAACCATCAACGTCGACATGACCGACGACATGCGCTTCACGCCCGCCGACATCAAGGTGAAGCAGGGCGAGACCGTTCGCTTCGTCGTCAAGAACTCCGGGCAGCTGAAGCATGAACTCGTGCTCGGCACCGAGAAGGAGCTCAAGGAGCACTACGAAGCCATGAAGAAGAACCCCGAGATGGAGCATGCCGATCCGAACATGGTGACCCTGGCCGCCGGCAAGAGCGGCGAGATCGTGTGGCAGTTCACCAAGGCCGGCAAGGTCGACTTCGCATGCCTGCAGCCGGGCCACTACGACGCCGGCATGAAGGGCGCCGTGACGGTGGCCAGCAAGGCCGCTGCCGCCAAGTAAGAAACCCCAACCTTCAGGAGAAACCTCAACATGTCGAAGATTCGCATTTCACTCATGGCGGCGCTGGCCGCACTGGCCTTCACGGTCTCCGCCGCGGAGCTTGCCGATGGCGAGATCCGCAAGGTGGACAAGGACAACAAGAAACTCACGATCAAGCATGGCCCGCTCAAGAGCCTGGACATGCCCGGCATGACCATGGTTTTTGGAGTGAGCGACGAGGCCGTGCTGGACAAGTTCCAGGCGGGGGACAAGGTGCGCTTTGATGCGGGGAAGATGGACGGGAAGATCGTTGTGACGCACATCGAGCCTGCGCGCTGAAGCTGGTTCAACGCAACTGCGTGCGCTGCCTGATCTGCAGCGGCGGCACGGAGGGACCGGGCTCGTGGATGTAGTGCACGCTGTCGCCGGGCCAGGCCTGTGACTCCCGCCGGGCCTCGGTGCTTGCGTGCTCTCGAAGGCCAGCGTGTCGCTGTCCCAGCCGAACAGGGTGACCTCGTGCTCGGGAGCGCTTGGCGATGCGCCGGCCCTGGGCATCGTAGCTGAGGTGCGCTACGTGGCGATAAGGACCAACGCAGTCTTGAACGCTTCGCTCAGCGAAAAACGCAATCTTGCAACGGGATATAGCCCGTGCCCGAGGCAAA
>Ga0307514_10004911_pt1 | contig 12155 bp, 16 predicted proteins | sample 16_EM_MG_FD_203088 | JGI IMG/M metagenome (GOLD analysis project Ga0307514, IMG submission 203088) | Populus trichocarpa ectomycorrhiza microbial communities from riparian zone in the Pacific Northwest, United States - 16_EM | ecosystem: Host-associated > Plants > Roots > Unclassified | place...
TGGAGGATGTGGGGGGGGTGGAGGATGTGGAGGGGATGGAGGGGATGGAGGGGATGGAGGGGATGGAGGATGTGGAGGGGGTGGAGGGGATGGAGGGGATGGAGGGGGAGGAGGGTGTGGAGGAGGGTGTGGAGGAGGGTGTGGAGGAGGTTGAGGCTAAGGTATTGGCTCCCCAGTAGCCATATTCCTTTTCATATGGAAAGAGCAGTGCTTCTTTGGCAAACGTCGGTGGACTGGAGCCCTCAAGGGTTAATGTTTGCGCATAGAGCTTTTCCTCTGCATACTCGGCTATGAGATTTTGTTCTACCATAGTAATAATGGTGTTGCTTTTGCAACTCTTCTGCAATGCCCAAACTCCAAAAAGTATTCAAGTACTTATGTAAGTACCAGTACTGTACATGCGATACTACCTTCACCTCTAGCGGCCTTGCAAATCCAGACGAAACATGTAATTCAAACATACCAGTATTCAATCTCTGTATTACCAGAGGATTTATATGCATATGCATTGCACTGGAGCTAGCTCACAGGCCAACAGGAGTACCCTTTTCATCAAAGTTTAAATTCACCATACGATCCAGACTCGAGATCTGGGCAACCTATCAGCAAATATCGGGTTGCGTTTGGGACCAGAAGTCTACCGTGCAACCAGACTATATCCAGACTACATCGAGACTACAGTACATCCAACCAGAACAATCAGGTGGCGCTTATAAGTCGAAGCGATCCTTCCACTGCCAAAATATGGGATACAAGTGTGCCAAGCCTGCATCTAGACACAGCTGGTACCAGCCCTTAAACGGAAGTGCACTAAAACTGTTAAATTCCCTCCTGTAACCCCCCCTGCCAACTGACCCCCAATCTGGAACGTGCATCACTAGAATCGCCTGCACATACACAAAATCAATAACCGGGTCATTCCCATACGTTGCGTACTGCTCCCTCCACTGTGTCCCTGCTTCGCTCTCCCCATTCAAGAATATCACACAAGTTTCCCAATCATCATCTCCTTCTCGAAAATCTCCTCGCTCTCTATCCACTAGGGACCGTAATATATCGTCCAATGTTGTTATTTCGTCTTCAGGTTCAGAGAAATCACACATACCGTCTGTGGCAGACAAAACGGTAAAGCCAGAGTCCTGTGAATTTCCTGAGATAAAGGCCTTTGTCTCAGGCGAGAGGTCAAGGGCTTTGGCTATTTGGAAAAGGGTACGGTCATTGCCTTTCAAAAAGTGGGTCAATTCTTGTGCTAACATGCCGCATCCCTCCTGGCTGAGGTTTGGGTATTCATGGGCAAGGAACGAAATAATTACACCCCCGTCTGGCAGAAGTGTGGGATCCTCTTTCATTAACCGGTTCAGAGTTATGAAGAAAGGGTGCTTGTTCAGGTCACCAAGGGGAGCCCCCGTCGTGTGAGTTTCCGGAAGTAGATTTTATATGTGAGGGTAATGCGGTGGCCCATGGTGACTGGGTAAATTTCATGTTCCATGTCTGAGTAGAAGGCAGCCCAAGAACACACATTGGAGACTTCGGACTGTGACCAATCACAGGTATGTTCGGTGCCGTCACCACTTCAAATGACTACAGAACAGGCATTGCGATTAGTCCACAATCTTAGTAGTGTATCTCCCTACGTACTTATAGGTGAGAGAGATGACTCTCCTCCTGAATGCACAGTAGGGAGATTGACCACCAAGCTACCCAGCATGTTGGCAGCCCGAGAGGTACCTTTGTGTGCTTTGAAGAAGCCACCCTGAGAGTAGCAATTCAACTTGTAGAGTCCTGCATAAACCTTCCTCGGCTTCCCTCTTCTCTTAAAGGGCGAGTTTCCCAGTCGCTTCTCAATCCGATTCACGATTCCTAGTCTCTCAGGCGAGAAGTTGATTGCAAAGTCTGTTGAATCAAGCTTGAGAGCCTTTCGATAAGACGGGTCCAGCACGCCCCGCCTACCCCGCACGAAAGTAGCTGGGGAGCAAGCGCCGAGCAGAGTGGAGATGCTGGTTCCAGGGTCTTGGGAGAGATCAATAGCACTGCACCGAACAGTTTAGTATCTGGCATTTCAAGGAGGAATGTTGTGGATAAATAAATACACTGGACTTCCTTCGACACGGGGTTCCTGAAGAAGAGAACAAGGTCGTCACCCCTCAATTACATACTCATATACCTCATGTGCACCACGCAGCTCATCGATGTGAGCACTAGTGAATATTCTTTCCTGGAGATTATACATCTGGCTGCTCCCGTTTGGCCAGGATGGAGGACCGTACCGCAATAAATTGTTGCACACCCTGCGGAACTGAAATATGGATTTCAAGTGGCCTACCTGGCGGAATATTTCAAGTGACCCACGATTCATTCTGAATAGGTGGCCATTACAAGATAGAGGGATCGGCTAAGGAGGTCAGAGCAGTCAAGATTCAGAACGCAACACAAAATGGATGATGATAACAGAAGACGTGAGGCACCTCATGAGGAGAGGGTTGAAATGCACACCTTGCGGGGTTATGAAAAAATTGCAGAAGAGATGGAGTTTCATAGAATGCCTATCGCAGTAGGTTTTCTGCTTGAGGACAACGGAAATAGGAAAAAGGTTACGATGATGCAAGAAAATACTTGTAGATAGATATTGCTATACAAGACTAACTTACCACAAATACAGATATACAGGCATGTGAGTTAGTCCTACAAAATGAAGCTGAAGGTTATTTCGCGACGAGTTGCTCCATTTTTAGATGCCGTAAAAAAAGGCAAAACGTTTGGCTAGAGGATTATTTGGTTCCTAGGTTCCAAAATAAGAACTCGGTTGATGATTTGGAGTGTGGAGCTCCTGATTTGCACGTCCCACATTGTATAAATTAGGTACTAAGGAGATTTGTATGAAGATGGCAAAGAATGATGCAGCTGGAGCTTTAACTTTGAATTCTAGTAATACCAATCATTAGTATAGCGGCGTGCAAGTCTAAATAAACCCGATACACATACGTAGCATCTGAGGTAAAATAGAATAGGGAGCCTTTTTGCTATCTGGAGACTTAAGTAATTATCAGTAGCGATATGCCTCTTGCAGCCGTGACGCATCTGTACATGTAGAAGCCACTGTATAGTTTGCTTGCATATACCCCGAGAAGAGACTGGCATTCCTTGCATCGGATACACACTCTCTTGAAAGGGGTAAAGTTGCTATACTGGTAGACCTACTCTAGATGAGTTGACAGTGAAGGCACCCATGCGGCTTGTCATCTTTCTCCCTACCTTACCCATATGATCTTGTCCCCACCTAGAGCAGCTCCTTTGAAGAACTCATGTTCATGATCATGGTTGTGGGAGTTGCAAGTAATTTTCCTTCTATACCTCATAAAAATCTCTCACCAGAGCCCCATACTATATGTGACTCTTGAAGAAAGAAAATCTAAGAATCCACGAAGGCCTGTTTCCAAATTTGATCGACCCCAAGGAGCGTGTGCAATTTAAACAAAAAGTCTAAATCTCTATGGCGGGAGTAGTCCGTACACTGGTTTGCAGCGACATTTTTTAATTAGACTACTGTTACCAAAAGGCACGGACTCTTCTACTATATTCGGCAATGATTTTAGGGTAATAGGTTGCGCCAGGGGGGGAAGTGGGGGGCGTGGTTGACACTTCATCCTGTACTTAGCTAAAGGTACTGAGCACCTGCCACTGCCACTGCCATCGCCTAGCTTTGCCTTGAGTACATCAGAAAAAACGAGATGGAAGATCTCATCTACTCCCGTCTCTATTTTTTTCCAGACTATTGACTTTGCGTCAAGTGGGGTAAGATGCGTAGATCACGTCCTTGCATAAAGAATGAACCGTGTAGTCTTAGTCTCGGGCTGTCCACCTCATAGTCTAAGGCTCCCTTCGGGGGAAAGGCGTATAGACTCATTAAATAAAAAATAAAAATAAAAATAAAAGAAAAGTCTCGGACTGTGGTCTTAAGCTGGGTTCGTAATAATCGCTGTGCACCAACTGATTAATTAATTCCCCGCGGACTACGAGATCTGCTAGGTTACCCTCAACGTATATGTATACATACATATATATGTACTTCAGTAACCCTTACCTAGAAAACCAAACCACTTTAACACATCATGAACACCGGCCACCTAGATCCCCCTCGGTGATGCTGAAATTGGTAATTCATCCTGACATTGGTGTATTTGCATCTTTAACTCTTCATGGCGCTATAGCTATTATCACCGGGACTAGTAGGTTAGGTGAGGATAATGGGGCAAAGATACTCATCCGAGGAGGTATATAACCCACCTCGCTGACCGCCTTCATCACACATCCTTCATTCACTCTCATTCACAGCCTTCGACCGTCTCATCACACCTTTAGACTACCCTTTGCAACCTCCACTAGGATCTTTCTCCAGAATCAACTTATCAATAACCTCCCCACCTCTCAAAAAGATTCAAGATGTTTCCCTCAAAGTTCTTCGTTTTTCTCTTTGCTGTGTTGCCGGCTCTTACTATTGCTGCACCAATTGTGAGACTAGAGGAGGAGTATGTAGCTTCCCCAGAGTATCTGAGAATTCTAAATACTGACATCATAACTTTGTAGTCATTCTGTGCCCACTGTCTCAAAAGGTCGCCTCACCCGAGCGCCTCGCGGCGTTCCACTCTCTAGTGTTGAGGGGGACGCAAGAGATCATGGTCATGGTCATGGCCATGGCCACGGCGGCCACAGTTGCCATTATTCACACGACAAACTCGGGAAACGGCTTCTGAACTGCTCCCTCAATGACCTGGAGGTTGAAGTTCTGTCGGATCTTGTTGATGTCGAAGACAATGAGATCCTCAACCACTCTGACGTTCTGTCCAAGCGTGACGATGAGAATGAGGATGAGGGGCGTCATATGGCAGGGGATGCAAAAAGACATGGAAATGGAGACGGACACGGACACGGACATGGACAACACTGTGGGTCACACAGGCTCGGGAAACGGCTTCTGAATTGCTCTGCCAATGATGTGGAAGTCGGGGTTTTGTCGGACCTTGTTGATGTCGAGGACAACGAAATCTTGAACGACTCTGCCGTCCTCTCCAAGCGACTTCTCAACAAGGCTCTTAACGATGTCGAGATTGAGGTTATAAGTGACCTCATCGACGTCGAGGACAACGAGATCCTCAACCACTCTGACGTTGCTTCTAAGTAGAAGGCCTAGTAGCGGTTAATGATCTTGAATATGGGGTATATCCCTAGGATGCCGTGTTGAAAATTTGTATAGACGTGTTTCTTCTCCCTTCTATTTCTCATATTTCTTTGGCGTACATGAAGCATTTGTGGTGAGGTGTTCTGGTTGGAAGCTGTCTCCAGCTCACTGAATTTGTGCCGCTAAAACTTGTAATCACCATAATTAATATCAATATTAATTCACACTCTCTCACACTTGATATCTCTTCAAAGAACAGCTCGTGCGGGGCCACCAATGGTATTGCAATTGATCATGCCTTTCTCAAGATCTCGGGGAAGATGTCTGGGGTATTCACCTGACACATGACCTGCGGGACTCAACGTCCAGACACATTCAAGTACTTAGTATAACAGCTATGTATGTCATGACTGTTCCCTAGTTCCCAGGCAATGAGCCGTAATCACTGGTTGCTCAAGTGTTGTAGATTGAATCCACCCCTCCTCACGATACCCAATATATATATAAGTGCCTGTGCCCCGGAGCTAGACCATTATCAGGGTGGTATGGAGGCGGCGGAAGTTAGGCGGAAGTAGCCTCGTGCGGCGCAAATTGATAGAACCACCTCAATGGGTAGTCTATGATGGTAGGATGATGGCAGGCTTGGCGGGATAGATGTATATGTAGGAGGGCGAGGAGGATCATCAGAATACAGAGAACATGAGTTCTATCAGGTTATGACCCTCTGTTGCTACCACCCATTTTTTTCCTAACCTACAAAAATGGATGCTCTCAACTTGCCGGAGAAGATCAATAAGGACGTATCGACAATGTCGATTCCACCACTCGATGGCACCAACTACGGCAGCTGGAAAAAAGCCATGAGAATCCTCTTCATGCGTCTAAATGTCCTCCCAATAATTGACTCTGAGGAGCCTCCAGATGCCAATGCCCTTTGGGATAAATGTGATCGTTGGGTATTCTCCGAAATATATTTCAACTGTGGAAAAACGGAGCAAGAATCATTATCAGATACTATGTCAGCCAGGGAGGCCTGGGAAACCTTGGCCAATCGTCTTGTCTAAGCAATATTTTCCGTCTTGCCACTGAGTTTAACTCTATAAAACACATATCTGGACAACCGGCCCTCGATTTCATCAACACTGTACTTGCAGCTGCAACAGATCTACGTTTCCTCGGTGACAATATACAGGATCAAAAGATAAAATGGCAGCTCTTGGGAAACTTACTGCCGGAATACGCTGGCTTGGTCACTGCCCTGACCAACCTGGACACCGACGAGAATCCGATGAATATGGAAGAGGTGAAAGTCAGAATTTTAACTGAGGAACGGATGTTGATTCACAGAAAAGTTCTTCCTGATCACAATGCTCCACCTCGAATTCCTCAGCCTCCCCCTCCATCCCAAATGCCTCCCCCTACGTCTGTCTATTCCGCAGTAGAGGAAAAGATACAGAGATGCTCCGCCTGTGGTGTCCGAAACCATCAGGAGAGTGAATGCTGGCATAAACATCCTGACAAGGCCCCCTCGTGGAAGACCAGCAGAAGCAGACCAAGACTACCAAGGACCCCTCGAGATACCAACGAGGGCAACGAGCGGAAGAAAAAGGACAGTGACTCCTCCTCCGAGAATAGTGAAGACTACAAGCGTAGGAAGAAGCATAAGAGAAAACATAAGGAGAAACGTGACTCGAAGAAGAAAAAGGACAAACAGAAGGCTCTCACGATGCTAGGAACACCAACACCAGCTACCTCTACGACACCATACATAGACCACTCATGTATGATGCGCCTTTCTAAACGGTATCCTTGACGATTTTGAAATCTATATGGAGGCTATGAAGTGAAAGAACAAGCGGCGAAGAACCACACAGCAAAGGACCAAGCGGAGTTGGTTTGCCGATTGAAAAAGTCTATATGTGGCTTGAAGCGAGGCGCAAGAGTCTGGCATGCTTGCGTGGATGAGAGAGCAGCTGAGTTCGGAATGAAGAAAGTTCTAATGATCAGGCTATCTGGATACTTATCCCTCTCATCCTGGTGGCTCACGTTGACGATGTGCTAATATGTGGTAACAGAAAAGAGTACCAGTCTCAAGAACCACTTAGCGTCAAAATACAAATTCAAAGATCTGGGTCCGGCAGGCCTATATACGGGTATCTATATCATCAGGGATAGAAACCAACACCGTCTATTCCTAGATCAAGCTCCCTACGTATCAGAGATCCTTGAAGACTACAAAATGACCCTCATTGGGTATGCCGATGGCGAAATGACCCTAATTGGGTATGCCGATGACATTAAAGATATTCAAGCACAGATTGTGGCCCTAATTGGGGATGCCGATGGCTGAGAATATCCTAGATAATAACCCTGATTGGGGTGACCCTTATTGGGTATGCCGATGGCGATATGACCCTCATTGGGTATGCCGATGGCGAAACGACCCTCATTGGGTATGCCGATGGCGAGATGACCCTCATTGGGCATGCCGATGGCCAAATAAAGGTAATAACCCTGATTGGGGTGACCCTCATTGGGTATGGCGATGGCGAGATGACCCTCATTGGGCATGCTGATGGCGAAATAAAGATAATAACCCTGATTGGGGTGACCCTCACTTGGTATGCCGATGGCGGAATGACCCTCATTGGGCATGCCGATAGCTGAGAATACAATAACCGGTGATGCCGATGGCTGAACCGAAGCTCTCACCGCCTGTATTGAGGGGAGGTGAATTGTTTTCTTTTTTATTTTATTTTATTTTATTGCCGATGAATGGATGATGATCTCCGATTGGATGATAAAGGAAAAGCTCACGCCGCCTGTATTGAGGGGAGGTGATTGTCTTTTTAATTTTTATTTCTATTTTAGATCGCAAGCCTGAGGGGAGGTGATAGAACCACCCCAATGGGTAGTCTATGATGGTAGGATGATGGCAGGCTTGGCGGGATAGAGGAGGATCAGAGGGTTGTGCCAACCAGACTACATCTAGGTAGACTATAGCTAGACAGGCTGACTTGTGCGCCGGGTCGACCGTGTAGACGAGAAATAAGCGTAATGACACTCAGTTGAGTGATTTCAGTTTTCGGTTCTGGGTAACTTGAACTTAAGTTTAACTATGTGCCCGTTACCCTGAACCGAGAATGTCACTATTAATAGCTCGTGATTATTTTTTTTTTTTTTTTAAGGAATCATTAATCGCATTCACCCTATCTAGAGTATGGCGATAGACTGCAGCTCCCAGATGCCCGGGTGGCTTCTCTCTCCCACACGGGCCAGTCTCTGCCCTCCCCGCTTTATTTACAAATATCATTATCTAATGAAGTCAAACACCGCCTCACACCACTTCTCATCACCCCATATCTCCTCTTGCGTTCTCCCCATCCCATCTCCCACCCATGTGCAGCGCATCAGGTGCGCCGCATTTTGAGGCGTCCACCCGTCACACACGCACCACTGCGTATCCACCTTCCCGATCTCCCACAACCACTGATGTTGTGGGCCCTTGTCCGTCACCATGTACACTAACCCTCTCCGTGCTGCCGCCGTCCAGGATATATGAGCAGGTGCCCTTGGGTATAATGGGAACTCTTGTTTAATACCCCAGGGTGTTGCGATCCCCGCTGCGCTTCGCCGCTCGCCTGCAATTACCTCCGCTTTCGCCCTCCTGTCTGCCTCCTCATTCCCCCGCACCCCCGTATCAATACTACGCTGCCCTACCCCGCCGAGTAGCTGCACCGCTCTCCTGCATGACTATCTCCCTGCCACTTTTGCAGGTCTTTTGTCTGTGTTGTCGATAGTTCCGGCCACAGACGGCCATCCGGTAGAATGCCAATAGTCTCATCCCAAACCCCGAGCTGCAGTCCCTGCCCTTGCTTGCCCCAGTTGCATTTCGACCCCAAAGGGCCCCCAACAGGACTCGAAGGCAAGCGTGACAGTTCGTGGCTATAGCTCGTGATTATTTCGGCCTGGAGGGGTAATGTTTTGTAAAAGCCCCTCTACAGGCATCAACCATTATCTGACGCAGTTGGTTAGCAAATTAGATACTCAGCGGCAGTCGGGGTATTGTGTGTAAATTGAAAACTGCCCTCTACTGGTCTAATGTTTTATATAAAAACTCCAATTTTTCCACACAGTACAAGAGTGGATTGGGCTGGGCGTCGTGTTTTCCGGCCCATCTACCCCTAGTATGTTTCTGTTACGAAACTTCGGTTTGAAACGCTTCAGTGTTATTGTACTGCTGATCTACACTGTGAGGCCGGCCAGAGGCTTTGGCTCTCAAACGTATGGAGTCTAACTTTATTGATGATGATGATGATGTCTCCCTCTACTCCTACGGATCTATCTATATATCTTAACGCTAAATGCTAAAGCTAACCTAGACTAATACTAACTAAACTAAACCTTCATGTGACCTAACTAATCGAGACTAATACTAACTAAACTAATGAGACTAAACTGCTAGAGAGATACGGTCCTGACATATCCCCCGTACAAAAAAGCAACTCGATGTCCTCATCTGGCCCTCTCATCGTCCCAAATCGAAGTGAAAGACTCTGCTATCGAGGGGCTCACAGAGCTGGGTAGTTCGCTGTCGTCTGCCACAAATTCAGCCCTGAACAGCGGGTCTACATTGACCATTTCCCTGCCCGGGCGATAGAACACATCAGGAAAAAATATATTTTGTCACTTGGGCTTCAGAAGCCAAGGACGCCCTGGACGCGTTCTGCCAGTTAAGGAGACAGTCCTTTGGACAGCTGGCTTCTAGAGACACTCAGGAGACACAAGAGACACCTGGGAGACACCTGGGAGACACAGAAAAGACACAGGTCTGTGCGGGATGCCCAGGATGCCCAAAAGACACGCGTTTAGGACTGGCTTCTAGAGACACCAGCAAGGCATCGTAACGCCACTTTTTTTTTCCTAATGGACTTGCATGTCGTCAACGAAGGGGGCGAGCAACATTCGGAATTTGTCTATCCGCGTGCTGTATTGTATGAGTGCCGATGTCCTCAGCACTTCCCGGATAGAAGCGTGATCCGTGACCAGCACCGTTTTGGATCCCTCCAACAGATGGCGGAGCTTGCAGAACGCTCATACCACGCATCCCAGCTCCCTCTCTATAGATTCGTAGTTCTGTTCGAAGGGTTTCGTCGTCCGTGAGATGTACAATACAGGCCTTTCCCTCATTCTACCCTCCTTCGGAATCGTCACCTTGTATTCGAAGGGGGGGTCATCCCGTATTCCGTGTCCGCTGGCTTGCCCAGCATGCCCAGCTAGACAGGATGTAGACATCGCCGCCCTCCACCTATCTAGCTCCATGTTTGTGTGTAGTAGGTTGGTTGTACCCTTCAAGCGCTGTCGACGTAGCCGCTCATTCCATTCGTCGATCGCCGCCTGCGAGACGTCCGCCACCTTTACCCACTGAGCCTTATCGAGAGGGTATCCAACCCACCTGACCTTGTAAGATTTCCACCCCCTCTTCGAGGTTCGTTCGTCAATTATCTCGGCTGTAAAGAACTCCTCCGCTTCGTCGACTGCGGAGGGTCTAGGGTGGTCCCACTGCCAGGGGTTCTCCGCAAGGTTCTTCGTCTTCTCGATCTGCTGTACCGAAATCACCGGGTATACTCCTCTCAGCTGTTCCGGGAATTCCAGCTCCACTGCATGTCCATTGCTGAGCACCCTCTTCACGCAGTATGGGGGTAGCTTCTGCATCGAGAGCTTATTGTGCCTGACAGACGTCGGGTGTAAGTCCAACCGCAAACATGCATAATCTCCCTCCTTGTACGTTGGGAGCGGAGAGTGTCGGTTATCGTAATACTTCTTCTGTATAAGGGCGGTGTGGCGGATCGATTTCTGTGCGTCTCTGATGCAATTCTGGATTTTTTCTAGCCATTCTTCAACCGATTCCCTCTGAGGATTCATCACGGTATTTGGCTGAGGTATGCATTTCAGGACGTCGTGAGGCTGTGCGTACAGGAGATTGCATGGGAATTCCCCAGTCAACATGTTCTTCGCCGTGTTGTATACTAGCTCGGCGAGGTATAACCACATCAGCAAAAAAACTCGTACGTTGCAACGCCTCACCAAGCTCTGCAATGCCACCGTCACGTTATCTGCGTTCCTGTCTATGTCAACGTTCCTTCTCCTTCCATCCATTTTCAATTACCTCCCCGCATAACTTTGCTTTGCAATGCGCTATACCCATTAACCTCGTAAAATTTCAAACTTCTCTTCATGCAATTCAAGCTCTATCGCTGAATTTTCATTTGCATTTGCGCACACGTACACTCATTTTATAGTGATCGGCAGCCCCCCCTCCACGTCCGCTAGCCTATTTCATACAGCCTCTTTCAACTCACTAATATAAAACTCTCCACCACTCTCCATTTACCAATAGTATGTCCCTTTATTCCCTCTGGCTTACTTCTATACTACCTATCATTCATTTCATTCCAAACATGATAATCTATATAGTTATTCACTATCCAATTCCGCTCCGGTTCTAGAGGTATAAAATGTACAGCCCCCTCTATTGTACTTGGTCACACAATACTCTGCCCACCCACTCCAGCATATCCTTCAACTCTTGACATCCCTTCAAGGCCATGTGGCGTCGGATTGCCCACCCAATTCAGCAATGTTACATGGGCCCAGTTGAATGACTCCCGATTCATCCCTTGTAATGTGAACAACGCATTCAAAAACCCTACAACCCTGACTCAATAACCTTTGGACCGTCCATTGAGCAGCCTCATACACCCTACCCGTACCCATACCGTATCCCTCCTAGATTCTCCCCCTTTCCAACTTTTTCGCCCAGTTATGCGTAAATGTTGCACTTTGTATGTATTGTCTGCATCCATATCCTGTTACGGCTGAGCTGCATGCCGATACGGCTGAGCTGCACGCCAGAGAAAGAGACCACGTAATGTGGTGGGTGGCCTGAGATTACCTGAGATTGCGTGGGATCAGCTGG
>Ga0307514_10004912_pt1 | contig 12154 bp, 8 predicted proteins | sample 16_EM_MG_FD_203088 | JGI IMG/M metagenome (GOLD analysis project Ga0307514, IMG submission 203088) | Populus trichocarpa ectomycorrhiza microbial communities from riparian zone in the Pacific Northwest, United States - 16_EM | ecosystem: Host-associated > Plants > Roots > Unclassified | place...
ATGTCAGTTGTTCAGGGATGGATTTTATTAGTATTTTTATATTTATCAAAATTATCAAAAAAAAAGAAATCATGGATGAAAATTATAAATTATTTTATTATTTAATTCAGAAAGTGTTTTTTTTTTAAGGAAAGTTCTCTTTAAAAAGTTGGGTTTTTTTTATGTTTTTGTTGTAGAAACGTTGGCTTAGCCACAAGCACTAAAAAGACTTTGTAATTTGATGCAAAAACGTTATGTCATAAACAAATAACTAAAGTTTTTATTGCGAAAACATTTTTATCCTCCTTCTCTGGAGGACTAAAACCCATCAATTTAAATGAGTCTTTTTTTAATTAAAAAGAACTTTTCAAAGCAGAGTTTTGTGGCTTTCAAGAAAGGGGATATGAAGGCTTAAATGGTGTTTAATCAATCACTTGTAGGTTTATAACATTTTGCCTCAAGTTTCTTATTATTTATGGGGTATTTTAGAGTATGATAGCTGTTGTTTTTTAAAATATATTTTGTTCGGAAATACATTAAAATAATATTTTTTATTTTTTAAATATTATTTTTGATATCAGCACATCAAAACGATCTGAAAATATAAAAAAATTAATTTGAAGTAAATAAAAAAATAAAAATAAAATTCAATTTTTTTTCAAAAATATTTTTAAAACACAAAAATAAACGGATCTATGAATGCCACTTTCAACCATCCAATTTTGTTCCCTTGTACTCATTGTTAACCCTTAAATCTTCTATTTGATAGATGACTTTTATTCCAGTTTTATTTTATTTTATTTTATTAGTTATAAGTAAATAGAGTCGGATATTATTGGGACCTTAGATGTGATGTGATTGACATAGTTAACTGGGATTTGAGAAATAGGATGCTAAAAAGGAATGATGACTCGACCTCATCCTATTCCTAGTCTCTCTGATCCTAAATCACTCTCGACGTCTCGTTTCGGAAGTTGAAATTCACCATTATTTTACCTTGTCCCTAACTTTTAAATGAGCCCTTTAAAGTCAGTGGTGTCAATTTTTGTGAGGTTTATATAGCCTATCTACAAGGTTGCATTGCACTTGGGTTTAGTTCTCCACATGGGCATTCTTCTTGACCCAGGAGTTTTTGCCCTGGTAGTTCTTAGTTGGGGCTTTGAGTTGTATATTCAAGTCATTGTATGTTGTGTTGTCATACGGATACGAGAATAGTTGGCTTTTGGGTTTCTTTTTATTTTTTTGGGCCTGTTTTGGATTGTGGTAGTGATGGCGGTTCAAAATGCTTTTCGATTAGAAATGCATCAAAATGAAATTTTTTTATTTTTAAAAAATTATTTTTAACAATAGTACATCAAAACAATATGAAAACATATAAAAAACGATATGAAGTTTGGTCATTTGATGGGTTAACTTCACCATTTGGATTTTATTAGTTCTGATTAAGTTAGAGCTCATCCATATGACCAACATATCCCAAATATATCATGATCCAATAGTGGACAAAGAAGGAAACTGCCAGCGACCATGACTGACCTGCAAATAGGTTTTTTCTTGAAATGTTGCAAAGGCTATATCGCTCACACAAAACCAAATCCTCTGATCCCAATGATCTGATGTTAGAGGTGGTGAGGAGCATAATATATCCAAAACCCAGCTGATCCAACGGTGAAATACGGAGATATGGTCGGTTGAGTTTCTGCTCTCAAGGTACTCTCTCTCTCTCTCTCATTCAACCATCATAGGTATTTTCTGCATAATTGATGCAACCATATTATTCGATAATTTTACCCACATTTACCTAGTGTTTTGCCTATGTTTTATAAATAAAATGCCTTAATATTCTTTGTTTTATGTTTTGAAGGCACTTTTAGATGAAAGATTCAAAAAGAAGTAAATTGGAGATAATTGACAGATTTGACTTTCAGTCAATGTTTTGTGCAGAGCTTGAGCTCTAGAGGTCAAAACGAAGTGATTCTAGTAGAATTAGAAAGCTAACATCCATACCTTTCTATACATATATGGCAAGAAAAAAAAAAGCATGGAAATCGCAGCCTTCAAAGACAAATCTCGCATTCTGCCAATGTTGACCTTCGGCCATTCCAACTTGAATATCTTGAGCTACATAAGTCTATTTGATGCAAACTCAATTTTTTTGGATTCCAGACTCATATGAGAGAGATATGATTTTTCTAAGATGACACATGAATTCTGCTAGTAGACAGGTTTTATGAGGAAACAAGTTCAAATTACGTTCCAAAGCATCCAAACCGACATCCATGTCTTTATTTCGGCAATTTAGCTCCTCTAAGTCAAAATTCAAAGCTTGAAGATTTTATGCAAGACTATTTCTCATTTTTTAGAAAAATGGTTATTTAAATGTAAATTGTCTACTTAGGAAATGACTATTTTCTAGAAAAGGGATTAGGGTTTCCTATGATATAAAAAGAGAAAGAGAAAGAAAGAGGGGACAGCTAGCCAAGAGAGAAAAAACACCTCTTTCCTCCACAAACCCGAAATCATGCATTCTTCTTTCTTTTTGATTAGTTGTTCAATAGACATGCAAGGCTAAACTCTTTTTCTTGGTTGCAAGGACGCGGAAACCTTCGGATTTCAAGAATTGTAAGATTTATTTTACCTTTTCTTTTTAGTTTATACGATGAATGAATATGTTTGTTTTGCTATGCTTATTTCCTATGATTGTTTATTTTAATTGCTAGAATGGACTCTAAGTTCTTATTGTGAACAATCTATTGCTAAGTTTGCTATCAAAACCGGAGTTGTGGTATATAAACTTATGAAGCAACTGAGTTTAATAATTGTGGCGGATCTACATTATTAATCTTAGGGAGAACATTCGATCAAATCAAACATGGACCGCGAACAGTTATGTTTTCTTAAGGTTACCATTGAATTAAATTACTAGTGCTGACATTGTGGTTGTTGATGGTAATGATTAGTTATACAGTAAATCTGTTAACTAATCAATGTAAGAAAAGATAAATATTTATAGTATAAATTGACATTTCGTTTCCATGATCAGTTCTGATTTTTGTAGGTGGACGTTTACTTGTGACCAAGGTTTGTTTTCTTGATAAATTTCGGTTTTATTTGGTTTAGCATTGATTGTTTCTTTATGTTTACTAAAGCATAGCATAGATAACTTCACAATTCCCCCACTAATTGCACATCATATAGCATAAAAATCTGAACTAAAACTTCCTCGTGGGATCGACCTTTTGCTTGCTCTATATTATCTTGTTTATTTAAGTTAGGGTAATTAATTTGTGCGACCGCGACATCGTAACAATTTTGCTATTTATATAGCAAATCTATCCATATTTACTAAAACACCTTTATGCCAACTTTGAGTATCTTTTTCGTTCAACCAAATGCCTTTTCTCAATCCGCTTTTAAAATACCATGCAAAAAATCTCTCTCTAAAATTTCTTTTCTAATAATTCAATGGTATTCCATTTTATTTTATTTTAACTAACCTATCTCATTTTTTATTCTAAATTATTAATAATTTTATTAACATCATAAAATTTGATCAGGGGTTTATAATTTACCACCATTTCTATTTTATTTCTCTCATTATTCAATTCATCATAGTGGAGTTTTTTATTGGGGTTTTACAGAGTTTCCACTTAGTCATCTGCATATTTAAATTATAAATTTCTGAGGTTTAAAGACAATAACAAACAAAACATATAATGTTTTAATAGCGAAAATGACTACAGATGTGAACCCTAAATTCACAAGTTTATTCTCTCTAAAATAATAATAATGAAGTCTACCTCCTTTAAAGGTTTATAAAGCTTTAAATATGCCAGAAACCCTACCTCAGTTAGAAAACAAAAACAAAAACAAAAATCCAAAATTACAAAAGAAAGAACATGAAATCCATAAATAATAAGGAAAATCACAAAAACTGCTAAAATTAAGGGTCTATGCGAGATTTTTGATATCTAAATATTAAAATATCCAAGTAGTGATGTAGTGATTATTTTAGGGAACATAGCCTCTAAAAACTACTGTAAAAATTTAAGCAGGAGCCAAAAGTTGAATAAAAAGTTATAGTCCTTTTAAGCCATCATGTTGATATGGTGCAACCAGACCTCATCTTGGGCCTCTAGTTCATAAAGATATATGTTATGTCATTCATGTAATGTGTATAAAGTAAATCCTCATCTAATTGTGGCAAATCTACACCTGACTACTTAGAATCACATGTTATCGCAAGCCCAACTACATAAAAAATAGTTTCAAATTTTCGTCCCATGTTATTGTGTTGGATGTAGAAGCCATACTTGATGCTCTTTTAGAAGATGATGGTTTGATATAGAATTCTCAACTGATTGATTGTATGTTAAAACAAATCAGATTAAATAGTTATATCTTTATCCTAGAAAACCTAATGATTGCTTGGTTTGGCATTATATAAAGAATGGTGTATATTTATTCAAGAGTGCTAACAATATGCTTATGCAATAGGTTAGCTGTGAAGAGGGCTCTAGTCATTCCAGTGAGTCTATCATCTTATGGTAATAACATGTGTGGAGTATGAAAATCCCTTATTGCTAAGATTAGGCATGTCCTCTAATGATCCTTAGAATGAATAATCTTTCTACTTGTAGTAATGTGTTAAAAGTGTGGTATTGTTGGAGATGCTACATGTGAATTATTTCATAAAGGGGTAGAGACGTTAGAGCTGTTGGAAGAAAAAAATGTTTATGGATAGTAAAACAATAATAAAAACTAAAGAACAAGAAAAAGATTTGAGAGGAAGGCAATCTTATTAAGTGTTTTCTCTTATATATTCCACTATACATATATTGAATTATACTTATGATTACAAGTCTATTTATAGGCCTCAAATCCTAGATAAATAAGGAATTAAACTACTTAGAGAAAATCTTAATCTGAATAGTAAATGTATTCTACCGACTTAACTAGTCACCCAATTCATTTAATTCAATCGGTCGACTAGTTCTTAATCGGTAGACTTGCTCCTCTGTTTAGTTTACTTTAAACATCCCCCCTTAAACTTGATTTCTATATAACTCCTAGCATATCTCTCATCTTGGCAAAAACATCATGTTTGAGTGGCTAAATGAAAAATATCGACGACTTGATCTTGGGTCTTTACATACTTGACTTCAACTTCTTTGTTTGTAATACAATCTCGTAAGTAATGAAATCTTATGTCAATGTACTTACTTCTATCATGAAACACTGGATTCTATGTTAAGGTAATGACTAATGAGTTATCCACATAAATTTTTACAGGCTTCTCTTGTGGCATTCATAACTCCTTCAATAGTCTTTTTAGCCATATGGAATGACAAACACATGTTGTAGTAGCTATATATTTAGCTTCACAAGTTGATAATATGACTATAAATTGCTTCTTTAAACTCCACATGAATGTCGTGTCTCTCATATATAAGACAAAACCTGTAATGCTCTTTCTATCATCCACATCTCCAGCCCAATCACTATAAATATAACCCATAAGTTCAAACTATTAGAATATTCAGAGAACAAGCCAAAATCAATAGTACCTTTTCTATATCGAAGAATTCGCTTCAAAGTTTTGAAATGTATCATAGTTGGTGTCTCTATAAACTTGTTCACAAGCCCTACTCCACATAGAATATATAGACGGATTTATGTCAAGTATCTCAAACTCTCAATTAGACTCTTGAATGTTGTAGAGTTAATCTTTTATCCTTCATCATTCTTTGACATCTTCACTATACACTCAACTAAAGTATTCACTTTTGCACAATCCTCCATTTTGAACTTCTTGAGAATCTCTTTTGCAAACTTCTCTTGATTCACAAAGATTGTATCTTCTCCTTGCATGATCTTAATCCCTAAGTAGTATGTCATAAGACTAATATTCATCATCTCAAACTCCTTAATCATTGCTTGCTTGACGTCTTCAAACATCTTAGGATTATTTCCTATAAATATCAAGCCATCCACATATAAGTATAAAATAAGAATATCACCACTCTTTTTTATCTTTATATAAATAACATATTTATGGATGCATTTTACAAATTCATTCTTTAAGAAATAACCATGAATGCGACTATATCTTATTGTTGGGGCTTGCTTCAATCCATAGAAGGCTTTGTTTAACTTTAAAACCTTGTCTTCATCTCCCTTCATTTCATAGCTTAGAGGTTGCTCAATATGGACCTCCTCTTCAAGAAAACCATTTAGAAAAGCTATTTTGACATCTAATTGATAGATTTTTCATCTATGTTGAACAGTTGTGGTAATGATTAATCGAATGGTGTCCAATTTAACAATTTGAGCAAACACTTCATCATAGTCAAACCTATGCTTTTGACTATAGTCTTTGCCACTGACCTTACCTGATACCTCTCCACTTCTTTTTGACATTTTTCTTTTCTTTATAGATCCACTTAACACCTATTAGCTTCTTTCCTTTTAGTCTAAGAACCAATTTCCATATATCATTCTTCTGAATTTATGCAATCTCATTATCTATAGCAATTTTCCACTTTTCATCATTTATTGCTTCTTCAAACACTATATGATCACATGTAGCAAGGTGATAATATGGTGTTACATCATCATCAATAAGATTAGTTACCTCATACAAGTCATTAAGGCTCTTCATCTTTCTTGGTGGACTAGGTGGGTTACCACTACTAGGACTGCCACTAGAAGAATAAGATAAAGGTGAAGTTAAGTTTATTGGTGATTGTAGAGGTGTAACTATAGGTTATTGATGATCTTCTTATCTCTCCCGCTCTTCATCAAGAATTAGTTAGAAAATCATATTTCTCACAATCATCCACCTTCCAATCTCATGCTCTTTCTTCATCAAATTTGACATATATGTTAATCACCATCTTTCCTTCATTGGGATTGTAAAGCTTGTATCCTTTGAAATTTTAATCATAGCCTATAAAAATCATCATTTTTTGCTCTTGTCATCTAGCTTGGTCCTTACTTGATCATCTACATACATATAGTCAATGCTTCCAAACAGTTTTAAGTGAGTAACATTTGGCTTTCTTTCATTCCATGTTTCTTGTGGAAGTCATGTCATTCAAGCCTTTCATAGGACACCTATTTGACAATTAAACAATATAAGCTACTGTTTTAGTCTAAAACTCCTTATGCATCTTCTTACTTTTGAGCATGCTTCTCACTATGTTGAGGATGCTTCTATTTTTTCTCTCTACCACACCATTTTGTTGTGGGGATCTAGGCACTATTAGGAGTCTCTTTATACCTTGAGCTTTATAAAACTCATTAAAACAAGATTCACCCCTAATTTGTAGAATAAACATTTTTTTCAACTAATACCTTTAACTTTTTTTTAAGAAGTATACCTATGTTCTTCTATTATAATCATCAATAAAAAATAGAAAATAGAAAATATAATTTTTTTACCATATAAGCACGGTTGAATAGGACCATATACATCTGCATGTATCTCTTGCAGAGGTTGACTTGCTCTAGATGTAGACTCTTTTAGAAAACTTTTGTTGAATTATTTGCCCATTAAACATCCTTCACACAACTAATTTAGATGTATAATATATAATATACCCTTCAACATCTTATTTTGTGTCATCATCTTTAAGCTATTAAAGTTCACATGCCCAAGTCTCATAAGCCAAAGCCAAGTCTCATCCTTCACACATGTCTTTAAGCATTTAGACATATCAGTCTCTATGTTTAGAAAAAATATTTTATTCTTTGTCATGGTTACCTTTGCAATCATAGCTTTATGGGTATAAAGTAATGTCAAGGTGTGATTTTCCATCTTAATCTTATAACCCTTTTTCAACAATTGTCCTAAACTCAATATATTGCTTTTTATAATAGGGATATAATAGATATCACCAATAAATTGATGACTTCCATCTTTTAATTTTATAAGAATCATACATTTTCCTTTTATGACAATCTTTAAATGATCCGCAAATATGACATTACCTTTAATTGTTTCATCAAGCTCTATAAACTTGTCTCTATCCCCACACATGTGATTGCTAACACCAATGTCTAGATACCATATGTTTTCTTTAGCTTGTATTTATTCATCATGGACTAGTAATATGATGGCTTTTTTATCCTTTTCTACCACAAGATTGGCATTCTTTTCAACTCTCCTGGTTGAATTCCAACAATCCCTAACATAATGTCTTACCTTTTAACAATTATAGCATTTAACTTTTGATATGTCAAACCCGGGTCTCAGATTTCCATTGTCAGATGAATTGGTCAACCAATTTGTTTTATTCGGTCAACCAGTTGAGGCTGCCTCGACCTCTTCTTTTAAATATGCCTCTTCCTTCTTTTCCTTTGCCTTGTCCACATCCTCTATCTCATTGGGTATATCCAGATCAATCTTGCTTCCATTTTGAATAGTGTTTTGAAAGAGTGTTTATGCTCCTACATCTTCTTGAATGTCATTGACTTTTTCTTATAGGCTTATAGTTTTCCCATGAGTCCTTGAATTATAAGAAAATCCATATTTTGTGACTCCTTTATTGCGACCACCACATAATGGAATTTTTTTTTAGCGAGCATATAATCTTTTCTACTACACGTGTTTCCTCCATCTTCTCATCATATCTTTTCATTTAACTGTATATGATCAATACTCTAGTAAAGTAATATAAAAATACTCTCCGATTCAAACACATGTAGCTTTCAAAGTTATCTTGTAACTTTTATAAGTGTACCTTTCTAACATTATCAGCTCTCTAATTTGATTGTTGCAAAACTTCTTATGCTTGCTTGGTGATGGTTGCATTAGCCACTATCTAAAAAATATCATCATCTAGACACTGGTGGATGACTGCGAGTGCTTGTTAATCATTCCTTCGCGCCTTTTGCATGGCCTCCCTTTGAGCTAAAGTCAATGTTGCTCCTTCTGTAAACTCCTCAAAGCCTTTTTTAATCGTTTCCCACACATCTTGGGAACCTAGCCAAGCTTTCACATGAATACATCAAATTTCATAATTGTCCTTTGTCAAACGAGAATATTAAAGTGGGAAGTTTATTTTAGCCATATCAGACAATCAAAAACAAATTTTGATACCACTTCTTGGAAGAAAAATAGGTGTGGTAGATGTTTATGGATAGCAAAACAATAAACAAAACTAAAGAACAAGAAAAAGATTTGGAAGGAAAATAATCTTATTAAGTGTTCTCATGTGTATTCCTCTCTATACATATTGAATTATACTTTTGATTACAAGCCTATTTATAGGTCTCAAGTCCTAGACAAATAAGGAATTAAACTATTAAAAGAAAATCCTAATCTGAACAGTAAATATATTCTACCGACTTAACCGATCGACCATTTCTGAATCAGTTGACCAGTTCCTCTATTTTTCATAAAAACCAAAATCTTGTTTACTTTCAATAATAGCAATGTTTTCATGGTGACCCTATGCCAAGGAATTGTGGTTTGGATGTCTGCCGGGATTAAATGACAGACTTGTTTATCTGAATGTTTTCTTAAGTTTTTTGGATATGGAAGATTATGGAATAAAAGAAAAGGCAGCAATGATAGCATGTTTAGTGGAAGTCTCGGAATTTGCAATGATTTGAGCATCAAGTAGTTCATCCAATTTTTCCATAAGGAGCAACATTGATATTTTATTCACATACCATACTTTTCAATTAAGTTTAATGGTTACCCGACAGCCTGGTATTCTTCTTTGGCAACCATCTTAGCAAAGTTTTTACAAACTTAACTCAAATGTTGCGGCTTTGTCTGATGGTAGCATGGGATTGATCATAGTGATCAGAAGCCATTATAGATGTGTGATGGTGTCCGTATACAAGCATTTAGCTCAACAATAACTATGAGAAAGAGACAGAAGCAGCTGCAACTCTCTATGGTTTGCAGATTGCACTTAGACATTGAATCTCACTTAACCTGGTGCACAAGTTTGAAAAAACACATCTGCAAGTTGGTCTTATTTTAAAATTGTAGTTGAAGATATTACGGTAATTAGTACCTCCTTTACTCTTAATTATATGCCAAGAGTGATCTGTAATAAACTTGCTCACAACTTAGCACAATTAGCTAAAAATGATAGCTAAGAGCATGTTATTATAAAGAATGTTCCTCCCTAGTTGCATAATATTGCAAGTTCTAATGTATAATTATTTTTTGAGTAATGAAAGCACAATTGTTCAATAAAAAAACGTTTTAATTGGTGTGGTTAATGGGTTGACATATTATATACATTCTAATGGGTTGATATATATATAAGAAAAAAACCAAAACCTGACCATATGAAGGACTTGGCCATGCTCAGGCTCAACAGTCCCAATGATCTGTTGGATCCAAAAACTTTTATATGTATGTAGTTGAATTTGTTGCAAAATACATAAAATATCCATAAGAGCTTTTATGATTTTATTGGTTAGGACTATAGACTAGTTAAGATCAATTGAGAGATAGTCTTTGTATTAATTATGATGATTGTCAATAAGAGCAACCATTCCTTTATATTTATACCTTTAGGGTTGTATACAATACAATAGTGGAATGTACTGCACATGATAACTATTGCTCTATAAAGGTATTTACATATATAGGGTCTCTTTTCTTAATACACCCCGTCAAGCTAAAAGTGGAGATTCTACCCGAAGCTTAGATCGAAAATAAGCAAACGACACTGGAGGGAGAGGCTTGGTAAGAACATCAGCTAGTTGATCCTTGGAAGAGATGAACAGTACCTGAATTCCTCGCTTAGCAACGCGATCACGAACAAAGTGATAATCAACTTCAACATGTTTAGTATGAGCGTGAAACAGTAGATTGTAAAATAAGAAAGTGGCCCCTAAATTATCACACCATAACATAGTCATTGACAAAGAAGAAATTTGAAGTTCTAACAATAACGAGCAAATCCACAAAATTTCAGTAGTACCATCAGCTAAGGCTTTGTATTCTGCTTCTGTAGAAGACCTCGAAACAGTGTGTTGTTTCTCGGATTTCCATGAAATAGGAGTAGAACCAAGATATACAAGATAACCACTTGTGGATTTTCAATCGTCAATACGCCCAATCAACATCTATAAAACCATGAAAAGACAAGAAAGAATCCCAAGTAATGTGCAGACCATAGATTGTTGTAGCCTGGAGGTAACGCAGGATATGTTTAACAACAACCCAATGATCCTTAGTAGGGGCATGCATGAATTGACATACCTTGTTGATTGCATAACAAATATCAGGTCTAATGAAGGTAAAGTATTGTTGTGCCCCCAATAATTTGTCGATACCACGTCGGATTATAGTGAAGGGTACCGAGCACGATTCCTATTTTAGTAGAGGTAGATATAGGAGTATCAACCGGTTTGCAAGAAGCCATACCTGCTTGTTGGATGATATCGAGTGCATACTTGTGTTGACTTAATAAGATACCCATAGCGGTAGGTTTCACTTCAATGCCCAAGAAGAAATGAACAGAACCCAAATCCCGAAGCTTAAATTTTGATTGCAGCAAAGTAATCAATCTATGAAGCAAAATTGAGTTACACCCGGTCAATAAAATATCCTCAACATACACAAGCAAATAAATCATGACATCATCGAGAGAGAGAATAAGCAGAGAAGTCTAAACCTTGAATGCCTGAAATCCAATGGAAATTAAAAACTCGATCAACTAGTTGTACCAAGCTCGAGGTGCTTGTTTCAAGCCATACAAAGATTTATGAAGATGACACACATGAGATGAAAGTGCAAGATCAACAAACCCAGGTCGTTGTGTTATGTATACCTCTTCCTGAAGAATGTCATTCAAGAAAGTATTATGAACATCCAACCGATGAATGTTCCAACCATACGAGACAACAATAGTGAGCACAAGACGAACCATTATAGGCTTAACCACCATACTAAACAACTCTAAATAATCAATCCCCTCTTGCTGAGTGAAGCCGCAGGTAACCAACCATGCTTTATATCAGTCAATCCGACCATTAACATGTCGTTTAATCTTGTACACCCACCTATTGCCAATCACATTCATAGATTGATGAGAGGGCACCAACGACCAAGTCTGATTAGAGTGAAGTGCCCTGATTTCCTCCTGCATGACATTATGCCAAATCAAATACTTGTTGGCATCCTTAAATGACAATGGCTCCT
>Ga0307514_10004913_pt1 | contig 12154 bp, 11 predicted proteins | sample 16_EM_MG_FD_203088 | JGI IMG/M metagenome (GOLD analysis project Ga0307514, IMG submission 203088) | Populus trichocarpa ectomycorrhiza microbial communities from riparian zone in the Pacific Northwest, United States - 16_EM | ecosystem: Host-associated > Plants > Roots > Unclassified | place...
TATTCAATAAGAATCAAATATCTATTTTATTTTTTGATAATGTTTTTTTTTTAATTTTATCAAACTTATTATTTTTAGATTTATTCATATATAAGTATGTAAAAATAATCAATTCATGAATTTTTTTAATGAAACTCGTTTTCATGATCATAATTAATTTTTATTTGAAAAACAATGCTTGCATAAAAAGAAACATATTTTTATAAAAAAAATAATTGAATAAGAAAAGAGAGTTTTTATTTAAAAGATATATTTTTTCCTCTTTAATTCAATTAAAGTAATTAGAATTTTTAAGAATATTTTTTTAATGGTTATTTGTCATTGTTCAGTAAATCATGTTGATAATAAAAAAGACAATGTCATTGTATAAAAAAATGTTACATGAATGAGCTGAGAATACAATCTTGACTAAAAAAATATATTTTTCTCCGGAATTTTAATAATTTCCTTTCTTACTTATATTTATTTTAATTTTTATATAATTAAATAAAAATATATTTCAAATATACCATGATTCCTTAAGAAATAACAACTCCTGTCATTTGTAAATGCATGCTATGACATTACATTGCCTTCATTCATAAAAAAGGAAAAAGAAATTTTTAGCCAAAAATTACGAACATGCATCTTAATTATATCTATCTACAACAACGCAGCAGGAGGAAGACGATTGCTTGCAGTAACCAAAAAAGAGGAAATATTTGTACAAGTAATCACATTAATAGACCTCCACATTCCATTGCCCTGCTTTCTTCAAGCTTCTTTTGTACTCAAGCCAGTCAATTTCTGCAGAATAGAGCAAAAAACCAACGATGGTATTGGAAGCATGTTTCATGTAAAGCAGAAACCATTAGTGTGTGTGTGTGTGTGCAGAGTGGTTTGTAATTATTTCTCACCCTCCTTAGCAGCCAAAGACACCATTATATCATCAATCCCCTTCTCCATTCCTTTCAATCCACACATGTAGACGTAGGTGTTGTCTTTCTTTAGTAATTCCCATAGCTCTTCTGCATATTCTGCCATCCGGGTTTGGATGTACATCTTTTCACCTTTGGCATTGGTTTGCTCTCTACTTACCGCAAAGTCTAGCCTGAAGTTGTCAGGGGCTTTCTCCTTCATCTTCTCGAATTCCTGTCCATAGAATAGAGGCCGATATTAGCATTTGAATGTTTCGTTTCCATGAGGTCTGGGAGTAATTAATGTAAGATTAGTGAAATGATTTGTTTGCCTCACCTCCTTGTAAAGCAATGAGCTACTTGTTGGGACTCCCAAGAAGAGCCATGCCAAACCATTGAACTGCAAATCATTGCAATCAATAACTGAGTTAATTCTATGATAATTATCAGTTAACGAAATCCTTGCATTCTCAAGAAAAAAAGAGAAAAAAGTGGCTTCTGTTTTACCTTGTAGTCATCATGCTTCTCGAAGAACATTTTCCACAAGAATGATCGGAAAGGAGCAATACCAGTTCCAGTTCCAAGCTGCAGGTTCAATACTAAAATGCATAAGAAACTTAGATTGAGGAATGGTTCAATGGATAATATTCAAGTACTTGCTTAATATAGAAAAAGGGGATGATACCATAATGACAGTGGCATTGGGATCTTTAGGCATGAGCATTTCTTTCCCAACTGGTCCTGTAATACTAACTTCAGCTCCAGGTTTCAAGTCACCTAAAATGTCATTCATTTCATTACTGGGATGTTAGATGAGGCATCTTGATTCACTGTTCTTACTTTATCACAACCCTTCTTTTCATTATACATGCCAACGATCTTGATACCAAGCTACTTCCTTTTAAACTTAAACACAAACAAAATGCTTTCATAAATATAGTCTCTGATCATTCAGCCTTACACAAGAAATTTGAGCAAACTCCTTTTACAATTTCTCCTTGGTCATTGGTGTACACAAGCCTCTTCACACACAAAGAAACCTGAACAAGGATGGATCATCCCCACCGAAATGAGTTAAACTTAATCCTGACATCACTAACAAAAAGGATAGCAAGTGGAACATTATGACAATTAATTGAGCTTGCAAAATTGGCATCTGTTGAACATTCATCAATTTTTACATGAACTCAACATCTCTTTGAGAATAAGTTAGAAACTAATATGTGGAAAGAAAACTATGAAATGGAAATTGGACGAAAAACTCACAGTTTTGGAGTCTCCAAAGTCACCGATAGCACTGCTAGCAATTGAATATAATCTTAGTTTATGAGGTTTCCCATTCTTATCAATTCCATCTGGAATCACTCCAATTGATTGCCCTTCTCTATACGGAACCTCTCCTAAACCACCCCAGGTAACCAATCAGCCCAACATGATCATTTCATATATACTAATGATTCAGCTAAAACCAAAAAAAAAGAGAGGAGGAGATTGCTTTGTTAGATTTTCGTTACATCATATCAACATTCAGCAGCTTGATTCCTCAACCACACTTGCATGTAAAACGAATGGGCAGTTCAGCAATTATACATTTTCCATATCAATCAACCTTAAATGATTGGCAGATGATTTAGCTAGATGAAAGTTGAAGGGCATACGTATATACCTTCAGTGCTGAAGACCATGTGCCAGGTTTCACCAGGAGCATCATCACCAGTGATCTTAGTGTTCAAAAGACATCTTCCAGTGTAAGGGTTCTTAGGCTTGAACTTGTTAACAACCACTCCCTCCTCATTTTTCTTTGATACCTTCTCAACCTTAGCTGGAGCCTCTGTTGTAACTTGAGCTCTAATGGAAATCACTCTGCCACTAGCAGACACATCCCTGAAGTGAACTGGCACCTGAAGATATAGCCAACCCAAAAAAAAAACCTCGGATAATTAAGTTCCCTGTAAAACATGAGGAGTGCTATGTCAAAAGAGGCAGTACCTTTCTCAAGGTGATTCTTTCTGGTGCAATGAGAATGGTTCTTGAAGGAAGAGAAGTAGACTTGGTTGAGGAAGGAAAAGAGACCGCAGCAGTCACTGCAGCTGCCATGGTTGAGATGATGGTGGTGGTTGTGAAGAGAGGGAGGTTTTATCAGTGGAGGAAGCGAGAAACAGAAGAATGCAAGTATTATGGCTTGTTTTTTTTCTTTCTTTTTTGGGGGGATGATGGGATTTGAATGGATGAGATCTTGAAGCAAATGCAGTGGCTGATGTGAGGATAAGTTGTATGTGCAACGTATGACTCCAATTATCCTTTTGCCACAAAAGTCTGCCTGCCACTATCTTTGTTTTGATGTAGCAGAGCAATAAGGCCTCCCAACCCAACAAAACTGAAAATATATGAATTCTGTTGCTAATGGGCTAACTACGGTTTAAATTATTGCTCCCCTCCCTTCAAGATGCGAAGGGGAGACACCACTCCATAAAAATAAAAAAAAAGGATTTTTTAATCCAAATTTTCTTAAGAAATAAATTTATTTTAAAATAATTTTAATCTAAAAAAAATAAAAAACTAATGAACCATTTAAAAAAGGCTAGACACAAGTTCTCGTATGTGTGAGCCTAGAAAACCAGGCCTACACATGATATTTTTTTAAATGAGAGAACGACATGTTATTCATTGAGGTTTTGTAAATGTATGACGTGTCATCCAGTGGAACAAATTTTATTCATCGGAGATGATTGAAAAATTAGAATTTGATTTGTAAGATCTTTAAAATCTGTTTTTCAACTTGTTTTAACCTAAAAATATTCTTAGAAACCTCAATAACACTATTGTAACTTGATTTTGACCTCTTGTTTGGACCACATTATTTTTTTTTCTATAAAAAGGACTAAAATTTCTATAAGAAAATATATTTGCGATGCAATTCAGTTAATTCTCAGTCATTTTGTGATTTTCAATCCTTTTAGTTATCATTTTTTAAGTTAGAAGTATTGACAAATTGAAAAGAAAAAAATGAATATTTTGTTTAGTAGAATATTCTCTTCTTTATTTGGTAATATATAAACTCGAATACACCTCGGCTTAGACAATGCTGGCAAGATTCTCTATCAACTTCAAATTGGAGAGGTGGACAAACAAGTATCAAGCAATGTTGGAGGTGTTATTTCTAGAATACGCGAGCAGTAATTTATGTAGTAGGTGATACCTGTCAACAATGTTTGGGTAGTTCAGAGATAATTGTTGATATCAATTCACTGTGTTTTTTCTTTATTGCATAGAACTTGTATATATACATGTACAATAAATCCTTTTTAAGGATGCAAAACTAAGAATAGAAATATATCAATTTTTTTCCTAAACTTGTTCTTGATTTCTAGTTTTCCTGATTTGTAATATTTCCCAAACCAAGAATTAATTATTATCAACACTCCTCCTCAAGTTGTTGCAAAGATATCTCGTATGCCCAACTTATTGAGAGAGCAATGAAACACTTTACTTGATACTGTTTTAGTAAGTATATCTGTCAATTGATCCTCAGATTTGACAAAAGGAAAAATCACAATCTTCTCTTCGAGTTTCTGCTTGATTAAATGTCTATTTGCTTCCACATGTTTAGTTCGATCATGTTGAACTGGATTATTGGCTATGGTAATTGCGGCTTTGTTGTCACAGTACATCTTGATCTCAGTCTCCATAGGATATCCTAGCTCTTTAAGTAGCCCCTTTATCCATAGTATTTCACATAATCCTTTGGTCATCCCTCTGAATTCTGCTTTAGCACTAGATAGAGCAACAATATTTTGCTTATTACTTTTACAGGTCACCAAGTTTCCTCCAACAAAGGTAAAGTATCCTGAAGTAGACTTTCTATCAGTCAGATTTCCTGCCCAATCTGCATCAGTATAACCAGTGATGTTAAGGTGATCATTCTTTGAGAAAAAAATTCCTCTTCCTGGAGAGGATTTTAAATATCTAAGTACTCGCAATGCTACCTCCATATGTTATTCACTTAGGTTGTGCATGAATTGGCTAACTAGACTGACTACATATGCGATATTAGAACATGTATGTCAAAGGTAGATAAGTCTTCCCACCAATTTCTGATATCGTTCTCTATTTGTAGGAACCTGATTTGGATATTTCGCTAAACAATGATTTTGTACGATTGATATATCCACAGGTTTGCAATCCAACATACCTGTCTTGGCTAATAGGTCCAATACATACTTTCTTTGTGAGAGGAATATGCCCAGTTTTGATCTGTATACTTCGATGCCCAAGAAATACTTTAACTCGCCAAGATCCTTCATTTCAAATTCACTTGCTAGATACCTTTGTAATTCTGAAATTCCTTCTTCATCATTTCCTATGACTATCATATCATCAACATAAATAATCAAGGTTACTGTTTTTCCCAATTTCTTTTCAGAAATAGTGTATGGTCCGAGTTGCTTTGGCTAAATTCATGCTTTTGCATTACTAGACTAAATCTTCCAAATCATGCTCTAGGAGACCGTTTCAGTTCATAAAGTGATTTTGTAAGCCTGCACACCATATTTTCTTTTCTTCCAGTAAAACTAGGAGGAACATCCATATACACTTCCTCCTCTAGATCTCCATGAAGAAATGCATTCTTTACATCAAATTGATGTAAAGGCCAGTCTAGGTTTGCTGCAAGTGATAGGAGTATTCAAATTATGTTCAGTTTGGTTACTGGTGAGAACGTTTCCTGATAGTCTATGCCATATGTCTGTGTATATCCTTTAGCTACCAATCTCACTTTGTATTTTTCTATTGTCCCATCTGCTTTATATTTTACAGTAAACACCCATTTCCATCTAACTGTTTTCTTTTCATCTGACAATGTAGTTAGTTCCCAAGTATTATTATTTTGGAGAGCCTTCATTTCATCATAAACAACTATCTTCTAATGTTCATCTAACATAACTTCTTCAATGTTTCGTGTGACTTGTTCTGACTTCTGAAGAAACTTTTCCCATGAAGACCTTTATTGCATCTGACATGTTACGGGCTGAGATAAAATTTACAATGGAGTATTTGGACTTTCTTCCTTCTATTTCCGGTAAGTACCGGTTTGGGAGTACTCCTCGATTATGCCTGTGAGGTAAACTGTATGTCATAGGATCAGGTAATGTAGGAGAGTCAGGAGATCTTACCTCAGTTGTAGTATTGGGATTGTCCTTACGATTCTGATTTTGGTCATGTTGTATATTGGAGAGGGGGTTATTCGATGTGGCTTGAGTATGTAAGTCGGCGTGGTTGATCAACTCAGAAATTTCTGATTCTGTTTCAGTATGGTCAGGATGAACCTAATCCCATATATGTTGTTCATGTCTATTCTCCCCCTAAAGAACAGACGGGGATGGTTCATTGAAGAAATATTCAGTCTCAAGAAAGGTTACATCCATAGTAACATAGAGTTTTCATGTAAGGGGATCATAACACCGATATCCTTTCATATGAGAACCATAGCCAAGAAGGACACAACGAACATCACATTGATCTAACTTGGATCGTTGGTGCTTCAGAACATGTACAAATACAACACAACCAAATATCTTTGGAGGTATATGAAGTGTTGAATGTAGTTTAACATACCGTTCCAAAGTCTGGAGTGGTGTGTGAAAATTAAGTACTCAGGATGACATGCGGTTGAGAAGATAAATAGATGTACCTATGACATTAGGCTAGTATTGTTGGGGCATATGGGCCGCTCTTATAATGGTTCGTACTGTCTCTAGTATGTGTCTATTTTTCCATTCGACAATTCCATTATGCTGAGGAGTATGTGGACAAGTAGTCTCATGTATGATGCCCTTGCTATCATAAAATTATCTAAACTCTTGGCTAATATATTCGCCTTCATTATCAGATCAAAAAGTTTTAATGTCCATAGAGAACTGAGTTTGTATAAGGGTGATAAATTTATGAAAAACTGGTAGGACATCTTTCTTATGTTTCAACATATAAACTCAAGAGACCCTTGTACAATCCTTAATAAAGGTGACAAACCATCTAAAGCCAGCAGTAGTCATAACAGGTGCAGGGCCCCATAAGTCAGAGTGAATAATCTCAAATGGTGCATTGCATTTATTATAACTGATGGGGTAATTTTTTTAATGGCTTTTACTTAGGATGCAATTCTTGCATTTGAAATTAGAGAGTAGTACTTTTTCAAATAAAGTAGGGAATAAATGTTGTAGATAGCTGAATGATGAGTGTCCTAACCAGTAATGCCATAACCAAATATCTTGTCCTTGCCACTGTGATGATTGGGCGGAATGAACTTTTCCAAGGTCCAAATCATCCACATAATATAACCCTCCCCTCTTAGTACCACACAAAAAATATTCTTCGTGAGAACATCTTGAAACAAACAAAATGAGGAGTACATTGGTACGCAACAGTTTAAATCTTCTGTTACTTACCTTACTGATAGTAATTTAGTGGAGAGTGAATGAACAAAAAGAGTACTAGGAAGAGTGAATGTGGTTGATAATTCCACTATTCCTCCCCTTGTTATCGGATATATATATCACTGTTAGCATTTGATATGGCCTTTCGTTGAGGAACTGACTTTGTTTTAAAGTCATTATGATCATAGGTCATGTGATCTGTCGCTCCTAAGTCACTAATCCAATTGTTTATACGTTCACCGTCGGATACTAAGTTTGTGGAACCAATAATACCTGGGTCTTGATTTGAAGACTGAGGTTGACTGTTGAGTGACACAAGTGTATTTCAATCTATATTAGTAACAAATGTTGCATGGCCATTCCGTTCGTCCTCTTTTCCCTTCAATTCATACCACCACTCTGGATACCCATGTAGCTGAAAACACGTGTCTTTGGTGTGCTTATTTTCATCATAATGAGTGCACCCGCCCTCCTGGGCTTTTAGCCTAGAAAAAATTTGTCTGTTGTAATTCAGCCCATGTGGTCCAAGCCTGGGCCGAAGGGTCTGTTTATTGAAAGATGATGAGAGAAAAAATGGATTGGATAAGTTGCCACCAGGTCCAGCCCGACTGTACAGGCTTGTGAGGGTGAGGCCATTGAAATCATTCCAGCCCTCATTAGTCGTCCTGTCATTTACACCGTTCTTGAGACCTTTATCATTCTGTCATCCTAGGTTTACCATGCCTTCCCTTCTCATCTCACCTCAATTTTTGTCTTTGCCTCTTGTTAGTAAACTGAAACTATCTCCCCCTTCCTTCTCCATCATCACGGTTTGTTTGGTGTTCTCTTTTCTTACTTGAGCGAAGGCTTGCTCGATCGATGGCAAAGGGATCTATTGAAGAATGTATCGGCGAGTCTGATCAACTTGATCATCCAAACCATCTAAGAAGGTATAAATTTGATCTTCTTGAATTAATTTGTTGTATTTCTGTATGTCCTCATCGCATGTCATGAGATTTGGGCGTTTGTAGTCAATCTCTCGCTAGACAGATTGTAAGCCAGTGTAGTAGTCTTCTAGAGAACCCCTTCCTTGTGTGGCTCAGCTGACCTTTTGTTTTAGGTCATATACCTGGACATTATCTCCTCCATCAAAGTAAGTTATGGCAATGGTGTCCCAAACACCTTTAGGTGTAGGAAACCTGATAAAATTCCCAATTAAATCTGGGGTTAGGGAATTGATAATCCAACATTTAACAATTGCATTTTCTGTTCTCCATTTATCGTATGTTGGGTTGGTAAGTATTGGCTGTCTGATTTTACCGGTGATTAATCCAAGTATGTCTCTGCCAAAGATGAATATCTCCATGATCTGTGACCGTAGTTCATAATTCTGGCCATTAAGTTTGATTCCAGGGATGGTAATTGGTAGGTCAGGGTTTTGGGTAGAGTTGGTTTGAGTGTCTGTTTTGGAATTTGTGGTTGTAATCCGAGTATGGTTTGGTGGGTTCGGTTCTGCCATTGTTTAGGTTTGTGATTTGAAAAAGGTTTGGATTCAGATTGTTTGCTCTGATACCATGTCAACAGTGTTTGGGTAGTTCAGAGATAATTGTTTGTATCAATTCACTATGTTTTTTCTTTATTGTATAGCACTTATATATATACATGTACAATAAATCCTTTTAAGGATGAAAAACTAAGAATATAAATATATCAAAATCTTTTCTAAGCTTGTTCTTGATTTCTAGTTTTCCTGATTTGTAATATTTTCCAAACCAAGAATTAATCCTTGTCAACAATACTGAGATAATTGGAGTAGCTAAAGAAGAATTTCATTCAATTTTGGAGGAAGAATTGGAAGGTGCAGTTGTCCTCATTGTTTGAGTAATGCTCTCAAATCAGGAGGTGGCTAACTTTGTTCAAGCAAGTTTTAGAACAGGCATAATCTTAGGCACACAAATGCTGGAGTGATAAGTGTTATAATCTCAGGAGAATGAAGCCAAAAACACATCCTTTCATTCCATGCAAACATTATGCATTCTGCCAAAAATATAGTTCTTACGCCTTTGTTATTGTTCTAGAAACATGCCAAAGAAATACACCATTGCAGCCCATGCAACAATTGTACTTTCAACCATAAAAGAACATCCTTTTCAAGCTTTATTTCTTGCTGCCAACTTCATAAATTTTACCACAAAAAAAATACAGTCCTTGCACCTTGTTTACAATTGTAGATTGAAGCCAAAAACACACTTTTTTTTTCCTTTGTAGCTGTTGTAAAACAACCAGAAGAGAATGCCCTCATCAAACCTCGAATCTTGTTGTACACATATGACAAAAACAACCCAGCTAGCATATTGTAAAGAATCAAGGTCATTGATGATGTCCCAAAAAATCCAAGTAGTATAGGAATAAATTTTATGTATTAGTTAATCATTTAGTCCTAACAATATGCTCTACTGTCCTAAGCCAATATAAATGGGTGTAGCTTGATGTGGAAAGCCAAGTACTTGCAAAACATCCCTTTTGGTAGGTTAAAGGGACTCTTAAATGTTTAAGTATATTTGTAGTGAGAGAGAGATGCTTTAAAAATATGTATACGATCAAGAATGGAGAGATTCAAAACCCTTTACTTGGGTGGTTTAAGGGGTAGTTATACCCTTGAACCTTTTCTTTTTGTTGGGGGGGTTTGGATGGTAAGTTCTGTTTTAATGAGTCGTGAGTTATGTTCTACCCAATCTACCTAAGTAACTACAACCACACACCTATATTCCACTAAAATATAATTTTAGAAACATATGGCTCGTGAGGCCCATTTCCCCCATACCAAGGGTGCAAGGGTTGGGAAAAGCCCTAGGTTTTAAGTCCCAACTTGAAAATCAGGTTTGAGGCTTGGTAGTGTGTCAAACCCGCGTGTTGGGGCTTGCAGCACGCTAGGCCCACATGTTAGGGCTTAACAGCATACCCGCCCAAAATTAGGACTATTGCGTGCCTGTCAGTGAGCTCAGGCCAAGCACGCACCTGCCACTGGGCTCGGGCTTAACAAAGAGCTAGACCTAACATGTATGGGTTTGGAAAAATGTCTGACCTATAGAGAATGTGTCAGGCCTAGGCACTAGCTTTTAGGGCTCAATTAGGTTGATTCGCGCCAGCCCAGTTTGCCCGTGGGATCGGGGGCTTCGAGTTTCCAAGTTTATTGTGAGAGTAAAAGGGGAGTTGGTTGAAGAGAAAAAATCAAAGGAAGGAGCTTTTTAAGTCTATCAAGAGAATCTGCAAAAAAAAAAAAAAAACAAAAAACAACAACAAACATTCTTTTTTGCAACAACAACATCATTACCAAGCTTTAAATGGTGTGAAAAAAAGGCTTATTTCTATGCAACCATGTTTTTTTAGAGTAGAGATTTAGAGAATAGTAACTTTGAGCCTTATTTAAAGGCCTTCTCGACCATAGATAGGTATAATATTTGAACCTTGTAACAAAACTTCCTTTAAAATCTTTGTGAAAATTTTCAATATGATCCAATGATTGAATCTAAAGTTGTACCTAAATTTAATATCATCACTAACAAGGCTTATTTTAGTTTCTGATGGGAGGTAGTACTATTGCAGAGGGTCAGGGTGATGTGTGTTTTGTCTTGTTTGGCAGAGAAAACAGGTGTTAAATGGTCTTGCAAAAAGGTACAAAAACAGCTGCCCATTGGTCTTTCTTATATGAGGTTGAAGACAATCCACAATGCCTTCCTAAAATGGCATTGTTTCCTCCTTTATTTATTAATTAATTACTAAAATAACATCATTTTATATAAAACATGTCTTTTATTTAAATGAAGTGGTGTTGTTTTGGCACTTTAGATTCAAATTAGGTTTAAAAACTCCTATCTCAATTTCAGTCAATTTTCAAGTTATCCAATTAGGTCTTTAATTAAATTTTGATTTTAAGGATCAATTCAATTTTACTCTTGCCAGGTTTTTAAAAAATCCCCTGATTTCAGCGTCTTTTTCATTTTAGTTTTTGATTTTGAATTTATGCACATTGACCATTCAACTTTCAAATTTCTTCAATTTCACCCTTGTTTTCAACTAAATTTGGATCCCGAATTCATGCACCTTTTGCATTAAGGTTCTTGGTCTTGAATTTCTCCAATCTAACCCTTGATTAACCACCAAATTTTGATTTTCTTGCAATTGTGTCCCTGATTTCAACCAATTAAACTTAAAAACAAAAAATCTTGTCCTTTAAAATTCCAATCTTCTTAATCAAGTCCAAATTAGGCTTTCAAACTTAATTTTCAGCAATTATATCCTTACACTTAATTAAATATTTTAATTTGACTCAAATTAATTCTTGAACTTAATTTTTTTGCAAATTTATCCGATAATCATTTAATTTGACCTTGTATCTGCATTGTCTTTCAAAATTGGGTATAATTGGGTTCTCAATTCTGTCTAAAACTCCAAGTTAGTTCCTCTATGTATTTGAAACCTTTCTCAGCATGTTCTTTCCAATTTGCCAGTCTTTTTTCATTTTCATCATTTTTTTTATTATTTTTTGTTGCTTTTCATTTTAAAAGAAAAATGGTAATTTTGGGGTAAATCTAAAATTAGGTTATGACAATCATGGATTCACTTTTCTAGTGTCATTGTAAACACCCAAAAAAAAGTAGTATTAGGTCGACCTATGCTAGGAGGAAATTTGAGGTAGTAGATTGGCTTGCTCTAAGGGAAATGGAAAACCCAACAAAAATTTAAGTAAAAGGCCGGCCTATTCTAAACAAAATCTAGGGGGACAAATCGACCTACTCTAGAGAGGACTTGAGAGGGGGGAAACTAGTTCTGGGATTACCTAAAGAG